>Ga0190367_1002135_pt1 | contig 10433 bp, 10 predicted proteins | sample 4872181011_MG_FD_171838 | JGI IMG/M metagenome (GOLD analysis project Ga0190367, IMG submission 171838) | Hydrothermal vent microbial mat bacterial communities from Southern Trench, Guaymas Basin, Mexico - 4872-18-10-11_MG | ecosystem: Environmental > Aquatic > Marine > Hydrothermal vents >... | reverse complement strand
TATATACCTTCATTGACAGTTATAAACAAAATAGATCTAGCAGTACCGTGGGTAAATACTAGTGATGTTCTATTTGTTTCTGCTAAAAATAAAATAAACTTGGATATTCTAGCCAAAAAAATCTATAAGAAGTTAAATCTCATTAAAATTTACTTAAAACCTCCAAATGAGAAACCAAGTAAAGATCCCCTAATACTGAGAAGGGGGGCGACTGTTGAAGATGTTTGCAGAAAAATACACAAAGATCTCATACATAATTTTAAATATGCCAAAGTATGGGGAAAATCAGTTAAATTTAATGGTCAACGAGTTGGTTTAGATCACAAACTCGAAGATGGTGATATAATAACAGTATACGCATAGAAATATTCGATTAATTAAAAAATCTACGAAACTTAACTTAATATATAAAACTCTTAAAACTGCTACGAAGCTAGAACTTTTTACTTGATATTATTAGCTTTTTGTAAAGAATTAATCGCTTTTTTACCAGTTTACTTTCCCACCAAATTCAATTTATAAAAATTTGTGAAACTTTAAAATGCAAATTTTTTATAAATAAAAAATCTCAAAGAGGTGTTGGTTTTTGATAAAGGTTGGTATTATTGGCGGTAGTGGCTACACTGGATCTGAACTCCTAAGACTTCTATCTATGCACCCAAAAGTAGAAGTTCACAAAGTTACTTCGAGAAAATGGAGAGATAAACCAGTATGTAGTTTGCATAAATTTCTTAACGGATTTTACAGCGATCTAAAATTTATATCACCTAATTTAAAAGATCTCAGTGATTGTGATGTTGTTTTCACTGCAGTTCCACACGGAGAAGCTATGAAATATGTCCCAGAGTTAATTGAGTTAGGAATAAAGGTAATAGATTTATCTGCAGATTACAGGTTAAAAAAGGAAACTTATGAAAAAGTGTACGGAAGAAAACACGAAGGTTATATCGAGGCTGCATACGGTCTACCTGAATTGTTCAAAGATGAAATAAAAAAATCAAACCTAGTAGCAAACCCAGGATGTTACCCCACTGGAACTATTTTGGCCATAGCTCCGCTTGTAAAAAAAGATTTAATCTCTTCGGTTCATTTTGATTGTAAAAGTGGAATTACTGGAGCTGGAGCTAAAGCTTCAGATTTTACTCACTATCCAAATTTACATGAGGCTATAACACCATATAAAGTCATAAATCATAGGCATTATCCAGAAATTCTTGAAGTTATTGAAAAAATTAACCCAGAAGTAAAAATTGATGTTCATTTCACTCCTCACGTTTTTCCAGGAAGTAGAGGTATATTAACCACTGCTTATATTGAAATGAAAGAAAAAATTAGCCAGGAAGAGTTGAAAAGCTTATTTAAAAAATTCTACTCCGCTTGCCCATTTATTAGAATTCAAGACGAGATTAAACTCAGTTGGGTAAGAGGTAGTAATTTCTGTGACATAGCAATTTACTCAAATGATAGAACTGTAATTTGTTCTGCAATAGATAATCTTGTTAAAGGTGCCAGTGGGCAAGCGATTCAAAACATGAATATTATGTTTAGATTTGATGAAAAAGAAGGATTATACCACCCACCTTTGTTTCCTTGAAATTTTTTATATTTTTATGTTATATAAATAAATTTAAATATATTCAAAAGATTTGCTCACAGAATAAAGAGTTCCTTAATCAAGTTTATAAGAAGTTAGAAGATTTTACTTTCTAGATGGATAAAAACCAAATACTATTAAACGTATCTCAAAATCCCTCAAAGTGATTTTTCTTTGGGGTTCAGCAACAGTGTTAAGAATTTTATCTAAGCGTGGTTAATATAAATTATAGGTACCTTCAAATTCAAAAGCCAGAATTATTCTGTTAACTTTAGCTGCAATTTCAGATCAGCAGAGATTCTCTAGTCTCCAATAAACTAAGAGTTATTTGAGAGGTTGATTTTTTATGACTACTATAGATAATTTTGATTAACACATTTTAAGAATATATTTTAACTTATCCAAGCGTATCAATCGATGTTGATGATACTGTTGTAAGATGAATCTAGTAACTCTTTCGTGTTAAAAACTCTTTATTCCTCAAGGCAAAAGAGATCAAAAAATTTTCAATCTTTTGATACCAATGCCAATCTTGATCCTGCAGAAACTTTATCCCCTTCTTTAACTAGAATTTTTTTGACTACACCATTTACCGGTGATTTTATTTCACTTTCCATTTTCATAGCTTCCATAACCATTAAAGGCTGATCCTTTGAGACTTTTTCTCCTTCCTCAACCAGTATTCTGACTATGGTCCCAGCCATCTCCGCTCTGACTTCTCCTTCAGCATAAACTTCCTCTTTTTCTTCACTTTCTCCTATTTTTATCCAAGTTTTTTTCTTATCGTTTATTATAACCTCAAATATGGTTGGTGCTATATCCTTGACTTCAACCTTATATTTTCTACCACTAATTGTGATTTCATACTTCATAGTCAATCTCCTTAAGCAGATCTTCGTTGCTCCCGTTTTTTATTGTTTTAAAATTTTTAATCCGTTTTATATTCTCCATTTCCTAGTTAAATTTCCAATGCAGATTTTGTTGTACTCCTAATATTATTTTTAACTTTCTATTTCAATACCCAATGCATTTAGAAATCTTCTTCTAATAGCTTCAGTTATAAGCTTACCTAGAACATTCTTATCTGTTGCACTTTCAAAAATTCCTAAAGGTATTTGTCCTCCAGCAGAGTGTGCGTGCCCTCCCACGCTACCAACATCCCCAAAAGCTCTCCTTAATACTTCTCCTATGTTTATTCTAACGTCCTTGTTTCTAGCTGAAAGATAAACCTTGTCCTTGAGTACACCAAACACTAGCACAGTAGATATACCCTCTAATCTAAGCAAAAACTCAGCTGCCTGTGGTAAGGCGTCTCTATCATTTATAAATCCAGCAAAGGAAATTAGAAAGCTAGAAAATATTTCTCTATTTTTTATAGCTGATCCTAAGACATCCAAAGTCTCCGTAGATATTGCTGGACCTTCCATTTTTTCAATCATCTCATAATCTACAAACGGATACAAATACGCTGCTGCAGCAAAGTCTGCTGTCTTTGCATTTCTCTTAAAACTATTAGTTTCTGTTTTTATTCCAAAAAATAAGGCTGTAGCTAAGGTTTTACTAGGAGTTATTCTTAGCTCTCTTATGTACTCGGTTAACAAAGTAGCTGTAGCTCCAACATCAGGTCTTATGTCTACAAATTCAGCTTCAATCCTTTTCGCTGTAGCATGGTGATCAAAAATTATGTCTATCTTTATATCCTCAGGAATGGAGTTATTTACTCCTGGTGCAGAAGAGTCCACCAATGCAAATTTCGAATACTCACTCAAATTTACTTCTTCTCCTCTTAGTAGCTCCAATCCAAGTAAATTAACCATAGCTCTATTTTCCTGGTGAAATATATCTCCATAATACACTATGTCAGCGTCTACTTCGTATTGTTTAGCTATTTCTTTTAAAGCTAAAGCTGATGATATCGCATCAGGATCAGGATTATCATGAGTAAAAATGCAAAGCTTACCTTTAGTTCCTTCAAGTACATCTTTTAGTTTTTTTAACTTCCTTAACATTTCGAGCCTATTCAAAACCGAGAACAAGTAATCCTTCATAGAGTCCAAAGGTGTTAGTACAAAGTCTGCTCCCATTTTCTCCATTTCGTCTTTTTCCTCTACATTAGTACACCTCGATACTATTATTACATTTTTATTTATATTTCTTATAATTTTAATTGCCTCTTTATTTACATCATTCTTTGGCACTAAGAGTAGTACCGCCAAAACATTATCAAGATTATATTTCCTATAGATACTCTCATCAGTAGCATCTCCAATTATGGCGTTGTAGTTCTCATCCCTTAGTAAATCTACTTTTTCCTTTGACTTGTCTATAGCTAATACTTTTCTACCTCTTTTAGCTAGTTCCTTGACAATAGAGAAACCTAGTCCTCCACATCCAATAATTATAAATTCATAATCAACAGACTGCTGCATATTCAATCTTTCCTTAAGCTCTTATCCTTAATTCAATTTTAAGAAATTAATTCTTGTGCTCAAAAATTTTTCCGAAGTCATCTCTATGCTAAACGAATTTGAAACTCTTAACCAAAGGTTAAAGTTAGTAAATTATTTGGAAGTTATAAAATGCTAATATTACAATTTAATTTGTATTATATTTCTTAATTTATGAAAATTTTCCCAATCATTTTTTTCCTTATTTTCTTATATTTGAATTTTTAGTCAAGATTTGCCCTTTAATTTCCAATTTTTAACTCTAAATTTTTTTAGCGTATAGTTTTTGTAAAGTTCATATACTCTTGTAAACAATCCGTTTGGTGCTTTTAGAATTAATAAAACTAGCAAGAAATATAATACAATCTCATCATGGAGGGGTAGCCTAGCAAGACTTATTGCACTTTTAACTATCCAGTTCTTAAGCAAGTATACTGTAACAGCTCCCAAGATTGCTCCCCAAAAGTTTCCTAAACCACCTACTATAGCTGCCAATATTATTAACAACATTAAAGGTATATCAAACAAATCTAAACCAACTGTTAAACGATAATGTACAGCTAGAGCTCCAGCTATTCCTGCAAAAAAAGCACTAATGCAAAAAGCCATTAACTTGTATTTTACAACATTTATTCCCACCGATTCTGCTAGTTTTTCATCATCTCTTATTGCTCTAAGTTTAACACCAATTTTGCTGTTCACAAGCAAATATATAAGTGTTAAAATAATTAAACAAACTGCCATTACTATGTAGTAGCGTAAGGTTATATCTCTTGCTAAAACTTTATTAAAACCTATGGAAAAACCTTCATATCCTCCAAAAACTTGAGAATATATGTTTATAATTTGAACAAATATGAGTGGCAATATAGCCGTCACTAAAGCTAAATAGTGTCCTCTTAATCTTAAACACACAATACCAACAACAAGACCTACCAATAAAGCATGCATACCTCCCAATATAATCGTCAACCAAATTGGTAATGGTCCTATTTCAGCAAGAAAGTCAATAAAATTCTTAAATCTGTAAGAATTTTGAAGTAAAGCTGTAGTATATCCACCTATACCAATAAATACTGTATGTCCCAGATTAACTTGCCCAGTCTGACCAGCTACCAAATCCCAGCTTACCACGTATATTATAAATATAAACGTCAGTCCTAATAGATATACAACTGTCTCTGAAAGAAAATACGGGGCTACTAGCAATATAAATATTAACATTGGTACAAAATAGAGATTTCTCATGTTTCGACACCAAATAAACCCTTAGGTCTAATTATTAATATTAAAATTATTATAACCATTGCAACAATTTCTATCCATCTTGCTCCTAGTGTCAAAGAAGTTAACACTTGCAGATATCCTATTATAAATGCTGCAAATATACTACCCCTAACATTACCCAAGCCTCCAAGTATAACTATTGCAAATGCATAAATTAGAACTCTCAATGCAGTTTCTGGATTTACTGCATATATCTGGGCATACAATATACCCCCAAAAGCCGCAAAAACTGCTGAAATAAACATGGACAACGAATAAATTCTATCTACGTTTATTCCAATGAGCATAGCTGCTTCTTTATCTTGAGAAACTGCTAAAATTGATTTACCGATTCTTGTTTTTCTTATAAATAACTCCAAGGCTATTAAAAGTGATAATGCAGATAGTAATGCAAAAATTCTTGTATAGGTTAATGGAATACCAAGAATTTCAACTTTGCCTGGAATAAGAGTTGGTACTGAAATGGATATATCTTTAAAAGTGAGTAAAATTAACTCATTTACAAGCAACGCTAAAGCTAGTGTTATCAACATTATCATAATCTCATATTCTTTAATTGGCGCTAATAGAATCCAATATATAAGTAAACCAATAAAACCTACCAAAAGAATAGATAAAAAAATAGAAAGTACAAGAGACAATTTTCCAAAAAAGTTTGATAAAACTGAATTCAGCGAAATTGTAAAGTATGCTCCTAGTATGAAAAGTACGCCATGTGCAAAGTTTAAAATTCTCGCCACTCCAAATATCAAACTAAAACCTGATGCTACCAAAGCCCAAATTCCACCTACTACTGTTCCTAGTACTAATACTTCTGCAATCATAACCACTCTGGTTTAACGAATTCACCGGTTGCCTTGTTCTTTGGATACAGTATTACCTGCTTTCCTTCTTGCCATTGACAAACGTAATTTCTTATGAACTCATCTCCCCAGAGGAGATCGTGATTCTTCGTGAATGCTATTTTTCCTCTTGTACTCTCAAATGGATTACTCTCATTGAATTTCTCTAAATATTTAACCAGTACATCTGGATCAAAAGGATCTTTAACACCATCTTTGCTTGCCATTTCTACTGCAGCTTTGTAAATAAACACAGCATCATAAACACCGTATGCACTATAGGCTTCTGGCAGAGTTCCGAACTCACGTTCGTACATGTTTATGAATTCTACCATTTTTTCATTAATTGGAGTTGGTACTGCTCCTCCATCAGCCAAATAAATCTCCCCAAAGCACTTACCATCAGTAGCATTCCAAAAGTCTGGATCTATAGCAGATAAATCATGCCCTGCTATTAATTTCTTTATTTTCATATCATGCCATTGTTTTAGCAAAGTATCTCCTCTTACATGAGCTAGAATTGGAACAATAACATCTGCTTTCTTTTGTGCTTCAAGTAAAATTGCTGAAAAGTCCTCTGTGCCTCTAGGTACTTTTTCATCCATAACTATTTCAAAACCTCTTTCCTCCAAGAGAGGTTTAAACTTCTTCATCACATCGTCAGTCCAAAGAGCATCATCTCTGATTATTGCTACTTTCTTTAGATTTAAACCTAATTCCTTGTTTAAATAATTGTCAAGCATTTCTATCATGTCTAGCGGGAATGTTGATGCATTGGTAACTACTATTCTAAAGAAATACTTATAATGTTCATAATCTTGTGCTACCTTATCAGTTAATCTTGGAGATGATGCATCTCCTAACCACAATGTCCTTGTTTCTGCCATAACTTCAATCATATTTAATGCAATTCCACTTGAGAACCCGCCTATTACTACTTTTACTTTTTCATCTTGTGCTAACCTTCTAAATTCTGCAGTAGCTACATCTGGGTTAAATTTTGTATCAGCTACAACTATTTCTATTTTTTTCCCTAAAATTCCACCCTCCTCGTTTATCTTCTTTGCTGCAAGTTCAGCAGCTCTTTTCATTGCAATTCCGTATTTAGTCTCCATCGGACCGATTATTCCTATTTTTATAACTTCTTCCTTTTTTTCAGGCATAGTGCATCCTAGAAGTGCAACCACCACAATTATAAGCAGAAGTATTCTTAGGGCATGCATAAGTTCTAAAATTTAATAGTAATATTTAAATATTATGCTAGTTAGTGACAATATAGCATGCCCATGTTGATGGTAAAAAACATTACAAAAAAATTTGGAGAACTAATAGCAGTAGATAATGTCAGTTTTAACGTAAAAAGAGGAGAATGTGTTGGAATTATAGGTCCCAACGGTGCAGGAAAAACAACTTTATTTAATATAATATCTGGATTTTTAAAACCAGACAGCGGTAAAATTGAATTTAACGGTGTAAATATAACTAAAAAGAGACCTTGCACCATAGCTAAACTTGGTCTGATTAGAACTTTTCAATTAATAAGAGTTTTTAAGAATCTAACAGTAAAAGAAAATCTCCTAATAGTAGATTCCGATTATAAGGAAATTTTAGAAGCCACAGATCTGTGGGATAAAAGAAATTACGTAGCTGGAAAGCTTTCACAGGGTGAATTAAGAAGATTAAGCATCGCCATTGCTTTAGCAGCAAAACCGAAGCTTTTAATGCTAGATGAACCTTTCTCAGGTTTAGACCCAGTAGAGGGTAAAAAACTAAGTGATATAATTAAAAGCCTAAATGACAATGGAACAACTTTAATAATTATAGAGCACAAGTTAAAAGAGCTATTTGAAATCGTCAGAAGAGTTCTCGTTCTTAATTTCGGAAAAATAATATTTGAAGGATCTCCGAGTGATGTTAAGTCTAGCAGAGAAGTTATAAATGCATACCTTGGTGTAAGCAATGTTGCTTAGAACTGAAAATTTAAGCGCTTGGTACGACAAGGCAAAAATATTGGATAAAATAAATATTACCATATCTAAAGGTGAAGCTGTTGCTGTGCTGGGGCCTAACGGTGCAGGAAAAACAACTTTACTTAAAGCTATATGTGGCTTAGTAAAAACCGACGGTAAAATCATATTTAACGGCTCTGATATTTCAAAACTGAAAGTATATGAGAGAATTAAATTGGGGATATCCATCTGCCCAGAAGGTAGAAAATTGTTTCCAAATCTAACTGTTGAGGATAACTTACTACTTGCCTTGAATTCAAATGATGATTCGCTAGATTTCGTGTATTCGATTTTTCCAAAACTAAGGGAAAGAAAAAATCAAATTGTAAAAACTATGAGTGGTGGTGAGCAACAAATGCTAGCAATTGCTAGGGCTCTTGTTCAAAGGCCAAAACTTTTAATGCTAGATGAACCATCCACGGGATTAGCTCCAAAAATTGCATGGGAGATCTCAGAAATTCTAAAGAGAATTAGAGATGATTTAAATATCTCAATTCTTCTTGTTGAGCAAAACTTTAGGTTAGCTTTTGAAATATGTGAAAGAGTATATGTTATGTCAAGAGGAAAACTAGTTAAAGAGGGGGCTCCCGATACTTTAAATAATTTAGAGGAATTGTATCTGGTTTGAGTGTCTTCGATTTTAATGGAAGGTTGTGTTGATAATGATTGTAGCTGTACCTAACAAAGGTAGATTAAGCCAACCTTCCTTGGATTTATTAGCTTCTGCTGGCATTAAGCCAGAGTTAAGCGATAGAAAACTTATTGTCACCACCAACAATCCAGATATTAGTATATTACTAGCAAGAGCTAAAGATATTCCAGAAATAGTTGCACTTAATGCAGCTCAGGTTGGAATCACAGGATTAGACTTAGTTCTGGAAACTAAAGCAGATGTAGAAGTTGTTATGAAGCTCGGTTTTGGTAAAGCTAAACTAGTCGTTGCAGTTCCAAATAATTCCAATATAAAAACGATATATGACTTAAACCACAAGAAAGTCGCCACTGAATTTGTAGAAATAACCAAGAACTTCTTTAAAGATAAGGGTATCAACGTAAGCATTGTAAAACTTACTGGTGCCTGTGAGAATGCTCCTTTAATAGGATTGGCCGATGCTATAGTTGATTTAGCTTCAACTGGCACGACTTTAAAAATGAACAACTTAAGAGTTGTGGACGAAATTTTAGAAACTGAGGCTGTTTTAATAGTAAATAAGAATGAACTTAACAATTTTAAAGTTAAAGCTTTAATTACGGCAATAAAAGGCGTTTTAAATGCAAAGAAAATGGTTTACATAATGATGAATGTACCTGAAGAAGCATTTGAAAGGATTAAAAATATAGTTCCAGGCCTTAAGGGCCCCACTGTCATGAAAGTCGAGGCAAAAGAGCCTACTTTAGCTGTACACGTTGTTGTTTCAGAAGATGTACTGTTTGAGACCATAGAAAAGTTAAAACAGGCCGGAGCCCGTGATATACTTATAATACCCATACAGAGATTAATTTTCTAAAAAAGAGCCAAGATGTACTTATTTTAAAATCAAAAATAAAAAAAGGAAAGATTTTACTGGCACATATCGTTTGTTATAGCTCCTGCTGGACAAGACCCCACGCATGAACAACATCCAGTGCATCTGTCTGGGTATTTTGCCTCTGCTTTTCCATCTTCTCCTATTTCAAAAACTTCTTCTGGACAAACCGAAACGCACGTTCCACATCCTGTGCATGCATCCTTGTCTATTGTAATGACTGCCAACTCTAGCTCACCTCCACTTTTGATAAAAGTTTGAAATATATTTAAAATTTTTGAGCTTTTTTGTTCACCCTATTAACGCTTCTCCTATTTAGCTTGAAGAAGAAACCCAAATAGAATTCATATTTTTGCAAGATTCTAATAAAGCTAACTCTGTCTCAATACAAAAATAACTAAAAACAGAGTTTAAAAGAGATGTTTAATTTTGTTTTCAAATGCTTTATTTTCAGGCTAACAAAATTAACCACAAAAATAACAAGGATTAAAAACGCAGACCAATAAGATGTCTCCAAAATATGCTTAAATAAAAATTTAAGATCTTTAAAAATTTAAAATAAATAAAATATATAAATAATAAAACAAAAATATATACAAAGGTTTTTTAACCTTCAGCTCTCTTTCTTTCTAATTCTTCAAAATGCTCCTTACTAGTTACAAGGGTTGTAGATCCAGTGGACCAATAAGCCGCCTTTCCTTCAGCAATCAATTCTTGCACAATTTTGT
>Ga0190367_1002134_pt1 | contig 10437 bp, 13 predicted proteins | sample 4872181011_MG_FD_171838 | JGI IMG/M metagenome (GOLD analysis project Ga0190367, IMG submission 171838) | Hydrothermal vent microbial mat bacterial communities from Southern Trench, Guaymas Basin, Mexico - 4872-18-10-11_MG | ecosystem: Environmental > Aquatic > Marine > Hydrothermal vents >... | reverse complement strand
GAAGAAGAGGGAACATATTCAAAATTGCGACTATGGGGAGAAGCAAAAAAGATGTGCTGACTATAGTGAAGCTTCTATGCGAATACGAAAACGTTGTAGCCTTTCTTATGGGTGAAAAATTCGCATACACCCGCATTCTTTCGGCCATGCTTGGCTCACCGCTCATTTACTGCCATGCGGGAAAGGCGGTAGCTCCGGGCCAGCTTGAAGTGGAAAAGGCTAGAAAAATACTCGAGATGTTACTATGAAGCCGAGAATACTTATTTACGGAATGGGGAATATGGGGAAGTTTTTCTACAACTTCTTCTTCTCCCGTGGTTACGGGGTTGCAGGCTACGATATATTGCCAGAGCGAAGGACGACGAGTAGCATTAACGAATACGACGTTGTATTTCTCTGCGTTCCCATGCATGCTGTAGGCGATGTGGTTGCTAACATTCCTAGGCAGTCGAATCCACTCCTCGTTGACATATCTTCCATAAAGAGCTTCGTCCTTCCTTACCTCGATTCTTCGGGTTTCGACTACATGAGCATCCATCCCATGTTCGGCCCGGACAGCGAGATAGGACTATCCAACATAATAGTTGTTAGGAGATCTGGAAGGAAGGAAGAAGAGATAATTCTCGAGGAATTCAGGAAGGCTGGAGCAGTTTTAAGCGAATTACCGCCGGAGAAGCACGACGCCAAGATGGCAGAAATTCAGGGCGTGGCGCACTTCTTGCTTGTTGGAATGGCAAACTTTCTTGCGAATAGACTTGAGAAAAGCGATTTGGTTTACGCCTCGCCTATTTTTGCTACGCTTTACAAACTTGCATCCCGCATACTGAACCAAGATTGGAGAATGTACTACTACATCCAGAGGAACGCTGAAGTTATAAGAAAAGAGCTGATAAAGAGCCTTTCAGAGCTCGACGCTAAATTTAGCAATGAAGAGAAGTTCAGAAAGGTTTTCGAAGAACTTCGCCAGCACTTCGATGACCACAGCAACAGCACGCTAATACTCGATGCCTGTAAGGCAACTTGGGACGTTTCAACGATTGAGTTGTTAAGGGGCTACATAAGGGCTGTAGATTCCCTTATTCTTCGCCTTTTAGAACGCAGAACACATGCTGGAAGGAAGATAGCTCTCCACAAGAGGGATAGAAATGAGCCGATAGAGATTGCAGACCTTGAGGAAGTTAAGGTGAAGGATTTACTCTCAAAGACGAGCCTGAATCCTGTCTACGTGCAGGAGATATTCGAGAACATAATGCGATTAACAAAGGAGGACGAATACGGTGTTCTTGGGATAAGGAAGAAGCTCGCTGTCCTCGGGCCTGCAGGCAGCTTTAGCGAGGAAGCTGCTCTGAAGCTCGTAGGTTCTCGCTTGCCCTTGAAATACTGCTCAACGACAGACGATATAATAAGATGCGTGGAAAATGGCAGTACAGACTATGGTTTAGTTCCCATTGAAAACTCGGTTAACGGGACCGTACTCGCAGTGTTAGATGCATTGTTAAACCACAACGTCGAGGTTTTTGGTGAAACGACTCATGAAATCATCCACTGCCTTGCAGCAAAGCGGTACATGCCCCTTAAGGAGATAAGGGTTGTCTATTCACACCCTCAAGCTATAGCCCAGTGCATGGGGTTCATAAACAACTACCTCAACGCTGAGCTTCGCTATACTAGCAGCACATCGGATGCAATAGCCTTGCTCGATGACAACAGCGCTGCAATAGTCTCCGAAAATGCAGCCAAGCTCCATAGACTCTACGTTCTAAGGAAGGGAATTCAGGACGTTAAGGGGAACACTACAAGGTTTTATCTCATAAGGAAGAAGGGTAGTGGAAAAAGGAGGGGCAGTATAACGTCTCTTTTCTTTGGTGTTGAAGATAGACCGGGAGCGCTGAAAGATGTACTTGAGGTGTTCTACAGAAAAGGAATCAATCTCAGGAAGCTGGAATCAAGGCCAGCAAGGACGGGGTTAGGAGATTACGTCTTCTTCGTCGAAGTAGAAAAGAACCTAAGCAGTGAGGATTTAAAGGAGTTAAGAAACGTTACCACTTTCTATCACATCGTTGGTGTATTTGATAGAGTCGAGAAGCTCGATGTGTGGGGGTAAGAATAAAAAAGTAAAAATTATTAAAAAATTAAAGTGCGAAGATGAGAGCAAAAAGATTGGGAATTTTGATAAATGTGGTTTTAGCAGGAACACTCATAAGTGGTTGTGTAGAAGATGAACTCGTTGGTAAGTGAGCAGTGGCTTTGGGAGATGAAGAAGGAGATATTATGGTATTTGATTCGGATGGCAGTGTTGTGGTAATGAAGTGTGATTCCGTGTATAAGGAAGGGCGTTAGAGTGGTAGAGCAAAAGGTTGTTTCAACGGCCCGTTATTCTGTAGATTTTTCAAAAGAACCAATGTGGATGATTTCATAGTAAGTGATGGGAAGACTCGGAGGGTAGAGGACCTAATTAGATTCATAGATGACAACACGGTTGAAATAGTCTATAATATGGATCGTCAGCATCCCGTCTCATCTAATCCACAATGGGGTTACGAGAGGGGCACCTCATCTTACTGAGGTTGGCAGATTAAAAACAGATTAAAAACAAATCTGAAATTCTACTTACCCCAAAACGGATTATCCTTCCTTTTTATTTCGAGAAACTCCTTAAACGCTTTCTTTGTTTCTTCACTCAGCGTATCTAAGAGGTCTCTTTCAAGTATCTTTGCATGCTTCTCTGGTACATCGACGTAGAGGACTTCGTCGCCATCGAGTTGTCTCCCTATTGTAACTCCGTCGATTGCAATGGCAAGTTCTTCTCCCTCCTTAGCGACGCTGATGTTTTCTCCTTCTTTCTGCATACTCCTTATTATTCCAGCATTGCCGCCGTCTGGCTTGACCAGCTTCACGTCTTTCCTCAGCTCTCCAGCAAGGACTCTAATTCCAACAACTGCTGGCTTGCTCCTTCTGAAGATGAACTCCTTCAGAAGCTTGATCTTTGCAGGCTTTACCAATGCCTCGATCTTCTGTTTCTCTTTCGCGAGTTTCTCTTCCTCTCTCCACTGTTTCACCCTATCAAGTAGGGAATAGATTATCTCGTCGCTAAAAATCCTGACGTTGTACTTTGCAGCCTCGCCCTCAACGTTGGGCAGCAACTTGACGTTGAATGCAAGAATTATCTTATTAAGCTCGTCTTTGTTTGCTGAAGCTTCAACGACATCTCGTTTGTCAACATCTCCTACTTCTGCCTTTTTTATTGGAATTTCGATCTCTCTTAGCTCGTTTATAAGAGCTTCGAGAGAACCGAGTGTATCCGTTTTCAGAACCACGCCCTCTTCCTCAGTTTTTATGGCTATCTCCTCGTATTCCTTTCTTATCCTCTCTCTGAACTTTTCTATATCCTCGCCACTCTCCACAGCCTCAAACTCGCTGCCAGCAAGGACATCCTCTATGTTCGGGGCTACGAGCTTTACTCCAGCAGCAGCTGTAACACTTTTAACGCTCTTGAATTTGCTTTCGACGCGCATCTCCTTTGCCGGCCTTGGTTTTAGGATTCCCTTGACATGCGTAACTATGACGTCATCCTTTCCCGCAATTACTATCCTGTCGCCCACCTTCAGCGTACCATCGTACAGTATTACATCGCACGTGATGCCCAATCCTCGCTCCTCCTTTACCTCCAAAATCGTTCCCTTCGCCTTTCCTTCAACATGAAGTCTAAGGCTTTCTTCGAGGTATTTTTGGGCGAGCCCAACGAGGATCATGAGGAGTTCTGGAATTCCCTCCCCGGTTATCGCAGAAACTGGCACAATTGCAACAGTTCTAGTGAAATCCCTTATTCTGTCAAATCTCTCAGCTGAGAATCCGAAGGAGTATAGCTGGCCGACCAGCTCGTATATCTTGTTCTCAAGCCTTTGTTTTGTAACTTCATCTTGTTGGGCGTAACTTTTCATGAATGGCGCATATTCAACGCTTTGCCATCCTGGAATGCGGTCTATCTTGTTTGCTGCAACTACAAAAGGTGTCCTGAAGGTCTTAAGTATCGAAATGGCTTCTTCTGTCTGAGGCATCACACCCTCGTTTATGTCAATTACGAGAACAGCTAGATCGGCTAAGGCTCCGCCCCTCCTCCTTAGATTTGTAAAAGCTCTATGGCCAGGAGTATCGATAAAAAGCAAGCCAGGAATCGTAACTTTAACTTTCCAGATGTCCTTGCATATCTCTTTAATTAAATCGATGGGTATTTCTGTTGCTCCTATATGCTGGGTTATTCCTCCCGCCTCTTTTGCCGTTACCCTTGTCCTTCTGATTTTGTCAAGTAACGTCGTTTTGCCATGGTCTACGTGACCCAAAACGGAAACTATTGGTGTTCTGAGCTTTTTCATTGCTTACTCATAAATCCACTCTTCGTCAGCTCTAGAGTAATCGAGAAGCTCTTCTGCGTCGAAGAATAAAGAAATCTCTCTCTCCGCTGACTTTAGCGAGTCTGATGCATGAACGACGTTTCTGCCTATATCAAGGCCAAAATCTCCCCTTATTGTTCCTGGCAAAGCTTCAGCGGGATTTGTTGCACCAACGATGTTTCTCACGACCTTTACCGCATCCTTACCCTCCACTACCATTGCAACCACTGGCCCAGAGGTTATGTAGTCCACGAGACTCCTGAAGAACGGCTTTTCCACATGCTCTGAGTAGTGCTCCATTGCAAGCTCTTCCTGAATCCAGATCATCTTAAGGCCGACGATTTTTAGCCCCTTCCGCTCTAGCCTTCGTATAACTTCTCCAACTAGCCCCCTCTGCACTCCGTCAGGCTTTACCATTACAAAAGTTCTCTCCATGGTGACACCTTGGTGTTTTACTTTACGACTACTTTACTTCTGGTAGAACTTCGTCCACTTGAGCTTTCTCGGGTTTCTTTTAAGTTTGAGCATGTTCTTCTCACACTTGCCGGAGCAAAAGTAGAGTACTCTGCCATCTCTCCTGACGTACATCTTGCCCGTCCCTACTTCAATTTCGCTGCCGCAGAAGGAGCATATTTTCTTCTCCATTCTTCCCACCTTACCTTACGAGGAGCTTCTTAGCTTCTCTTGCGGTCTCCTTTATCATGAGGATGTCTCCAACCCTTACTGGCCCGAAAACGTTCCTCGTGATGATTCTGCCCTTGTTTTCGCCAGCAAGAACCCTAACCTTTACTTGCGTAGCTTCTCCGTGCATGCCAGTCCTGCCCACAATCTCCAAAACCTCTGCGGGCTGAACATCTTCCTCTTCGGCCATACTATCACCTTTCTATTTGATTTTTTATTTTTATTTTAATTTTATTTTAATTTAGCTCATTATTTTCTCAAACCTTCGATTTTGCTGACTATCTGCGAAAGCTCTTTCTTCGCCTCTCCCTCGTTTATGATTGCTGCTGCGGAGCAGTCAACTTCTATTCCAACGGCCTGCCCGAGTATACTCTTGCTTTTGATGTAAACATAGGGTACATTCTTCTCCTCGCAAAGCAATGGCAAATGAGCGACTATCTCTGGAGGATCAACGTCCATTGCTATGTAAACCAGCTTCGCCATTCCCCTTTCTACAGCTTTCGTAGTTTCGTTCGTACCTTTTTTCAACTTTCCGGTCTCTCTCACTTTTTCAAGTAATGAGAGAGCTTCATTCTGCAAATCCTCAGGAACTTCAAACCTCACGTACATCTTTACACCTCCTTCCTTTCGTCATCACTCATCGGCTTCCAGCCTTAGGTAGTTACGTTTTAAATCTTTTGGTCTGCCGTCTTGCAAAGAAAAAGTTATAGGAACTTGATATATATTCATTTACGTGCCTCGCAGAAAGAAATGGAGAAGAGTCTTTTTCGAATTTCCGGTATTTAACGGGATAGTAGAATTTACTCCCGATGAGCTCGAGGCTTTGAGGCTTGCAGACATCGAGGGACTTTCACAAATAGAGGCAGCAAAGCTCATGGGAGTTTCACAACCAACCTTCCACCGAATACTGAAAGAGGCAAGAAGAAAGGCAAGCATGGCTGTTCTTGGAGGAGAACCTGTTATTGTTCAGGATCAAAGCGCAATTAGAATTTTCCAATGTTTTGAGTGTGGTCATGAGTGGGGCGAACCGTATGGCACTGGTAGGCCGGCCGAGTGTCCAAGGTGCGGTAGTGTAAGAATTTGTAGGGTAGATGTGGGAAGAAAGAGGCGGAGACGGGGTAGGAGATGAGCGAAGCTATAAGGGTAGCGAAGGTATCTGCTTTGTTTAACTTTACATTCTCAGCAATTAAAGGCGTTGCAGGAGTCGCAGTAGGGAGCGTGGCACTTATAGCAGATGCCTTGCATTCTCTCGTTGATGTGCTGGGCTCAATTTTTGTTTGGTTTGGTTTAAAGATTGCTGAAAGGCCTGCTGACGTAGAACATCCTTATGGCTATTACAAGGCAGAAAGCCTTGCAGAGCTGGGCGTCGGTTTGATAATAGTTTTATCCACAGTTTTAATAATGAAAGAGGCAGTAGAGGCACTCATAAGCCAAAATTATCCATCCTTCGAGTACTATGCTGCGGTAGTAGCAGCAACTTCAGCAGCTGGCAACGAGGTGCTTGCACGATATAAGATTGCCGCTGGACGAAGAACAAAATCTTCCGCGCTGATTGCTGAAGGAAAGCACTCGAGAGCCGACGTTTTTGGCTCTCTTGCAGTCCTTATAGGGTTTATCTTCATAAAGTTTGGCTACTGGTGGGCAGATTCAATTGTGGCAATTCTTATATCGTTCCTTATAATCCAGATGGGTATCGGAGTGGTTAAGAGTTCTATCGATGTGCTCATGGATAGGGTCGATGAAGACTTTGCATCACGTGTAAGAGAAATTCTAGAAGGTATTAATGGCATAGCATCAATTGATCTCGTCGCAGCAAGAGGAACGTGGAGAAACAAAATCGTAGAGGTTCATTACTCTGTTTTTCCATGGGCTACGGAGCTAATAGACACGATTCAGGAGGATATTGAAAAGAGGCTTAGGGCATTTCCAGAAGTTTCAAAAGTGGTTCCTGTTGTGAGAATTGCAAGAAAGAAACCTGTAGTTGCTATACCTGTTGTTGATAAGGACTCCGATGAATGCGGTGACTTAAACTCACCTTACTTTGCCATATTTTCCAATGGAGAGCCGAGGTTCGTGGAAAATCCGTATTCAAGGGCGGAAAGGAGAAAGGGGCCTTTAATAGCAGAATTACTAGCGAAGGAAGGAGTAAACGTCCTCGTAATCAGGAGAATTGGGGAGATGGCGGCAGTTCACATGAGAGCTAAGGGAATTGCCGTTTTTACAGGATGCAACAGAATAAGCGATGCACTCGATAAAGTGAAGTCTGCCAGCACTCAACTAAATATTTAAAAATCAGCTATCAATCATGGCAGATGCAACCACTTGAAATGAGGAACATAACCAAGAGGTTTCTGGAGTCGTTGCCAACGATGGTGTAAATCTGACTGTTTATAGAGGAGAGATTCACGGGCTTCTTGGGGAAAATGGAGCGGGGAAACCTACACCAATGAATATCCTCTATGGCCTTTAACCAGCCCGATGGGGGCGAAATCATTTTTGATGGAAAAAGGTTCGATTTAAATCGCCGTGATGGCATAAAGTCGGAATAAGTACATAGGCACATAATCTCAGCGTGATGGAAATCTTGTGATGAGGGGACATCTCCCGCTATGGATTGCTTTTGAACTATGCTGCAATGGAGGAGAACTCCATCTGTTCACGTTCCAGTTTCAACGCTTTTCGGGGGAAACATACAGAGGCTGATACTCACAAGGGAACCCTCAAGGGATCCAAGGTAATAGTAGCTTCTCAGCCAACCAGAGGGCTTGACGTTGCCGGAATAAGGGGCGTGATGCAAGAAAGGAAGCAACACTCGAAGAGATCGGCTATCTGATGGCAGGAGGAGAAAGATGAAAGTTGCTAAGCTCGAGAAGCCTAGACGTCCACCGCTGCTCCTGTCTACAGGTGTAAACCAATCGAGGCCTACTGAGTGATGGTTAGCACTTCTTTCGGCTCCAAGTTTGGAATAAGCGGGCTACTAGTCAAAACAACACCTATTATCCTTACAGTCTTGCAGTTGCTATACCAAATGCGTGCCACTGTTCAGTTTTTCTGTTAGAGTTGTGGTTCTAACCTGAAAGCGCCATGCGGGAATAACTTTTTTATTTGATTTACGTTGAGAGAAAGGGTCATATATTCTGTCTTTCAGCTTTCTTGAAATGCTTAGAAGAGAAAAGAAGCTTGAAAAGGAGATTGCCTTGCGAAGGATTAACCTTTTGCTCGGCAAAGCCCAAGAAATCAAATTTGAGGATTACGAGCTTGCAAGGCGCTACGTTGAACTTGCAAGGAAGATAGCAATGCGGTACAGAGTTAGGATACCGAAGGAGCTAAGGCTGTACTGCAAGAAGTGTGGCTACCCCTACAGGCACGACAGGCTGAGGGTCAGAGTTAGCAAATCGAGGGTAATTATAACGTGTTTGAACTGTGGATTCGTTAGAAGGGTTCCCATAAGACCTAAGAGGCAGAAGGAAATTAAAAATAAATAAAATATTTTCAAGAGATAATTTGAGGAAAGGTTAAAATAGTTGGAGATTAAAAGGCTGGAAACGAAAGGGATAGGTGAATTGGAAATGGTACCGGATTTTGTTAAGGAAAAGGCGTTGGCTCTTGCCGTTGCAATACAGGAAACGGACGAGTATAAGGATTTTCTTGAGAAGGAAGACGGATTGAAAAAGGATGAGATTGCACAGGAGTTGCTCTCCAAGTTTCAGGAAAAGCAGAGGGAGTTTATTTCTAAGCAACTCAACGGTGAGGTGGATCAAGAACTTTTGGGCGAGCTTACAGAAATTCAGGCTCAGCTCAATAGAAGAGAGAGCGTTGTGGACTTCCTCGACTCCTATAATAGGCTCATAAATTTGTTGAACGAAATTGGAGAAATTATAAGCAAGCAAATAGAGTTTGATTTTGGAGAAGCGTACAGAAGTTAACCAGAAACCAATGGAAAACTACATTAGATTTTCAAATTTTTATAAATTAGTTGGATCCACATTTATCAACATTTATAAGCGGCGAGATGGAGCGAGTGAGTGTTGAAGTTTAGGAGCATGGCTGTAGTTTTACTCGTAGCTTTGTCCGCACTGGCCTTGACTACATTTAATGTAAAAATCCTCGTTGTCGAGAATGGCTTTATAGAGAGAATTCCCGTTAGAGATGGTGACGAAGTAACGCTATTCTTTATCCATTCCGTCGAGCTAAGTCCTTGGGTGGAAATCTATGAGGTTAAAGGGGATAGCTTAGTACTAAAAAGAGCACTAACCCAATCTACTGGCTGGGGATTGCCAAGCGTCGAAGGGAATTTCTCATTTGTCGAATTCAATGGACAGAAGTGGATGGCCTTCGAAATTAAAAGGAAGTTCAGAATTTTAAGAATTTCAGCCTTACCTTCCAATAACTATACACTTTCAGTGGATGGAAAGGTTATAAAACTGGGCAATGAAGCCAGAGTCAGAATTGAAGATGTCTCCCTCGCAAACTACCTTGCGGAGGTGCTCACTTGGAAGTCGAGAAGCTAAAGAAGAAGTTCATGTATGAAAGAGAACTAACAAAACCCTACGCAATTCTTGTTTTCGCAATTTCAACTCTCTTTTCATTATTTCACGTAATCAACGGCTCTTACACAGGCTTACTGCAGATGGACATTGTGAAATCCATCCACCTCGCCTTTGCTGCTGGCCTTGCTTTTCTTATTTTTCCAGCGAGAAAAAGCGATTCTGGAAAAATTCCCATTTATGACGTAATACTTGCCATTATAGCTTCATACGCTGCTCTCTACATAGCAATAAACTACACCGACTTGATCCAGAGGGCAGCAATTGGTTACAATACAATGGATTACGTAATTTCTGCAATAGGGCTGATTCTCGTTTTAGAGGCTACGAGAAGGGCTGTAAATCCGGCAATGGTAGTAATAGCAATACTTTTCATAATTTATGCAAAGTACGGGGCAAATCTTCCCGGGGTTCTTTCCCATCCAGCATACACTTGGAAAGAAATACTTGAACACCTATATCTGACGAAAGAGGGTGTGTTTGGTACACCCCTTGCAGTATCGGCTACATTCGTCGTACTTTTCATAATATTCGGAGCGTTCCTCGAGAAATCTGGAGCTGGAAAGTTCTTCATCGATCTTGCGTATTCTGTAACTGGTGGAGCGGTTGGAGGGCCGGCAAAGGCTGCCGTGATGGCCAGCGCTTTAATGGGAACTGTTTCTGGCAGTTCTGTTGCCAACACCGTCACCACAGGCACATTCACAATCCCGCTAATGAAGCGCGTTGGCTACAAGCCTGAGTTTGCTGGAGCCGTTGAACCAGCAGCCTCTACAGGTGGACAGATTTTGCCACCAGTAATGGGAGCGGCAGCGTTCATA
>Ga0190367_1002133_pt1 | contig 10439 bp, 4 predicted proteins | sample 4872181011_MG_FD_171838 | JGI IMG/M metagenome (GOLD analysis project Ga0190367, IMG submission 171838) | Hydrothermal vent microbial mat bacterial communities from Southern Trench, Guaymas Basin, Mexico - 4872-18-10-11_MG | ecosystem: Environmental > Aquatic > Marine > Hydrothermal vents >... | reverse complement strand
GCTACAAAGCATATGTAATCCGGTGCCAGTCCTGCGAGCGCAAGTCTGATATCGTAGATGCTATTTTCGTAGACAAATACCCGACCCTTGAACTTTTCCTTTAGTGCTTCGACAACATTTCTCCACGAAGGATCGTTGAATGTACTTTTGCTCACAACAATCGCATAAACCTTTTCGTAGCTCAAAAGCTCGTTGCTTGAAAGGGGGAGCTGGGCTGAAAGCAGGAGAAAGATCGTTAAGGTCAACCAAAGTACTGTTAGCTTATCCATACTACTATTGAATGACATTGATTAGATAAAGCTTTCCCGGATACACGACCACTTAGAATGGTTTTATTTGTTTGGGACCGTATATGTTCAGGTGAACCTCTTGGAGACCATTAGAGTGGGTCTAATAGAAGTAGGTCACTGGCACTCAGGAATGTACGTGGACGCTCTCGTGAACATGAAGAACGTTGAAGTAGTAGGTGTGTCCGATAGGGACCTCAGCGTTGCTAAACGTGTTGGTGAGAAAATAGGGTGCGCATACTATACCAATTACCTTGAACTCCTAGCTCGTCAAAGACCGGACTTCGTTTTTGCCTTCGGAATTCATAAGGAAATGCCCAAGATCATTGAAAGCCTTATAGATCGCGGCATATCCTTTACGACTGAAAAACCAGCTGGAACGGATTATAGGCTACTGGAACCTCTTGTCAAGCGTGTGGAGAGAGAGGAGCTTTTCGCGTCAGTTGCCTTCGCCTACAGGTGCTCACCCTGGGTTAAGAAAGTAATTGAGTTAAGGAACTCCAAGCTTCTAGGCGATTTGCTTCATGGGTACTATAGGTACATTACGGGCTCTCCGCAGAGGTATGTGAATTGGGGATGTAGCTGGATGCTGAATAGGGAGCTTTCAGGAGGGGGATGCACTATAAACCTGGCTATACACTACATTGATCTCGCCAGGTACATCACGGGCTCTGAGGTCAAGAGAGTTTACGCGAGTATGGAAAATAAGGGCTTTGGGCTGGAAATAGAAGACCTCTCAGTCCTTGTCCTAGACTTAGGAGACAGGAGCGTACATACGATTGAAGTAGGATACTGCAATCCCGTTAGAGGTTGGAATAGCACCTTCTCCATAACTACGAGAAATTATATTATTACGGTCTATGGTAAGGAGTACAGAGTTGCGAGTAGGGATGAGGAGGAAGTACTTAGCCTCAGGGGTGTAAATATCTATGAGGATATGGTTAGGGAGACCATCGAGAGGTTCAGAGAAGGCATAAAGCCCATAGCCTGTTTAAGAGATTGTCTCGAAGCCCTTAGAGTAGTTAATAAAGCTTATGAATCAAACGCCCGTGGAAAGCCCATCATCCTTGAGGAAACTTAGGGCTTTAAAATAGTTCCTAGGGCTTGGAAAGCAGGATAGATTCAGCGAAATAGTTGAGTTAAAAATATTTTGAGTTTAAGCTTAGTATGGTAGCGGCCATATCGATTTAACGAATATAGCAGCGGATATGGCCAGCGTCATGGCTACAGCAAAGCCAACGGCGTAGCCGCCGACCATGACGTAGGCGTACTTTCTGAGATTTATTCTGCCCTTCGTTGCATTTTCAATCATTCTTGAAATTACAGCTCCGAGGAATATGGCTAGAGGGGTTGGAAGCGGGCTACTTATGCCCATTAGCAGTCCTACGGAGGAGAATGGTATGTGCGCAAATCCCGTGATAGCTGATACCGCTAGTGTCGATGCAAAGCCTAGGATTATGAGCATGGGATTGAGGCTATATATCTTTCTAGTGTACCAGAGTATGCTTTGTGCAGCCTGAATGGGCCAGAATATTTGCGCGTAGGGGAACATGGGAGAGGGTATGGGGGACATCTTCCACAAGTACTCGGAGTACAGCAAGTTAAGTATTATGGCTACGGGCGCTGCTACTAGCAGTACTGCCTTAATGTAGCTTCCAAATGTACATCTGACTCCCTTACACACGAAGAAAGTCCTCGTCCACCCTCCGCCATAGTCTACGCCCATGGGCGCGAACCAAGGCCATATGCCTAGCTTGCTGTGTACGGGTATCCGGTAGTACTCCATTGTGAGCGCCAGGACATTTGAATGGAAGTAAGGTATTTGCAGTGGGAAACCCGTTTCAGCAAGACATCTTATCGATATTAAGCCGAAGACTATAGGCCATAGGACTACTAGGAAGAATACTACGGGCACTGGGAATCCAGGTATTAAGACGAACTCTAGCAATAGGAACCATGTTAAAACTACGGCTAAGTAAATGCCAATGAGGAACTTCAAGGGTATAACTCCTATTCTCCTGGATTCTGCAGTCAGCTTCGTTAAACTCTTTATAGCGACGTATAGGCCTTTCCTGCCACGAGTAATCTGTTCGACGAACACGGCGAAAGCTACGCCTATGCTTATGCCGTACCAGACATAAATATTGGACCAGAACAGTATATCTGCCAGCTTCATACCCTTGGGAAATTCTACCCATTCAGGAATTAAGTGGGGGAAGTGCCATACTACTATTGGATTACCTATGACCGAGGAAATTACCGACCCTATGAACATACATACAACAACGTTGTAGGGGAGTATCATTCCAACCATGTAGCTTATCAGATTCGTATCGATCCCTATCATCGCTCCGGGAAGGGAGTCCTTAAAGGTTTCAGTCATGTCCAACCATGGGTATGGTATGAGCGTTATCTGATATCCTAGCATAGCCTGGGATATTATTGGAACTCCATAAGCTAGGAGCGAGTAAACGAAACCTATTAGCGCGAAGATCACGAATATCCTCATTCTTTTAGGCTCTCTCTCCTCCAGCTCCACTATTACTTCCACGCTTACCCTATCCATTGGGAATGGTAGCTTTTCGACCTCTACGAAGAGCTGGTAGTAGAAGAATCCTAGGCTTAAGCCCACTATTAGGTTAAGTATCCAGAACGTTGTTGAGAAAATCACTACGGGTATCCAGTCAGGGTGGAGGAACGTCCTTAGGGCTTGGAGCCTTATTAACCTATTCTCCGGGACATACCAGTAGGGCAAAAGCTGGGAGATACCGTAGGATTGAGCTATAGGGCTACTTGAGAACCACACCCTATAGAACATGTGGCTAAAGTTCAGTCCCGTGCCCGCATATATCGCGGTTCCAACTGCCGCGAACATCACGAGGATCTCTTGTCTAGTCAGGGGAGAGCCATAAAAGAGAGAAAGCCAGTAGAAGAGCATTACTACGGCCCATGTTAAGTTACCTACGGAGCCTATCATTAATTCGCCCCAAATAGTTACTGGCATTAGTACTATAGCTCCGTAGATCACTGCGAGCACTACGCGCCAAGTTAGACCGCTATGCCATTCCATGGCTTTGCTCATAGCCTCCTTTGGCTCGCTCATTTTAGCTACCTCCAAACATCTCCATTCCAGTTTCTATATATTTCTTCCTATCCACATCCCTTATGCTCTTCCATAACAACATCTGCTTCCTTATGTCGTCGATGAACTTCCTGTGACTTGAGATCCAGATGTATCGCTTGCCCGATAGGAGCTTGGTGTGTACACCGAAGTTTATCTTGCGAGCCTTCTTGTCAACTAAGGCCAGTATTTCAACGTCCTCTACGATAACAGCGTCGTACGGTGGGAGCCTTACCCTTAGCTTTATGCCGAAGGCCTCCTTTCCCACTCTCATACCCTTTATCGGCCTCGGAGGCTGGTCTAGCCTAAACCTCTCCTCAAGCGCTACACCTTTAATGTACTCTGCGACATAGGATAGCATTCCGTACGCTATCTTCTCATTAGTGATCGTTATTGGTAATGGTACATACCACTCGTTGCCCATAGGTTTCGTAGGTATCGCCCACTTCCTCTCTAGTGATGGGGTGACGAACGTCGATGCCTTAATTGAAGGATATATACCAGCTAGTATTATTGAAAGCGTTGATATTAGTATCGCTATAGCCGGATAGGGCGATGAGAAGTCCACGGGATAAGCTTCTGGTGTGAAGAGGTATGTAGTGTAACCTACGCCCAGTGAGATCATGTAACCGATAGTTGCTCCCAGTATGGCGTAGACGAAGCCCTCTGCGAATATCATGAACGATACATGCATTGGTGAGAGGCCTAACACGCTGTATATCTTTATCTCACGGATCCTTTCATAAATGGACGCGATCATGACGTTAAGTAGGATTAGAATCATTATTGATAGCGGTACTACTAGCTGGTTTAAGCCCATTAGCTGGTATCCTCTAACCCACTTAGCCAGGACACTTGTCTTACCATCGGATGCGTAGATCGCTAGATACGTTAAGTGTTCTGAAATATCCTTTGCAGCTTTCCATAGGAGCGCGTCGTCTTCAATGAGTATTGCTAGCGAGGATATGGTTCCTCCAATGCGGATGGCGAGACCGTAAGGTATGATTATTATACTGTCTCTAGTTTTCTCGGGGGATCCTGGAGGTGCGAATGGATCTCTTGGTGTTATTAAGTCTCCATCAATTTCCATTAAGTAGTCACTAAGTCTTTCAATGGGAATTATACCCACGATGGTTAGCCTTGTGCCGGCTACGTAGATCTTATCGCCTATATCAAGCTTCATAAGCTCGGCCAAATCGCTTGAAATTACCGCTACGAAAGTTAGGCCTCTCCAAGCCTCCTTGGATATGAACGCTCTCAATAGCGGCTCGTCAGCCGTTACTCCTATTACTGCTTTAGCGTACCCTAGCTCTCCCGCCTCCGTCATGAAGTACACTCCGCCGCCACGCACAGGAGTTCGTAGCCACACTCTCGGGCATATTATTGCCTTGTCCTCGAAATATCCCTTAAGGTACTCTAGCAAGGAGGGAGAAATACTCCACTCCTCCTGCCCTACTTTGACAAGTATGCCCTTATATGTCGGCTTTACGGGCATGGCAGTGGATACGAAGTAGTCTCCGAACACCCAGGACGTGAACAGCACGAGGGAAATTACCATACATAACACGGAAATCAGCGTGAGAGTAGTCCTAATTGGACGCTTCTTAAGGTTACCTACGCCTATGGAGAGAGCTGCAGAGGTTATCGAGAATCTAGAGACATCTATGAAGTGAAGGCCTATCATTTTCTTTCTGAGCTCCTTAGCTACGGTGATAACGCCTGTAATTATGAAGCCTAGTGGTGGGAGAGTGAGTATTACTGAAACTATACTAAGCGAAGCCATGAGAGTGTTCCAAGTTATTCTGAGACCTGGGTGAAGTACGTATGATATCACGATTAAAACTAGGAGAACTACTATGGTGTAGATTATTCTACTCAGGCCTCTCCTCTCGAAGAGCAATCTCTCCATAATTATTGCACAAGGTATCAGCATTACCATGAGCAGAACGTTTGTATAGACAATGTTAGTGTAGACCTCTCGCGTAATCGAGTAGGCTTTCCTCGAGAGGTACCAGGACCTATACATAAGCGTATAAGCTCTAGTATACTCCCCTTCCTTAAGTAGCTTCAAGCCCTCATTATAGCTCCTTAAGGCCTCCTCAAAGTACTGTACTGCTATCCCTATAGATCCTGAGAGAGCAGGCTCCTTTCTAAGTGCGCTTAGCCTCTCACCTGCAAGCTTTATCATCTCTTCAGCGTATCTTAGTGCTGTTATGCTTATGTCCACGTACTCTCCCTCATGCACTTTAAGGCCTCTAATTATGCCTAGGGGAATGTCCTCCTCTATGCTCCTAAAGACTATATCAACGGGTATGTCAGGCGGTATGAATATTATAGCATCATAGCCTACTGCAGGATCTCCTATTCCAAGAGCTATTAGCTGGGATGTTAATACGGGGCTTGGCGGAACTGAGATATAGTATCCGTATTGAACTAGCTCTGAATTGCTAAGTGAGTCATACAGTTTGAAGGTGAGGGGAGATAGCTTGGCCACTAAAGGTGTTGTTAGAGTTGTGGGATCAATGGCATCGTGAAGCACTATAGTTCCACATTTGAATAGTATCACGTTTACAGGTATTTCTCCTGAAGCTTCACCTCCAGATCTCAAGGTGAACGCGGGACCGTAGGGCCACAGCTTTATTCCGTAGAATCCGTAGTCAGGTGCCCACTTTATGTTCCCTGTTCGGTTGTTGATTACGAATGCCGCCACCTCGTATTCGAAAGCTCCTAAGGCCCAACCAGATGGTTTAAGGCCGGGGATCTCAAAGCTACCGTTCATATCCGCTTTAACGATGAAGTAGTGCCTGTAGCCCATCCTTGCCATGCGCATTCTGACATAAACTATTATGAAGTCATCCTCATCGAGAACCTTACTCCACTTAGTATCGTACCAGGCCTTGGAGAAGTTGTAATAGCGTACTTTCCCTCTCAGAAAGGCGAATCCTAATGGTGCGGTTCTAGAGTGCCCATGCATTATGGTTCTGAGCATTTCTGTTGTAGACTCCCTTGGATCGTTCAGGGTAACAAACATTATTGAAGATGCCAATTCTATTTGGGGTCTTAAGTGCTCTATGTTAACTACCTCAAGCGTCTGCGAGGGAGTTTCCCAGTATATCCTTGCGGCATGCGCTGTGAAGAACGTTACAGCAAAAATATTTACGTGGTTGAATATCTCCCCGATATGGTTTACTTGCGATGGTAATCCCTCTCTATCTAACCCTGAAAGGGCGAAGTATAGCTTGTATTCTTTGCCTCCTATCGCATATATTCTCTCATAGAAGGTAAGTTTTCTGCCCTCTACAACGTGCTTCTTCTCTAATACCTTGTACTCTCCACCTATCTTATACTTAATGTAGGACTCCATATCTTGCACGTTTCCAGCACGCGTCCAGTCGAAGCCTCCATAGAAGGTTCCGTGAGTGACAAGAGCTAGGGCAGGGGAATCTGAGGATAAATCGAGCACGAACACAGTTTTCACCTGATCTCCCGTCAGCGAGATCATACCCTTACTTCCATTGACGATAAGCGGCTTGCTCCAGTGCCTAAAGAATAGCTCCTCAGCGAAATACCTTGCACCAGCCATTCCAAGGGGTTGGCCTGAGAAGAATGCCAGCAGTACGTGTCTGTATGGAGGTTTCTCCTTCAAGATCCTCGCAAACTCTAATAATGCTGCTACACTAGAGGCCTCATCACAGGCTGGTGTTTTAGCTGGAACTACTCCATAAGCATCAAAATACGTTGCGATTATTATGATGTCCTCTAGTTTCTCGAAGCCCGCCCTTCCGGGGATTAGGGCAAACACATTCTTAAGCTCTACCTCCTTCCAGAACATGTTAACTTCTAGTCTTACGCGAACTTCCCCCTTCTTCTCAAGCAGTGAAAGTAGGAAGTCAGCATCCTTCCTGCTGATCATTACACGTGGGAACTTTATGGGTACTTGAAGTACCTTGTAGTCCCCTTCACCCCTAACGGTATAGCGTGGCTCTATGAAGATCACGGCCTTAGCTCCCAGGTTCATGGCGTACATCCAGTTCGATTTAGTGTTGTAGTGGATTAGAACTATGCTTCCGTTGATATCCTTCCCTCTGAAATCTTTAACTTCACCCTTGCCGACGTATACTAGCTTACCCTCTATACCTCCCGGCGGTGTCTGGCAGGTTTGCACTAGGTTTGGCAGGAGGGCGTATACCCTTATCTTTTTCTCAAAACCTGGCAGGAGAACTGTTAAAGTTGAGTTATAGTCATAGGGTATGAGGGCTTTATAACTTAGAGTGAATGCGTTTAAGCCGAGCTCGTTAGCTAGATAATTATAAATATACTCTACAGCCTTCTCGTAACCCTCATAACCAGGGAACCTGCTCCCGCCACTGGAGAGAGCTACTATGTGCTTCCACACATTGTCCATGTTTATCGTTTCTTGAACAGTTCTAGCATAGACCCTAGGATCCCATTCCTCTCCTACTATACTTGGCGACGCGCTTGCATTTAACGCGCTTAAGGTTAAGCAGGTAATCAGTATAATTAAAATAACGGTGTTAACATTAGCTTTTTTTACTAACATTATAATTCCACCTTTCCTAATGGAAAAAGGAGAAGGAAAAATAAAAATCTTATTACCTCACGAATAGATTACTTTTAAATTGGTAGCACTCTCCAGCCTATTCTCAGCAATAGCACCAGTGGGTAGCCTATGTGCCAGCAAAGGAAGGACCCGAAGAACGCACCAACTGCTAGTGGTACACCGTATTCTTCATATACTTTAGTGCCGCCAATCTTGACCACTAAGAATTTCAGTATAAATGCGACTATTGCGCTGAACGAGGTATAGAAGTTCAGTAGGCTTAGCAATGGTACTGCTATCGGGTTAATTATGAACCAGGCGAAGGTCGTGCGCAGAAACATTAGAACTGCACCTGCTATTATTCCTATAATGGCAGAAATTACGGCTATATCGGCAGGTGGCTGTGTCCACCTTACAACGGTGTTCGCTGCGCCGAGACCGTTGTTAAGGGCACCGTCCCAGGATGTGGTCCAGCCGTGAGCCCAGTTCCTCAGGCCTTGTATACCAATAGTGTACCATCCTATTACTACTGATAGTATTGAGGCGAGGATGAGGGTTGGTATCTGTATCTTAACAATCTCTTTAGGATCAGTCTTGGTTTCCTCAGCCATTTTGAAGCTGAAGAGCGCAGGTATGACAGAGGAGTGAGGCTGATAGCATGTGAGGTTTGATACTACGAAAGCCATTCCATAACCTGTTGTTGAAGCGTTTCCAGTGAGAGCGGAAGATACATAGTAGGAGAACATCCTGTCGTATTGCTGGAGCCTGAAGCCCCATGGTAGTATCGGGTCGTTCCAAGCCTCGCCTGCATACCTTATTACGGCGAACCATATTATGAGAATGTAAATTATCGCTAGAATTGACGCTATAACGTGTATTCCGCTGGCCACCATCCACGCTAGGAATAGGACACCACCTACGATGAATAGCGTCCACATGAATCTTGGAGATACAGGCTCACCGGGCTCCTCCTCACCGCTGAGGAACTTCTTAAATAATCCAATCCATGTGCTCCTCGTATAGAAGATTAAGTATAGCGCTACACCGATAGTCATAGCGTTGAGCGCGAAACTATAAGTCCCCGCAAGGCCTAACTTTGTGTTAAAGTATGTACCCCACATAGCACCCCATTCGCTTGTAGGCGTTGAGGGGAACACGCCTACTGAAACTAAAATAGCAGGCACAATGATCAAGAATATTACGTGGAATATTGTCGCTGTTAGTAGGATGTCCAGTGAGAATAGGAAGTATAGGCCTAGTTGCACGGGCGTAACGAAGTAGCTTAATACTGACCTCTGGAATGGTGGGAACTTTCCTTGTAAGTCAATATCTCCAGGTATTGTAAATGGTGGACGCTTGAATATCCATCCAGGAAATAGGTAGAATACGTCGTAGAATATTGCTAGTAAGAAGCCAATCCAGAAGAAGAGCGCCTTCTTACTCCATATAATGCTCCTCTTAGAGCCCTCACTGACGGGCGTCGTAACCAGGTTTATAACAGTTAGCGTAGTCGTTGTAACAGGATAGGGTAGCTTCTCGACCTCGATCATCCTCTTCCTGAATATTAACACTAGCCCGTAGAGCCATAGGTTAACAATGACATAGAAGAGGACCCATGTGATTATGGGTCCTGTCCACGCGCCAGCATAGGGTATGGTCCACTGATAGGGGTTCCTCGACTCCCAGAATGCTGCCAGGATCTCGAACTTCTTGGGCACCCAGTTTGCAGGCACATAGTCAATTAGATGCTTGAACCTCTCCGTTCCTAGCATCGGGTTCATACACCAAGCCCAGATCCCCCACCAGAAAGTGCTTGGAACAACTATTGTTGCTACTGCATAAACTATAGTCCACTCCTGCTTCGTTAGCGCAAACTTCTTAGAAGCCAGTGCAAGCAGTGAGAATATAATCATCATAGGGAAGAGTATTGTCTCCCAGCCGAAGTACCACCTCCAGCCTAGGTACACTAGGTAGTGCCAGAACCACATGTCGGAGCCGCCGACTCTTGGATGAAAGCTGTAGAAGAAGATTACGTAGGTGATGATGAAGATTATCGCGGAGAGTGTTAGCGATCTCGCGGTGATCCCTCTCGGAACAACCTCCTCTTTTGTTTGATTTGGCATGTTTTAAAATGATCCTTAGTACTTATAAGCTTTTAACTGACTATTGTTTATATACCCTTTGATATATGTCATAATTAGTTTTATTTAGGCAAAAGTTAGGTGAAATTAGAAGATAATTCGCCAATTATGTGCAAAAATTCATTTTAATTTTTGTATAATTTCACCTTATCACGGGTATCATAATTGATTTTCCCATAATTGAACGACATGTTCGAGTTTTTAATTTATGAAGTCACCGCTCAAAAATTGGATTCTAATTTAAAAAATTAACTAGTTACTGGCAGTTATATGGAAGATTTTTACCTCGCATATTTCGAGTCTTCCTTTGACTTCGTGTTCTGTAACAT
>Ga0190367_1002132_pt1 | contig 10443 bp, 12 predicted proteins | sample 4872181011_MG_FD_171838 | JGI IMG/M metagenome (GOLD analysis project Ga0190367, IMG submission 171838) | Hydrothermal vent microbial mat bacterial communities from Southern Trench, Guaymas Basin, Mexico - 4872-18-10-11_MG | ecosystem: Environmental > Aquatic > Marine > Hydrothermal vents >... | reverse complement strand
CTATCCGAATAGCTAGAGAAATTAATGCAAAATTAGACTTAGTTAATTGCAGGAAATTACTCATACCGTGGAATCGTGAAGCAGGATTTGGTGCGGTAGATCCTGAAGGCAACGTTTATGTGGATGAGGTATTAGCTTCTTACCTAGGATTAAGTGAGAATGAGATAAGGAAGGCTATAGAGGAGCAATTAAATGAAATAAAGTTAAGAGAAAAGGTATTGAGGAAAAATAAACCATATCCTAACTTAAAGGGATTAAATGTAATTGTAGTTGATGATGGTATTGCAGCAGGATATACTATGCAAGCTGCAATCAACTTCTTAAAAAGACTTGGAGCAAGTAAAGTATACATAGCTGTACCGACATGTAATATAGAATCTATATTAAGGTTCTGTGAAGAAGTAGATACAATACTATGCCTAAATCCAAGAACGGGCCCCATATTCGCTGTAGCTGATGCTTACATAGAATGGAGAGATCTAACAGACGAGGACGTATTGAGGGAATTGGAATCTATAGAATATAATTAGGTTAGTGATAATGAAGCGCATAGTATTCATAGCGTTAACTATGATTCTAGTTATTGGTACATTTATTAGAGCTTACTTAGCACCCTATTCATCAGGTTCAGATATACCACAATTCCTTGGATTTGCAGATACTATGCTTAGACGCGGATTAAAGTTTTATGACTATGCATCTTCTAATGTAATTGAGAAATGGCCCTACCCCTGGCCCTATATCTATGGACCATTATGGGCAATAATTTTAGGGTTCATTAGATATTACTTTGCTTCAAGAGCTTACACATATACTTACTGGATAGATAATACGTATTACGTTAAGGTTAGTGTTGACTGGATTATGGCGGTTAAGTCCATACTAATATTAGCTGATATGCTAAATTATGTACTAATATACTTGGTAGCGTTAAGGATAACGGGTAAAACCAAATATGCACTACTTGCCTCTACTCTCTACTTCCTTAACCCCATGGTAATATACATTTCGGGTATCTATGGTATGTTCGATCAATTAGCACTAACTCCTATGCTTATATCATTATATCTACTCTTATCTAACGCTAAAGAATTAATGTTAAGGAAAATGCTTGCTATAGGAATGATAATAGGAATATCATTAATGATTAAACATATTCTACTCCCAATAATACCGTTCATGCTCATATATATTGCCAAGAGGATTTCACTTAAAAACGCATTAACATTACTTTTAGGAATTTTTACATCAATTATAGCCATAATGGCTCCTTTCGTAATCTTTAGCGATAAGGGAATATCTTATCTCATTAGCTTATTCACATATCCTTTAAATACATATTATGTAGAACCTCTATGCTATAGTTTCAATGGTATTTCAAGTCTAATAACATACATTCACAAGTACCATGGTGTTGAGCTAAGCTTTCTTCTTAAATTTTGGATACTACCCTTCTTAATATTATCGATTGCAATACTGTATGTATTATTGAGGTATAGGGTAAGTTTAACCTTATTACTAACATTATCTTATCTAATATATATTGCTACATACTGGAGGATAAATCACCAATACTTTGTACCGCTAATAGCGTTTATGTCCCTAGCTTTAATTCATATACTCTATCCTAGAACTACAGGTAAAACTAAGTTATTTACTTGTTTGTCCATGGTCATATTATATGTAGCGATAAGTTTTTGGGTATTTATGTATCCTATTAGCTTTTGGTTTCATACTCACATGGAAAATCCTAACTGGGAGCTAGTAAGATTACTTGATAGTCTTTCTCTAATGATATTTAGTGAGGAGTGTTACTTAATATATGCTCTAATACTTACTATACTTGAATATACTTGCATCATAGTACTAATAAATTATATTAGAAAGACAAGTCCAAGGTTAAAGCAGCAATGAATGCGCAGGCGAATAATGTAAAGGAGATTAAAAAGAGGATTAGGGAGAAGATATGGAGAATTATGGAGGAAAAGAATATAGCTAAATTTCCTAGGCCGGTTTATGGAAGAATACCTAATTTCATTGGTGCAGAGAAGGCGGCTTCTAAGCTATTCTCAACAGATCTATGGAGAAACGCAAGAGTTGTAAAGGTTAATCCCGATTCTCCACAACAACCTGTAAGGTATAGAGCTCTCATTGAAGGTAAGATACTAATAATGCCTACTCCAAGACTAAGAAATGGATTTATATTGCTAGATCCGAGGGAAATACCCTACAACGCGTATAGGTATGCTTCAACAATAAGAGGAGCATTTACTTACGGTAAAATAATTGATGAGAGACACTTACCATCAGTCGATCTAATAGTTATTGGTAGTGTTGCAGTATCTAAGGATGGGTCAAGGCTAGGTAAGGGCGGTGGATATGCTGAGCTAGAGTATGGGATACTTAGAGAACTCGGACTAGTAAATGAAGATACCCCCATAGTCACCACTGTTCATGATATTCAAGTATTAGGAGAAAATACTATACCAAGAGAGAAGCATGACTTACCAGTAGACTACATCATAACACCTACTAGGATAATTAAGACAACAAAACCTAAACCTAAGCCTCCTGGTATATATTGGGATATACTCCCAAGAGAAAAAATAATGGAAATCCCAATACTTAAGAAAATGGAGAAGAGGAATAAACTATGAGCACCATTAAAATTGAAGACCTAGAAGCCATAGTAATGAACATGATCTTAACTACAATAGGTTTACCAACTCTAAGTGAGCTAGAAAAAGCGCTAAGCAAAATACCAAACATAGTTGAGTTAACATACGTAGAAAATCCGAATAGGAAATCACATGAATTCTACAATGAGCTAATAGAAAGAATAAAAACTACATGTAAAGATAGAGTAAAAATAAGAAGACTACCATTAAGTCATGCCATTAACTATAATCTACCGTCAACTCCAGCACTAATAATACACGGAATATTCAATGGAAGATTAAGGTATATTGGCTTAATGGAGGACCTAATGGAATATATGATCAAATTATCAATAGCATATGCAGGTAAATCCTTGGAGTTAAAGAAACCTAAGCTACACCTACAACCTACGAATATAACTATAGATTTATACGTAGTACCTGGAGTTCCGTGCATTAGAACTCTAAAGATATTATTACCATTACCAGCCTACTTTAACGTAGTACTCAATGTAATTGATGTTAGGGAAAATAGTGAATTAGCGAGAAAGTATCCGGGTTCAGGAGTACCATTAACTGTAGTAAGAGAGAAGAATTACTTTAAAAGAGGAGTTATAACAAATGTTGATCAATTACTTAAATGACGCTTATCCTTCAATAATCTTATTGAGGTAATATTGATGTTCAGCTTTAAGAACTTTAAGTATTACTTCGCGGTTCAATCCTGTCTTCTTCATAATGTACTTAATTAAGTCTTCGGAATACCATATATTACCTTCCCTTATCTTCAAGTCGTTCCCTCTCATTAGTATTTAGTTGAAAAATATATTAGCTACGTTTGAGTTTTTCACGCAGACTTAGCATAGAGTACAGGAGAGTTTAAGCTAATTAGCTTCATAAAAAGTTTTTAGATAGAGAACACATAGTCTTAACCATACAAGTGTAGAGTCGCTCCCTGGGATGTGAAGTCCGTGGGTATGAACATAGAGAATAATCTAAGGATATTGAAGGTTCTTAGTAATGAGTTAAATATACGAATAATGAGTATATTAAAGGTATCACCCCTTTATCCACGTGAAATAGCTAAAATATTAAGTAAAGATGAAAGCGAGATTTCTCGAAGACTTAAAATACTTGAAAGATTAGGACTTGTTAAGGGAGAATGGCACAGAATTGGAAACAAGAATGTAAAGTTGTATAAGTCGCTTGTATGTAAACTCAGCATAGTGTTCGATAACGAGGGGGCAAAGATAATTATTGAGAGTAATCCCAATAGTGAAGTAAATAGTATGGATTTAGTTGAAGCAATTGAGGGAATAAATGAAATACCCGATACAAAGTTCTTTGTTGGTCGAAGGCGAGAATTAAATCTTATGTTAAAAACAGATAAATCAACTATAGTTATATGGGGTATAGCGGGTTCAGGTAAAACATACTTAGCCGCAAAATACGCAAAGATATTAGGAAAACCCACCTTATGGTATAGTTCTACAAGCATTAGTAATATAAATCACTTTATATGGAGAATAGCATTATTTTTGAGTAGACTAGGAGAGAGAAAGACCTCAGAGGTGATATTTAATAATCCAAATAAAGTTGAACTCGCCATGATCATCGACATATTGATTAATTGTTTAGAGAAGATGGGTGCTCTCATAGTCATAGACGACTACCATGTTATTAATGACAAGAAGTTAAAAGCCGTTATCTCATACCTTGCTAATAAGTTCAAGAAAGCTAAGCTACTAATAGTTTCTAGGAAAAGGCCGATGAGCTTACCGTATAATGAAGGAAAAATACTCGAAATACCACTAAAGGGTTTAGAGCCTAGTGATGCTAAGGAATTATTTAGACTCCATAATGTCTCTCTTAAACCAGAAACTTTAGCTAAAGTACTTCAAATAACTAATAGCTATCCAGCACTACTCGTAATGTATGCTGAACTAATAAAGAATATCGGTGAAGATAAAGTATGGGATAGAACAGTTAAACAAAATGTAGTAAAATACCTTATAAGAGAAATATATGAAACACTCACCGATACAGAGAGAAGTATTATAAGGGCACTAATGATCTTTGAAGACGCTATCCCCCCACCAGTAATAACTAAAGTGATTGGTAAACAAAATATAGAACACGCCCTTGCATCTCTTCTCGATAAAGGACTCGTAGAAACCATAGGAACTAGATATAGAGCACACAACATACTACGAATACTCTTCTCTAAAACAAGCGAAGGAAAATAATACTACTTTTACCCCACATTTATTTCAGTTAATAACTTGATGAGTGTTAAAAAATAAAAATGGGTTTTAACCTAAAAATGTCAGTGTAAAATACTAAGAACTAGGTGATAACAAATGGCAAGTTCTACAAGAATATCAAAAGAAGAACTAGGTAAAGCATTATCAGCAGTAGAGGAGAGAGAAAGAAAGGATCCAAAGAGAAAGTGGGTTACAAGGCTTATGAGAAGCGCATTACAATATCATAAGATATGCCCTTACTATGACAAGAAGACTGTCAAGTGCTTCCTACAACTAGGAGAGAAATGTGATAGAGATGGTAGATTTGAGAATTGTCCAGTATTTATAAAGTTCCTTGAGCAGAAATACGACGAGTATGTAAGTAAGGGTAGAACTCCACCAATGGACTTCTTAGACCTAACATTAGGTGTTTAATATCATTAATGGAAGATTGTTTTCATACAATATTTTTCTTACTCTCATTAAATATAAGGAAAGGATCTAATACTATTTAGACTATTTAGAAATACTTTCACTAAAGTCTAATCATCCATTAATGAACTCAAGAGGTAAATTCAATAGATTCAATATAATTATCATGCTAAATATCAGTTTAAGTAGGTAGTTACTAGATACTAATAAAATGTAGATAGAGATAGGAATTATTACAATGTATGGAGCTATAGCTATTATGATATACTTAATGAGCATTACCCTATCATTAATGTCTAATATATTCTTTTTTATGTCATACTCGTCATCAATGCTTAACTCTATACTAAAGGCTTTAAACCTAAATCTAGGTTTAAAGCCAAGTATATGAGCAGTGATATAGTGTAGTAGTTCATGGACAGCAGCAAATGCTAATAGTGCTATTAAGTATAGTCCATAGCATTCTACGAAGTTCATATACATTACCATGAATAGTTTTGGAGAGGACTATATATAAGGGTCTCTATAATACTTTCGGTCACCTCTATTCATCCCTAGTATCAGAACTAGGTAATACACTTTACTAAAAGTATTGAGAAACTACGTACTATGTATATATTCAATTAGCTACGATTAACTACAAGGTGGTGTAATGGAATAGAAATGCCAAAAATAATGATAATGTTAAACTCCTATAATTCTATACCTTCCATCTGGTAATATCATTACCTGTCCTTGTTCGCTAAGTGATGATAGAGCTCTTCTTATCTTATCTTCACTTGCAATTCCAGATAATATTGAGTGTAACTCCTTTACTGTCATAGGCTTATCCCGTAGTAGGTCCAGGAGTATGTTCTTTAATTCTTCCTCGTTTGGCGCCATCATCACTATTACGTCGGGGTCTTCGTATACAACTCTTAATCTTACTTTAGATGATGATTTTGTTTCCTTATCGCTCATCATATATCACCCTAGTTTGAGACTCTATACCGAGTAGCATAAGGAAAATTCCGGGACTTAAACGTTAATGAAAATTAATTAGTTGCGGATACCTTATTAACCAGGTACATACTGTGTAGTTGAGTATATGGGTGTCGAAGTGCCCTGTCCCTGGTATAGTCATGGATATTGTACGTCACCTAAGCTCGATAAACCTAGCGTTGATGTTGTTTTTAAGGATAGGTGTTTGAGCGATTCAGAATATAAGACTTGTTCCCTATATGTTGAGATCAATGAATTCTCTAAAAAGGGTATTGAGAAGTACACGAGTATAAGCGAGGATGAAGTTAAGAAATTAAAGCCTTATCCTCTACTACATTACCTAAACTATCCTCCTAAGTCTAATTGTGAATACATCGTAATTTACGAGCATACGGGATACTATTTAGCTTACTGTAAAGTTTTGGATAGACTACTTGCTCGACACGAAGTTAAGCTATGTGAAATGTTCTTCGATACATGTCCTATAAGGAAGTACGCTGCATCTATGTTAAAGAGACTGTAAATGATTTATTTAACATATGTATTTTTAAGTTAGTATACATTTTAGTTAAGGAGGTGGTATGAGGGATGGGTATTTGAAGAAAAGCTAAAGGTAACTAGAAGGCAGTTAAGGGATATAATTAGGGAACTTAAGAAGTGGAAGGCACCTGCAACTATACTCCTTAGCCTATACATTCCCCCGGGTAGACCTTTAAGTGATGTAGTTAACTTGCTTAGACAGGAGCTTGCAATAACTGATAACATTAAGCTTAAGCGTACACGAGAAGCCGTTCAAAGGGCCTTAACGTCAGCTATCGATAGACTCGGTATGTTAACTAAAGTTCCTGAGAACGGCTTAGCAGTATTTTGTGGTGAGGACGTTAATACGAGGGACTTCATATGCATAATGTTTAGTCCACCTGATCCTGTTCCAGTATTCTTCTATAGAACCGATAAGTGGTTCCATACAGAATTCCTTGAGGATATGGTTGAAGAGCGTGAAGCGATAGGCTTGATAATAGTTGAAAGAGATCAGGCAACCATAGGCTTACTTCAGGGATCAAGACTTAGACTATTGGAGGAACTTGAGGGATACGTCCCCGGCAAGCACCACAAAGGTGGACAAAGTCAGAGGAGATTTGATAGGATAATTGAACAATTAGTAGACGAATTCTATAAGAGAGTTGGAGCTCATGCAAATAATCAGTTACTTCCATTACTAGAAAAGAATATACTCAAAGCCATTATAGTTGGAGGACCAGGTTACGCTAAACAGGATTTTGTAAAGGGTAATTACTTGGACTATAGGCTTAAGTCAAAGATCCTACCTCAATTAATAGATGTATCATATCAAGGTGAAGCAGGACTAAGAGAACTTGTAATGAAAGCTGCAGACTTAATTAAAGGACAAAAGTACGTTGAAGCTGTTAAAGCTATAGAGGAATTCAAGTATCACTTAGTAAAAGATGATGGACTCGTCGTTTACGGCGATGAAGAGGTTAAGAATGCCTTACGAATGGGTGCATTAAAATACCTAATCATAGATGAAAATAGACCCGATGTAGACTCATTAGCGGAGGAGGCTAAGAAGTATGGCACTAAGGTATTCTTCATAAGCGATGATATACCTGAAGGAGAATGGATACGTAAAACCTTCAACGGCATTATAGGTGTATTAAGGTATAGAATTTACTAATCTATTTATTATAAGCATTTTCTGTAGTCAAGCTGGAATAAACATTATATACTCAACCTTAACTTAAGCCTTAGCTTAGTGGTGGTCGAAGTGGAAGCTATTGAGGTTGTACTCTACATGTCTAATAATGATAGCGAAAAATTATGGAGGATTGTAAAGAGAGCCTGTCTTAGCATTGCGTCTATAATTAAAAAACCAGTCATTATCCAAAGAATAACTATTCCTGGAACGGAGGAAAAATATGCGCCCATAATAAAGGTTAATAATAAAATCATACGTCTCAACGGCGACTATGGCGAAGTTGATGTACTAATTAAGCTACTTAACGCTTTGCAATCTACTGTACATATAACACCTATAATCCTTCATGCAGTACATGCTATTGGAGTTGAAGCATATACCTAGTAAGGTGAAGTAGCTGGCCTTTGCATTCTTTTAGCCACAATAGCTTATCAGAACCAGGTTAATAATATGGGAAGTCTCATTACTACTATACTACTACATAGTTCATTAAAATAAGTGGGGGTGACCCCGCTGGTTTCCCCTCTTCACACTAACCCCGGTGTCTCTCGGGGATGTCTGAGGGGTACATGTAGAATTTATTCTGTTGCTTTATATTAGCTTTATTTCTAATAGTTTATGAGCGAAGTATTGCTGAAGCAAATGATATTAAATCAACCTTGTCCTTACCTAGAACTTCATCTGCTTTTGCCTTATATTTTTCTAGTATGTCTTTAGGTACAAGTTTTTTAGCTATAGATGTTGCAATAAGCAATATTACTAGGTCATCTAGTTGTCCTAATATTGGTATTACATCTGGTATTATGTCTATTGGGCTGAAAGCATAGCCTACTATAAGTGATAAGATTACTCTAGTGTAAACTGGTAGCTTAGGATCCTTCATTGCGAGATAGAATACATAGGTTTCTTTCAATAACTTACTAATGTATCCCATTAATTTGTCAACTATTCTCTGTACTATTCTCAACCCCGGAATTTCCGATAGCTGTATCACCTTCATCATCCCTCACTATACTACAGCATAAATAGTGGGACTCATCACCTATATTCATGATTTATTATGTACGAAATTTAAAGTCTGCACCACATGAAAGTAGGAAACGGTACTCAAGGCAGAGTATTGTTGCGGTAAAATTCTACGTAATTAATAAAAACCTTGACAATTATACAAGTGGACTTGAATGGTGAAGGCATGAATTTTAGTGACCCTTCTCCGGTGGATGAGGATACCAGTAAAGAACTAATTCAGTTAACAAAAATCATAATACTGCTTCAAAGGTAGTACAAAAGGGTACTGAAAGGAAAAGGAGATAAATAATAAGCACATTTAATGACGTTCTAGCAATATGTGTTATAAGTATTGTAACAGCTCTTTGGATGCTTCATGGAATGAACATTATAGAGCTTCCAGGAGGAATCTTAGGAGCTACTATAACCACATGGATTCTCATAATACAATTCTACTTCCGTAAAAAGAAGCCACCCGAACCAACATAAAATATGAACTAACGAATATCCTTAACCTATTTTGTAGCACAAGGTATACCTGTCGCGCATTTACCGCATGCATCTGCAAATCCTCTAACAACATCTTTATACTTTAATGCAATGGCATTTAATCTCTCCTGACACCTATACTTACCCTTACTCCAATCACTTAAAGCATTAATTGGACATCGATGAATACACTTATAGCATTTAACACCTCTCTTCACTAAACAATACTCTATGGTAGGTTTTAGAGTTTCTTCTATGTAAGCTTCTGTAAGTATGGTTCCTAGCCTCACTGCACATCCCTTCTCCGTTATTAATAAATTATTTAAGCCAAAAGTACCTAAGCCTGCTATATATCCTGCATGCCTATGACTCCAACTAGATCTCAGATTTATTGGGTCATAATCATGCGTGGGTTTTATGCCTATCGTCTTATATCCTATACTCTTTAGTTTCCTTGATACATGCTCACCTACTTCTTCAATCAACTTATTTGTGAGAATGTATTCTTTTAGCCATTGTATTGATGGTTCTTCTCCTTTAATATTTGAATTTATGGCTTCAAGACTTAATGGTATGGCAAATACTATTACCGAACGAGATGAAGGTAGTATGTCTAAGGGATGCAAATGCCATGGATGAATTTCTATTAATTTATTCCACATTTTATTTCTCGTAGTAGTTGATGCTATTGGTGGTGGTAGTCTATAGTTAATTCCATGCATTGTACTATACTTGTCAATTACTTCTATAATCATGTCCCTGATATATAATATATCCATTGCGGCACTACCACCATGTATTAATGCTGTCATGCAGGTGTAGGTATGTATATTAGTATTTATAAGTAAACCCTTCTATACACTCTCCCGTGGAGATAATGGTAAAGTGTATACCTGGATGTTGTAAGTGTTGTTGG
>Ga0190367_1002130_pt1 | contig 10447 bp, 1 predicted proteins | sample 4872181011_MG_FD_171838 | JGI IMG/M metagenome (GOLD analysis project Ga0190367, IMG submission 171838) | Hydrothermal vent microbial mat bacterial communities from Southern Trench, Guaymas Basin, Mexico - 4872-18-10-11_MG | ecosystem: Environmental > Aquatic > Marine > Hydrothermal vents >... | reverse complement strand
ATTAAAACTTAAACAAAATATTTCGAAAAATTTTTATTTTGAAACTGTAGAAAATAGCAAACTTGCGAAAAATGAACAAAAGCCGAAGTCTGATTACAGTGGAAAAGTTGGTGGTGAAATGAAAAATAGCAAGTTAAAAACAAAGTATGTATCTTTGATATTTGTTGGATTGTTGCTGTCTTCTACTTTTTCTCAGTGCGCATATGGTTTATCCTCATCTAGCTCCATGCCCGGTAATACCGGTTATGAACCATGGTATTATTATATAGCTGGTATGGTCTGTTCAGCGAACGGTAATCTGTATTTTTCAGAAAAGGATATTTCTATAAAAGCTAGAGGTTTTGATATAGAGATAATTAGACATTACAATAGTTATAGTAGCGGAGTTAACAGTCCCTTTGGCTTCGGGTGGACATTCAACTACAACGTGTATCTTGTGGAAAACCAAGATGGTTCTGTAACCCTCTACGATGGTGATGGTTCGGTGCATACCTTTACAAAATCGGATGGTAACACCTATACAGCACCGCCCGGAATCCACTCAAAACTAATAAAGAAACCAGATGGCTTCGTTCTTAGATTTAAAGATGGTTCATCCTATAATTTTGATACGGATGGCAAATTGGTAAGCATTATCGATAAAAATGATAATAAATTGACTTTTACCTATGCTGACGGAAAACTTGTACGTGTGTCTGACGATTCAGGTTTATATCTTTCATTCACATACGAAAATAATAGGATTACCTCTATTACTGACCCCCTTGGAAGACAAATAAAATATGAGTACGATGCTGGTGACTTAGTTAAGGTAACCGATGCTATGGGGAACTCAACTCTATATTTCTACTATGAGAACCACAAGCTCCAAGCAGTTGTAAATCGAGTTGATAGTGTACTTCTTTTTTCATACTATGGGGATGGTAGAGTTAAGGCTATTAAAAAGTCTCAATACGATCGATCTAAAGGAAAGTACCTTCTTCCATTCACATTATTTTCCTTTGTATATGACGATCAAACAAATACGGTCTATGTGACCGATGCTATGGGGCATACAACTGAAATAGAGGTAAACGATCGGGGGAATCCAGTAAAAATCACTGATGCGTTAGGCGGTACCACAACGATGAGCTGGGACAACGATATGAATCTTATAAGCGTTACAGATGCAAATGGACACACTACTAACTATGAATACGACTCTTATGGCAATTTAATTAGAGAAACAGATCCGACTGGCAGCTCAACATTTTATAATTGGCAAACTATTGATTCTGACACAACCTATATTTCTTTGCTTCTTAACACTACAAATGTAAGGGGATTCACAACAACTTATGAATACGATGAAAAAGGCAACTTAGTCAAAATAACGGATGCTACTGGAAATAGTTCATCCTTCTGTTACGATGAGTTTGGAAATATGATAAGCGCAACAGATTTCAGAGGATACACTACCCTGTATTCTTATGATACACATGGAAATCTGATTAATTCTACAGATCCAACTGGAAACGTTACTAAATATACCTATGATATCGTTGGCAGATTGATTAAAGTAACAGACGCAAATGGACATTCGACACGGTTTGTTTACGACAACAATGATAGGCTCGTCAAGAAAATAGATCCCCTTGGACACGAAACAGTCTACAATTACAATGCGGTGGGAGCTTTAATGAGCATAACAGATGCGAATGGACACAGGATAAGTTACGAGAGTAATGTTCTCGGCAGAGTTAGTGGAATTACAGATGCGAGTGGTAACAAAACATCGTATATTTATGATAAAAATGGAAATTTAGTAAAAATAATAAATGCGAATAATGGAACTACAACGATAACCTACGATGCCCTCGGTAGAATTATTTCTATAACCGACCCGCTTGGAAACACGGAGAGGTATGAATATGATGCAGTTGGCAACCTTATTAAAATCATAGATGCTAATGGAAATACGGTAACTTACACTTATGATGCACTGAACAGAATAGTAAAGATTACTGATAATAAGGGATATACAATTACTTATTCTTACGATGCTACTGGAAATATTATAAAGATACAAGATTCTGAAGGTTACTCCGCAATTTACGAGTACGATGAGTTGAACAGGTTGGTTTCTGTTACAGTAAATTACTATGGACTATTTAACAAAACTATTTCATATACTTATGACGCTAATGGCAATCGGTTGTCAATGGTGGATCCTGATGGTGGGGTTACGAGGTACGAATATGATGCTAACAATAGAATCACTAAGATAATAGATCCTTCTGGAGACGTCACAACGTATATCTACGATAACGCAGGTAGAAGAATAAAGGTACAACATCCAAATGGCGTTATTACTGAATATAGTTACGATGCTGCCGATAGGCTGCTTTCGCTCGTCAACAAGAAATCGAGTGGAGAAGTTATTTCAAGCTATACCTACACTTATGATAACGTCGGAAATAGGCTAAGCGTGCGAGATAAAACTGGAAACATCACGTATTATGAATACGACGACCTTTACAGATTAGTTAGGGTGGTTTATCCATCTGGAGAAGTTATTAGATATTCTTATGATGCTCTTGGCAATAGGCTGACAAAAATTGATTCAGCTTCGACGATCACTTACACCTACGATGCTGACAATAGATTACTCACAGCAGGAACTACAAAATACTACTATGACAATAACGGCAACCTGATAAAGAAGGTTGAGGGTGGGAAGGTTACTATCTACGAATACGATACGTTAAACAGGTTGGTGAGGGTTATTCTTCCGAACGGGGAGACAATTTCTTATAAATACGCTCCAACGGGGGAAAGAATTAGCAGAACCGATAGCAACGGGACGATCTACTATCTTTATGACCTCGAGGATGTTTTAATGGAACTCAACGAAACAGGTACAGTTACAGTGAGGTACACCCATGGATCTGGTATAGACGAGCCTATAAGTATGCTCAGAGGAGGAACTAAGTTCTACTACTTGTTTGATGGCTTGGGAAGCGTTACTTCTTTAACAGATATAAACGAGAATGTTGTTGCTACTTACGAATACTACCCCTTCGGAAAGATTAGAAAAGAAACGGGAAATGTGGTAAATCCATATAGGTTTACTGGCAGGGAGTACGACGACTCTACTGGACTTTACTACTACAGAGCAAGGTACTACGATGCTGAAGTTGGGAGGTTTTTGAGTAAGGATCCTTTAGGATTAGGAAAAATTTTTGAAAATAATTTATATATATATTCCTTAGACAACCCTATCAACTATGTTGATCCTACTGGACACTTCTATTTTAAAGGAATGATTGCTAGCGTGATGGGTTTTATTGGCGGAGTACTTATGACTGGGACTGGACTTAGTATTACATCTACTGGCATTGGAGCACCTATCGGGGCTTTGTTAATTGTGGGTGGTGTGTCTTTAGGTGGTATGTCTGTTGCAACTCTTTTTGTATCTCTTGCTTTACCAGAGAGTAAAGCTTCAGAATTTGATAAAATGCGTGAGCTTATGTATTCTGCAGCCTCTCAAATGGTAATCCCTACAGTAGTTCACACCATTATGCAAGGCGGAGGTGATGAAGAATTTTGGAAAAAAATGACAATGTATAATATACTTCACCAAGCAGGCGTAATGATTATTAGTGGTCCCCCTAAAAGTATTTGGGAGCTTATTTCTACTCTATACACGTTTTATGAATGGGGTGAAAAAAGTGGAATTAACAGTATATTAGAAGCAATTTCATGTGGTATGTTGTTATCAATTCTTAAGACTCTAAGTTTTGGGTCAATTACATCTATAGAGGGCTGGTGTACAGCATATCCCGAAGGTCCAATTCCTCTAAACCCAGGAGGTGATAAACCAGATGATAGCTACGACGTTTCTACCTCTGATTTGCAGAATGTAAATTTCAACTACGAGCAGAAAGTGAGCGTTGCGGTTCTTCAAAGGGGATTTTATAAAAATCTTGCAAGTCTTTTAGATGATCTCGATGAACCTTATACGATCGTGGATGTTAATGTTCCTTTAGAAAGTCTAAACGATTATCCAGTATTCATTATCCCGAGTGGTGGGCTCTATGGCTTGGATTCTCTGGCATCGTTTAAATCAAAGCTTGAACAGTATGTAAGCAATGGAGGTACGCTTATCGTATTCTCACAGCAACACGGATACGAGTTCAAAGCGTTGCCTGGTGGAGAAATCTCTGGTTTTGGCTGGCTTGAGGATCAAAGCTGCCACTATAGATCTGTCGCAATTAGCACTTATCATCCGATTCTCTCTGCACTAACTTCTGTTACTTCGGATGTCAACGTTGATGGTTATTTCACGAAGTGGCCTAAAAACGCAACGGTACTACTAAGCAGAACTAAGAACGGTATGCCCGTACTGCTTATGTATAGGTACGGCAATGGAACGGTAATCGCTTCAACAGTATATACCGACTGGGCTTACGGACACTATCAAGCAACGAGGGATGGAAAACAGCTAATCAGGAACATGATAATCTTTGCTAAAGAGCCCGTAGAAATTCCTGAGTATGGGAGTGGCGATTCAATAGAGATTCCAGTTAAAATAACTAGCTATGTTGGATTGGATACCGAAAAAGTTTCTTTTGCGATAATAGGGCCAGATGGGAAATTAGTTGACAGAGTTAACGTTGGCTTATCTGTTCTGCCCTACGAGAGTAAAATTATTAACTTCTCCTACACAGCGCCATCGAAATACGGAATCTTCCACATCGATTATTCATTAATCGATGACGAATACGGAGAAGTTCAGAGGGTGCATGATGTTAAGAAATTTGTAGTTAGCAAGTATGCAGAAAATCCTGAAGGTTTTGTATATCAGGGGAAGGACATAACATTCAGTGTTGTATCGGATAGTGAATATTATGTGTATGGAAGCAATGCAACATTTACGATTCTAATCTGGAATCGTGGAGATGCTGATAAAAATGTGACGTGCTGGTGGTCTTTCCCACACGACTATTGGGCGAGGCATGATCCAATTTATGGAAGTCCTGGAACAACTTGTCCTGGACATAGAAGCAATTTGTACAAAACATTGAGCGTTCCAGCTCATGGTGAGGTAAGTTTTGAATACTCTGTTCCCGTATACAGTTTTGACAGGTTATGGGCTGACTTCTATGAGGGGGACAACACCTCTCTAAATTATCTGGGCAAAGCATCCAGAGGATTTTATGTACTTAAACCCTCAGTTCATATTGATCTTCGAACGGATAAAATTGAATACGGGAGAGGTGAAAATGTCTCTATTCTGCTGAACATAGAAAACAGGGGGTTCTTAGGGACAAAAATTGCCATCCCCCTCAATGTAACCGTCAAAACTACAATATACAATACCACAATGCCCTATAACAAGAACAGGGTGTTTGAAAACTCATTCGATTTAAATCTTAACCCATATCAGGTGTTCTCCAGAACATTGAACTTTACAGCCGAAGAATGTTGCTCGCATCTTGTCTTAGTGAATGTGTATCACAATGGAAATGTTATTGGAAGTAATGGGACATACTTTAGGATTGTTAGACCTTATACCATTGATGTGTCCTTCAATAAGCCAGATAACACTTACAGCGTAAGAGAGAACATGGAAGTGGAAGTTGAAGTTACCAATGTAAAGCTTCCTTCTTGGAGCTCTAATGTAACGCTATCAATTCCAGCTTTAAATTTCGAGGAGAAAAAATACGTCCAGCTTAATCTAAATCAAACAGAGACCGTTAGCTTCAACGTGAGCATTCCACCAGTTCCTGCAGGAAAATATGATGTTAACATTACGATAGATTACGATAATAATACATTTTATAGATACTTCATCATACCGGATTCAAAATTAATTTTGAGTGCTGAAAAGGCGGATTATAGTGCTGGAGAGTACCTTAATATCAATCTGACGAATGCTGGAGGAGTTGACACTGCTTATAATTGCTTAATCAAGTTTTCAGGTTCAGGTTTTATGTCCACCAATTATTCTCAAGGCAGTATATTAGCTGGAGAAACTAAAACAATTACGTTGGAGATACCAGAACAAATTACACATGGTTGGTATAATCTGGAGATGATATGCAAGGATTTGAACACGGGCAAGAGAACAAGTCTGTGGAAATCTTATACTGTTGACGGATTAAAAGCTGATTTGACTTCAATTACAGACAAAAAAGCTTACTTTAGCTATGAGAACATCTCAATCCTAACGAATGTGGTTAATAAAGATGGTGATATCACCAATGCCACGCTCAATTTGAAGATATATTCACCCTCTCGGTCACTACCCGGTGAACTTACTGCAATGACAGTATACGAAGAAAGAAAAAGAATAAAATCCTTCTTGGATTACCTCATTCCATCAGCAGCTGCGGGTTTTGTTATCCCCCCCGATCAATTACCTATCTGGGAGAAAATCTGGGAGAAAAACATAACGCTCAACCTTGATGAACTTGAAACAAAAGAGATTGTAACAAACCTCAGCATACCAGATGACCTGTTTGGTGTAACCGGAAGGCTAAAGCTGGAGGCAACTCTCTACAATTCCTTAAATCAGGTAATTAATTCCAGTTACCACTACTTCTTCATAACCAACACAAATACTTCGCTAACTCTTGAAACTGATAAAGAGGTGTATAAGCCGGGTGAAGTTGTAACAATATTTGGTGAGGTTCAGAATAACGCTGATCTCCCCGATGATTACGTGCTAACCATCAGAAAAGATGGGATGGAGATATACAGTGATTACTTCACCCTCAATCCTGGAGAAACTTATTCCTTCACAACAAATACAACTGCAGTTTATTCATTCACCCTAGAAGGAAGTGTATTTCCGGTCACAGGAACTGAGGGTGAAATTGTTACAAGTTTTATCAGGGTTGAGCCTGCCGTAGTTAACATCAGCATCATCGCCCCAGATGTTGTTGGAATAGAGCCATTTAATGTTAGCATTTTAGTGCAAAACGTAGGAAATGTGGAAGCTGAATTAAATGTAAGTGTAGGAAACAAAACATGGAATCTAACAATTCCTGAGAAGGAGTCAATGTTATTGGAGACTTCAATGAGTATAAATGAGAATACCACACTGAATGTCACTGTTTCTGGAGATGTGAACAGGGTGGTTCAAAAGGAGATCATATTTGGAGAGAACGCAACGATAAATATAGATCCCTTACCAGTATATCCAGAAGGAGTTGTGGAAATACCTTACACGATTGAAAACACGGGAATGCTTGATTCTAAGTTCAATGCCACATTTACGATAGGAGATTATGTTATTTCTAAGAGCTTCTTCATACCCAAGGGTGAGAATGTAACGGACAGATTATCATTCAACTTGGCAAGAGGTAAGCATTTTCTGCAATACATCTCGCCATTTGAAGAATTGAACGTGACAATTGATGTTCAATCTCCCCCAGAACTCGTTATCACTTCAATCCTTCCGGAAAATAAGAGCTTCACGTTAGGACAAAATGTTACAATAACGTTCAAAGTGAGAAATAACGGAGGAACTGATGGAGAAGCATCAATCACTTTGCTCATGCCTGATTTTGAAGATACAAACAGAACATGGATTGGGCCGAAGGAGGAGAAGGAAATAAGCTTTGATGTAATAATTCCGGATGATCTGGCTGAAGGAAAATACAAAGCAATATATGAGCTAAATGGGGAGAAAGGGGAGTTTTATTATTACGTTTATGGAGCAAACATCTCCGTTGATGCCTCTCTCGACAAACACTTGTATGAGGAGAATGAAACTGCTATATTCACGCTTAATATAACAAATGAGTGTCCTTTAAATCTCAGTCTGTACGCAAGAGTTAAATTGGGAGAATATGAGGAAACCAGACACTTTAATTTAACAGATTACAATTCACTGCAATTTGAGATTCCCGTTTCCTTCAATCAAAAATTGTTCTATGGAATCTACATGGAGTCTGGAAGAGCACTATACTTGAATGCAATGTATGTCCATAAAAAGGAACTCATAACTCTCTATACAGACAAGCAGGTTTACAATACAGGTGAGACTGTAACAGTATTCGTTGAAGCTGAAAATAGCGGATTACTTAACATAACTGCTCCGGGATATTCAGCAGAAGTGCCAGTAAACGGAAGCACCGTTCTGAGTTTTACAGTTCCAGAATTGAGATCGGGAACATACTACATTGAGTACACGTTCGATAACTTCTCCTCCTCATATCCATTCGACGTTATAGGATATTCCGCAAGGATAATTGAGTGCAGCTTGGACAAGGATATATACAACCAGAGTGACGTTATAAAAATAAACATGAACGTTGAAACAAACAAGAACATTTCGGGAGTTATAAAGTTCTGGATTTACGATTTACAAGGCAATACTGTTGATTCATTCAGTGTAAACAAAACTTTGGTTGAGGGGGAGAACAAAATAGAAGTGTCAAGGGAATTCTCGGCAGGCTACGGAATGTATACACTCGTTTATGCTGTATATGCAGGTGATTTAATGCTAGCATCGGGAGCAGAATACTTTGATGTTGGAGAAGCTGGCAATATTCCACCAGTAGCAGATGCAAATGGACCTTACGAGGGAGTTGAAGGGCAGCAAGTCCAGTTTGATGGTTCAGGAAGCTATGATCCAGAAGGTGAACAGCTGACTTATTACTGGGACTTTGGGGATGGTGAAAGTGGGGAAGGAATGAACCCTATGCATGTATATGCTCAGGATGGAACTTACAACGTTACATTAACTGTGAGCGATGGAATGTTAAATTCGACATCCACAACAATAGCAGTGATAGCAGATACAGGACCAATAGCAAATTTCACAACCAACATCACATCAGGCTCAAAACCATTGGTAGTCCAGTTCTATGACAATTCAACTTCATATGATGGAATTGTTGCATGGGAATGGGACTTCAATGGAGATGGAATCGTTGACAGCAACGAGCAGAATCCGATTTATACATACGATGAGGCTGGAACATACACGGTCTCACTAACAGTTTACGAAGCAGATGGAGATTCAAATACGGAAACAAAAACGGATTATATCACTGTAACTTCAGCCGTTGACACAGAACCGCCCACAATAGAATCAGTGACACTTGACACATACATAAACATTCCAAACTCTTCATTCCACGTGACGGTTGAAGCGACAGATAACGTTGGCATCGCATCTGTGACTGCTGATGGTGTTACACTCACAAAAACAGGAAACACATGGGAAGGCGACATATTCATTCCAGAAGGGACGCCGGAAGGAGAATACACATTAACGATAACAGCCCAAGATGAAGCAGGAAATACGGCAGAATCCAGTGTTAATTACTCAGTGGTGTTCCCGCAGGGAGGTTTTACTGTTGCAATAGACCCGATGATGTCATCAGCGAGTGCTGGAGATGTTAAAGTTTATCAGATAAAAATAATAAGCAATGAGAACTTTGATGACAAGCTTCATGTTTACATCAGCGATGAGGGAATTCCAGATGCATACAAAGCAAACTTCTCATTCAACTGGACGGATAAGACAATTTATCTGAAATCAGGTGAGACGGTTGAGCTTTCATTGGAAGTCACAATACCACAAGCATCAGGATACAAGATGTTCAGGGTGTATGCAGATTCGATGAGGTTCAGAACCTATGGATATTGCACAGGAATTGTTTTAATCTCATAAGGAGGTGAAAAAGAAAAGATGAGGAAAATATTGTTGGCTGGTATTGTGTTCGTATTGGCTTTATTTACGGCATCTGTCGTGGAGGCTGCTCCTGGCATATCTCTTGATATAACGCCGATAAATGATAAGGTATTGCCTGGAGAGACAGCAAGCTATAAGGTGAATGTTACAAGTCAGGTGAATTGGGACGAAACAGTGCATCTAAGCATCACAAATCCGATATCTGGATGGAACTACACATTCAGCGATAACGATTTCAATCTGCCCGCTTGGGGCAGTAAAGCAGTTGACATGTTCATCACAGTTGCGCCTGACGCATCTCCCGGAGATTACTACCATGATGTGAAGGCTGAAGGCAAAGTTCTCGGAATAACTGTTGAGGAGAAAGTTTATACAAATGTCCTGACAACAGTAATACCTGAGTTCTCAACGATAGCAATTCCAGCTCTGATTGCAATGGCTGCTGTGGTTTTGATGAGAGAATGACATAGTCTTTGATTTACAACTTAAATGCCCTGCAATTGCCACGGATAATCAGAAAAGGAAACTTAATCCATAGAGTTAAAATTGACTTGAGGATGAAGAGAAAACTGCCACTAACTTTAAAGTCAAAAGCAAGCTCATAAGGAAGAAATTTTATTTTTAATCCATGCTTTTTCTTCACGCATTTGTTAAAATATCCCTATGAATGTTAAACAAATCGCGTTAACTATGAATGTCTTAGCTTCTCGACCAATTCCCTGCAAAACGCTGGCAAATCGGAAGGCATCCTTGAAG
>Ga0190367_1002129_pt1 | contig 10467 bp, 13 predicted proteins | sample 4872181011_MG_FD_171838 | JGI IMG/M metagenome (GOLD analysis project Ga0190367, IMG submission 171838) | Hydrothermal vent microbial mat bacterial communities from Southern Trench, Guaymas Basin, Mexico - 4872-18-10-11_MG | ecosystem: Environmental > Aquatic > Marine > Hydrothermal vents >... | reverse complement strand
TAGAAGGTGCAGATCCAAGAATACAATTGGATGCTTTACTTGCCCAAATAGCTTTGATCGGTAGAGAAAGGGTTAGATAAGACTACAATATATACGATAATGCTTTAGTAACAAATACTGTTTTTTTTCTGTCTAGGATACTCTTCAGCATTAAGCCTCTTGAGCAGAGAATGAAATCGCAATAATTCAGCCTGTCCAAAAGTTAATAGAGAGATTACTTTTTTGAGGAATTTAAGGCTATTTACGAGTTTTGCATGAGTTTTGGCACTGTATAACTTAATATACTAGAGGGTTATAGGTTTGACAACTTATCATTCAAATTTAGCAATCATTGCTTTAGCATCATAATGGAAGTATTCTATGCCTATGCAATCTCTGCAACTTAATGTGCTTCTTTGCCATATGCAACCTTTTTAACTTTTGCAGCCTCTTCAAGCTCCTTGCGCACTTATAAACATCCTTAAAATATGGAAACGCATAGTCTTGCCTTAAAAGCTCAGCGTTAACAAAAATATTATCAACAAAAACATAGCGCAAATCCTGCTATAAACATCTCTATCAACTTTATCTCTTTCAAGCCTAACTTTTTTACTCTCTATAAAATTTCTTAATGCATTAGTAGCCTCATCATAGCACCTTTGCCCTTTTTAGGAGCATTTATGCCAAGTAACCTTACTCTTTCACCATTTTTTTAGAACAAAGGTTGTCTCCATCAATAACTCTTACAACTACCGCTTCGCTTTTCTTTGCACTATAATTTTAAATTGCTGAAAATTAAGAAAGTTACTAAAACTGCTACTTGTTGCATAAATCCATCAAAATGGTAGCACAAGCCCTTAAAAACCCTAAATAAACATTATACTTGCTTCTTCGGAGCTTACATCAAGAAGAATTTACGTGTCTCGGATCGGCAAAAGGAGGAAAACAAGGTTTTTTAAATAATTATGCAACACAGTATAAAACTGCTAAAGAAATAGAGTTATTCTGGCTTTAGTAGTTTTTTGTTTTAATCAGCGAAGCCGTACGTTTGATAGAAGCGAATCTGCTTTAAGTAATATAGCACCTCCTCCATACTTTTTGTTGTAGTTTTTAACAAGTAGCTCATCAGCAAAAGAATCACCAATATAAACGCATTTTTCATCACCAACTATAATTCTCAAAGCTTTAGGATTTGGTTTCCTAGCAATTTCGCGCGTAACGACCTCATCAAACTTGTTAAAATTTAAGATCCTCTCCGCAAGTTTCATCTCAAACTGGCTTCTTCCCGTAACTATGCCTAATTTAAATTTTTTTCTAAGATGTTCAAGTAATTCTTTGCTAATTAATGGTTTCTCTCTTTTCCATAAGCCTGGAAAGTTGAAAACTCTACCTTCGTACAACTTGCCTAAGTAAAACGTGTTAAAAATCCTTTTAATAAGGTTCACATCGATATTTTGTTTGCTTATGCACTGAGCAATTATTTCTTTGCAAACTTCAAAGTCGTCAGCAAATGCTTTGAAATTTCTCATTTCTTTTATTTCGCTCAGAGAGATACTTTTGTTTATACCCTTACATCTGAGAACATACTCCACAGTAAGTTTAACAGCTAAATCATAGCTTTTACTAGTATCAATCAGAGTGCCATCTACATCAAACACTACCCATCTCACATTTCGCAAACTCCTTAAGAGCTTTAATAACTTCATCATTTTCCTCCTTTCTTCCAATCGTTACACGAACCATATTTTTTAGTTTGCCTCCAAGCTTTCTCACAGCTATACCCTTGTTTAGCAAGTACTCATACGAGTTTAGATTTATAAGTAAAAAGTTAGCTTCACTTGGGTATGCATAGCGTTTTAATGCTCTATAAACTCGCTTCCTCTCAGAAACAATGTATTTTATTGTTTTTTCAATAATATCATAATTCTCTAGCATAAACTCTGCGATCTTTGCAGATAGTACGTTTAGGTTATACGGCAGCTTAATTTTAAGCAATATATTAAGAATTTGTTCGTTCACAAGCAAATAACCTACTCTAATACCAGCAAGTCCAAAAGCTTTAGAGAATGTTCTCAAAATTATTAAATTATCATAGCATGTTAGCAAATCAAGCACACTTTGCTTAGAAAATTCAACATATGCTTCATCAACAACAACAATACCTTTCTGTTCTAAGACATCGATTATTTTATCTTTTCTCTGCAAATTCCCAGTAGGATTATTTGGCGAGCAAATAAATGTTGTGATTGCGTTTTTAGCATATTTGCATAGCAAATTCCTATCAATTTCGAAATTATTATCTAAGGGTATATCCAGAACTTTTATACCTAAAATTTTGGCAATCTTTTCATACATATCAAACGTTGGTGAGGAGATAAGAATATATTTACCCTTAAAAGCTCTCATCAGATAAATTAGCAGCTCGTCGCTTCCATTTCCTACAATAATATTCTCTTTACTTAATCCATAAAACTCAGCAATTTTTTGTCTTAAAGAGTTAGCATGCTTACTGGGGTATCTGTTTAGTGATAATTTTTTCAACTCGTTAAATAACTCTTCCTTCAGATCGCTAGGCAAATCAAAGGGACTTTCATTTTTATCCAACCAAATTCTAATCTTACTCTCACTCATCGACACTCACTTTGTTTTGTTTGTTCATCCTGCGCTTTAAACACTGCAAAACCTCTTTGAATTCTATATCATTGTAAGATAATAAAACAAATAGGTGATAAAGCAAATCTGCAACTTCTTCAACAATTTCTTGCTTATTCCTAGCAACAATAACTTCTATAGCTTCCTCTCCAAACTTTTTATAAATTCTCTCCTTGCCTTGCTTAAAAAGGAGTGATGTATATGAGCCTCGCCTTGGATTTTGCTTTCTTGCCTTTATAATATCCTCAAGTTCCTTAAGTACTGACAAATAATCTGCATAACTCTCCTGTTCGTCTACATTACTATTGCTTAAGTCGCATAGTTTGGTATAGAAGCATGTTTTATTCCCAGTATGGCAAGCGTTACCTTTTTGTTTAACTTTTAAGAGTAAAGCGTCATTGTCGCAGTCTATCAATATTTCTTTTACCCTTTGCGTATTACCTGATGTTTCTCCTTTCATCCAAATTTTCTTTCTTTGTCTTGAATAATAATGAGCGTAACCGCTTTCCAACGTTTCTTTTAGAGCTTGTTTATCCATATAGGCAAGCATAAGAACCTCCTTGCTTTTAATATCCTGAGCAATAACTGGCACTAACCCATTTATCTTTTTCCAATCAATTTTGCTAAGGATCTCCTCATATCCTGGCATTAACACCCCTCCTACGCAGGTATCTCTTTATATCTGCAATTGTGTATTTTCCATAGTGTAGAATGGATGCTGCTAATGCAGCATCTGCCCCAGCTATAAATGCTTCATAAAAATGCTCTGGCCTACCCGCACCACCGGAAGCTATAATTGGTATACTTACAGCATCTCTTACTTGCTTTATAAGTTCAACGCTAAAACCTTTTTGAGTACCATCTCTATCAATTGCTGTAAGCAAAATCTCTCCAGCACCTTTACGTTCTGCAACTTTAGCCCATTCTATTGCGCAAAGTCCTGTTGGCTTACTACCCGAATAAATAAAAACTTCCCAAAACTCGCCATTCCACTTCGCATCTATAGCTACAACGAGATTTGCTTTGCCAATTACTTTAGCAATTTCCTTTATTAATCTGGGATTTTCAACAGCTGCTGTGTTTATAAAAATTTTATCTGCACCATTTCTAATTATTTCTACAGCATCCTCTAGGCATGCTATCCCTCCCCCTACTGTAAATGGAATGAAAATGACACTGGCAACTTCTCTAGCTAACTTTGCAAGGATTTTTCTTTTCTCAAGTGATGCTGAAATGTCTAGAAATACTATCTCATCTGCACCTTGCTCTTCATATTTTCTTGCAAATTTTACTGCAGTACCTACCTCCTGTATATTCCTAAATCTAACTCCCTTAACTACCCTGCCATTTTTAATATCCAACGCTGCAATTATTCTCTTAGCCAACATACTTAGCCACCTGCTTTAACCTCTCTAAATCTATTTTTCCTTCATAAAGCGCCTTGCCAATGATAACACCATCAAATCCAAAATTTTTTAGCTTTTTAATGTCTTGCATGCACACTACGCCACCAGCATAAATAAACTCCTCATCATCCCAGAATTTGCTAAAATTCAAAGTTACACCTTTTAAGGTACCATCAAGCTCCGTGTTTGTGTAGATAAATCTATCTACATACTTTCTAAGCATTTTATATGCAAAGTAAGCATCTACACTTAAGCAATTCTGCCAACCGTTCACTACAATTTTGTTACCTTTGACATCAAGACTTACCGTAATGCCATTAAACTTTCCTGAAATCTCGCCAATAAACTCTAAATCCAAAGCTCTAGTGCTAACTATAACATTCTCAACACCAATCTCATATGCTTGTTTTATAAGTTCGTAACTCCTAAAACCACCACCTACTTGCACTCTAATTCCTTGTTTGACAATTTTTTCAATTATGTTAAGATTTGCAGGTTTGCCATAAATAGCTCCATTTAAATCGACAATGTGTAATTTACCAATTTTTGAAAGCTTCTCAGCAATTTTAATAGGATCTTTTGAATATACTTTTGCAGAGCTAAGCATGCCTTTTTCCAGGAATACTACTCTACCATCTAATAGATCCATTGCTGGATATATCCTCATCCTAAAGCCTCCTAAAGTTGTTTATAAGCTTTAGTCCAAGTTTGGAGGATTTTTCAGGGTGAAACTGCACACCATATATATTATCTTTGCAAATTGCTGAGACAAAGCTTAAATTCTCATTTACATACGTTACGCCTGTAACTATACTAACGTCTTCTGGTAATGGCGCATAAGAATGTACGAAGTAAAAGAAACTACCATTTTCTATATCTTCAAACAATTTACATTCTTTTTTAATGAAAACTCTGTTCCATCCTATGTGTGGCGCTTTGCTTAGTCTTAAAACCTTGCCTTTAAGTAAGCATAACCCTTGGCCATTACCTTCCTCGCTCTCCTCAAATAACAGTTGATATCCTAAACAAATACCTAAGATTGGTTTACCTTCATTTACAGCATCTACAATAACTTTACTAATACTACTCAAAGCTTTGCTAGCAACACTAAAATTGCCTACTCCTGGTAAGACAATTTTCTCTGCTTTCTCAATCTTATAGGGATCTCGAGTAATAATTCCATTAAATGCTTTCCTTACATTACTCAAGTTACCTACACCTAGATCTATTATAGCAATCATCTCAGCGCACCTTTTGTACTTCTAATTTTCTTACTTTCCTCCAAAGCCGTTAAAAGCGCCATACCTAGGCCTTTAAAAGTAGCCTCGATTATGTGGTGTATATTTTTGCCAGTAAGCACCTTTATGCTAATTGTTGCTTGCAATTCTCTTGCAAACGCTTTTAGGAATTCTTCAACTAATGCTAAGTTAAAGTCTTCTTCTTGCAACACATCTTTATTACTCATCTCAAGCACTAGGTAAGTTCTTGAAACGTCTACCGCTACTACTACTAAAGAGTCGTCCATTGGTACAATGGCATAACCAAACCGCTTTATGTCATCGCTTGCAGGTTTCAGCCATCTACCCAGTGCAATGCCGACTTCTTCCCATAAGTGGTGTTTAAGATCATATCTTGCCTTTATGCTTGCAGATTTTTGCATATAAAATAGTAAAGTTGTTAGAAGGTGATCTAGCGCCTTATCTCCTGTATCTACTCTTATTTCATTGCCATTTTGTCTTATCTCTACATAACCCTCCTTAGTTCTTCTAATCATTTTCTCACCTCCAATGCTTGTTTGTGTAATTTCATGCCTTCAATTTCGGCAAATCTCATGCCCAATTTTCTATTTTCCATGAATTCCTGCCTACTTACCCATGCAAAGCTTATTCTTTTCATAAAATCCATTACTGTCAACACAGAGCAAAATCTTGCAGCTTTATTTGTTGGTAGTACGTGATTAACACCAAGGAAATAATCTGCGGCCGCTACCGGTGTATAGCTACCTATATAAATTGCCCCAGCATTATATATCCTCTCAGCAACCTCCAATGGTTCTTTAACCATTATTTGCAAGTGTTCTGGCGCGATTTCATTAGCTAACGCAATACACTCCTCCATATCCCTACATAGCCTCACTTTTATCCTTTCCCCCATGCAATAATTTGCAAGTTCTTTACTTGTGGTTAGAAGCCATGCTTTAGCATCTCTATCATGTTCAAGTTGAGAAAGCAAGTCAGCAAGTACATATTCTTTATTTGCTGTTTCATCTGCAATTATGCATATTTCAGATGGGCCGGCAAGACTATCTATACCAACAATTCCAAAAACTTGTCTTTTTGCTTCGCTAACGAATTTATTGCCCGGCCCAAATATCTTATCAACTTTTCTCATACAAATCCCAAAAGCCATTGCTGCAATCGCTTGCACGCCCCCAATCTTATAAATTTCGTCAACTTCGAGCAAATCGGCTATATAAAGTATATATGGGTTTACTTTACCATTTTTTGGAGGTGTGGTTAATACTATTTCATTAACACCTGCAATTTTTGCAGGAATTGCTATCATTATTAGCGTTGATGGCAAAGGTTTGCCTCCAGGCACATATATACCGATTCTTTGTAAGGGTTTGCAGATTAAGCCATATAAAGCCCAATTTCTAACGAAAATCTTAGTTTCCTCGAAAAATTTCTTGTGGTAATCCTCAACCCTTCTAATAACTTCCTCTATAACTTTCTTATCCTCTTCCGAAATACTTCTCTTTGCTTCGATAATCTCTGCCTTACTTACTCTAAAATCACCATCAAAACCGTCGAATTTTTCTGCATATTTCCTAAGTGCTATTTCACCATTTTTGCGTATATCCTGTAAAATTTTCCTTACGTATTCCTCAATTTCCATGTCATTCAATATTAACACCTCCTTTTCTCAAGAAATCTCTCAAAATACACTTTTTAGCTTTTAAAGCACTCTTGTTTGCTATAAGTACTGCATAAACGTCCATTATCTTGGCAACTTCAACTAAATCAAAAACCCTTAGCGTTTTTCCAGTTTCAATAATTTCTACAATAGCATCTGCAACGCCTAACTTAGCTGCAACTTCCACACAACCTCTAAGCTTTACTATTTCTACGCTTATACCCTTCTGCAAGAAAAATTCCCTTGCGATATTTAGATATTTCGTAGCAACTCTAAAGCCATCCATATCCTCAACACTTTTAGCATTCCTTCCCCTTGGCACTGCAACGCTTAATCTGCATTTTCCAAATGGAAGTTTTTTTAAGACAACAACCTTTCTTTGTGTTTCCGCAATAATGTCTTTGCCAGTAATACCAAGATCTGCCTTTGATTCTACATAAATTGGTATATCAAAAGCTCTTGCTATCAACACCTCCAAGCAGTCATATTTGGCAATGCCCTTAAAATTTTCAACCAAAGATACATTAACGCCACAACTTTTTAAAAATCGCAATGATCCTGAAAATAGCTTACCTTTTGGGATAATAATATTCAAATTGCTTGTTGTGAACGTAATCACCCATATCTTCCACCTCTATAGAAAAATTTGGCGTAGAAAGTAGTTTTAATATTTTCAGCCACCTCATTAAAAATAACGTTTTCGAAAAAAATTAATATACGTTCAACCCACCATATACCCCACTAATAATTTAAGAAATTTTGAAACAGTTTTTTAATCGTTCTAAGTCCAACTGATCAACAAGATAGGGTTGATAACTTTTGTGATATCCTAATTTCGCTCCTTTCATCTCTCGAAAGTATTATTCAGTAACTTTTCGGGATTTTCAGCACCATATGCTAAACCTAGCCCTTCACATAACCATTCTCCTTATTCCATTTAAAAATTATGTAATACGTTTTACTTCTCATGTCTTCTGGTACATGTTCTTCAAGTCTAGCTTTAGTCTCTTCCACAGAACCTCCTTCCGCATCAGCTATTATGATAATTCTGTCTATTGGGTTTAGTACAGCCCTTGTTCTGATAATATTTCTAGTTTTAGAATTAAACTTACCAGGTAAAGTCTCTATCTTTATATTCCTCCTACATAAACTTTCTTTTAGACCCTCTTCATTTTTGAGCCTATTTATAAGGTTTCGAAGAAAATCTAGACCATAATGATCCTCTATTAAGATAAAAATGAATGTCTTTTTACTGGAAAATCTCTCCATAAAGCCACCTCACTTAACGTTATTCCATACTTTCTTAAAAGCTTCTTTATCTTTTCGGCATCAGCTACTCTTTTTAGATGGGATGCTCCCTCCATATATCTTTCTCAACTAATATTAAGTCTTCTGGTTCAACAATATCGACAACTGCGGGAGAATGCGTCGTGGCAATTACTGTAGCTTTATATTCTTTTAACTCTCTGACTATGTACTCTATAGCCTTGGGATGTAAAGAATTTTCAAGTTCATCTATTGTTATTAGAGATGGTTCGCTTTCTATTGCTACTAAAATTGCAAGAATTTTCCATACACCTTCAGGGAGCATTGATGGTTGTAATTCTAAATTGTGCTCAGAAATCTTAATATAGCTTCTACCGTCATCCGTAATGTCTGTTTTAATTTTAATTTCGTTATTTAATATAATACTCAGAATTCTTTGAATTTTCTCCACGCTTTCCACTTTTTTTGAGGAAAGAGTAAGTATAACATTGGTCAAATTACTCCCATTCTCCTTCAAAGTAAGCTCTTTTTTTTGGACGTCGAGGTTCCTGATTTTTTCAAAATTAATCGTCCTAAGAATAACAGTGCTGTTCCGCAATTTAGTATACTTGAAAGAATCGTGCAAATCAGAGAGGATACCGCTCCATTCTGTTTAATACAAGGAGACAGCAAATCTAATTTGGGATACCATGTAGTAACTATTGCATATTTATTTTTTACATATATATTCTGCAGACCAACCTGGATAACGCAGCAGAGATACCTCCTGTGGGAATTTTTCGATTTTATAACATTTTTCTCTTATTTCTTCGAGTGCAGATGCAGGAAATTTTTCTTTTTCCGCAATCCCTTTTAGTGCAGATTCAAAGAACTTTTTATCATGTTCCACAAAAACTTTCACTCCTTTACGCTCAATATTGACAAGTCCATGTACACTAATCATTTCGCCCAAAATCTTAAAGATACCCCAACGTACCACTCACGCAAATTTCGTAGGTAACAACATAATCTCCAACAATTGCTTCAAATCCTAAAATTATTGGTAAAGCTTCATTACGCATCTACACCACGTTATTATAGCCACCCATTCGAAAAAAAAGGATTGTATTCCTTAGTATCCTTTGTTATAATCATTTTCATCAATTTTATCACCTCAATGAAATTAGTTTTTCTAGAAGCATTTTTACCAATCAATAAGTTGAAGTCTCTCAACCCTATTTCAACATCTTTCAAGCTTTTAAAATTTTTAACCCAAAATTTGGTTAGTTTGCAGACCATCTAATTTAATTTGTTTATTGAGATAGTATATTATTAGTATCCTAGATATTGAGTTTCCCACTTCAAGTTATTTATAATTTTTCGGTAAAAAATTTACTATGAGCAAATTTTTAGTTCATCAAGATAGATCAGAAAGGAAGGCTTCTTATTCCAATTAGAGTAAGAGCTAAGTTAAATTTGCTAGAGGGCAGCCTTGTTAAGCTTAGGGTTGAGGACAGTAGAATAATAATTGAGAAGTTTGAAGAATAAAAAAAGTTAATTCAGAAGTTGCTGATTTTCTAGCTATCAAAAATACCTGCAAAACTTACCACTACTCCCACTTCAATATTTTTATAATTTTGCGAGATAAGTTTAGTTTATGATAGTTCAGCCTCCTCCGGGTACAAGAGATTTTCTGCCAGAGGACATGTATAGGCGTGAGTATGTTATCAATGAGATTAAGGAAGTTTTTGAGAAATATGGTTTTGAACCTTTAGAAACACCTGCTTTTGAATATGCCGAAGTACTTGAGGGAAAGTATGGGGAAGAGGAGAAGCTAATTTATAAATTTACAGATAGGGGTGGAAGACACTTGGCTTTACGCTACGATTTAACTGTGCCTCTAGCAAGAGTCGTTGCTAGGTTTGCTGACTTGCCTAAGCCATTTAAACGCTACCACATTTCAAGAGTTTGGAGACATGAGAAGAAACAGAGGGGTAGATATAGGGAATTCTGGCAGTGTGATGCTGATATTGTGGGGGCTAAGAGTCTAATTGCGGATGCTGAAATCCTCGCATTGGCTAGAGATGTCATGCTAAGTTTAGGCTTTAAGAATTTCAAGATTCTTATAAATAGCAGAAAAGTCCTCAGGGGAATAGCAAAATATGTTGGTGCCGCTGGCAAAGAAATAGAGCTTTGCAGAGCGATAGATAAACTTGAAAAAATTGGTTTGGAGGGTGTTAAGGAGGATATGAGAAAAAGAGGATTTAGC
>Ga0190367_1002127_pt1 | contig 10480 bp, 9 predicted proteins | sample 4872181011_MG_FD_171838 | JGI IMG/M metagenome (GOLD analysis project Ga0190367, IMG submission 171838) | Hydrothermal vent microbial mat bacterial communities from Southern Trench, Guaymas Basin, Mexico - 4872-18-10-11_MG | ecosystem: Environmental > Aquatic > Marine > Hydrothermal vents >... | reverse complement strand
CTATTGAACTTCCCGGCATAGGTTCAAAGTATGAAATAGATGGTTTGGACGGTAAGATTGCAATTGTATTCTTAGAAAACAATAACATTCAAGTTTACGTTTTGGAAAGGGATTGCGATAAACCCTGTGTCGTAACTCTAAGTTCTAAAGATGCTGTGAGATTGGGAAGTATACTAACTGGTGCAATCTTTGAGAGTAAAGAGGAGTTCGTTGAAGTAGTATTTTCAGCCTTAGCAGATTTAAGAATAGGTGTACACACATACATTGTTCCAAAGAATCTCGCTGGAAGATCAATAGAGGAGTTGGATCTCAGAAGAAAAACGGGAGTAACTATAATAGCTATATCGAGAGAAGGTAAAAACATAGTAAACCCACCACCTTCAATAGAACTTAGAGAGGGTGATGTAATAGTTGTTATAGGAGAGCACTATCAAATCGAAAAATTTGAGAAGCTCATATTGGGGAGATGAAATGGAAGAATTTGGAGTAATAATTCTCTGTACAGCAATTGCATATTTATGCAGAAGTTTAAAATTTAGTCCAATTCCAATATATATACTATTGGGTATAATATTGAGAAATTTTGGGATAATCAGAGGGGACATTTCTCTATTGAGTGAACTTGGAATTGTATTTCTTCTTTTTTACATCGGATTGAAAATAAACCCTACTCAAGTTTCAAAAAATTTGAAAAATATTACTTTTGCTGGCTCAATCGACTTTGTTTTCAACTTCTTTCCCCCTCTAATTTTTTTGATTGCTTTTGGATTTGATGTTATCACAAGTGTCATTTTAGCTTCAGCAATTTATGTCAGTAGTTCTGCAATCAGCTTGAAATTGCTCATTGATACTAGAAAACTAATATTTCCCTTTGCTGAAACTGTTGTTTGGTTGATGGTTTTTGAAGATTTGGTAATGATTGGAATTCTTATGTTTATGTCATTAAATGGAATATTACCACTGGCAAGGACGATCTTGTTTCTGGCAATAGTATATGTTATATATAAATATTCTCATCTATTTAGAAAGTTATTTGATAGAAGTGATGAAGTTCCAATATTGGCAATTTTTTCTATACCATCTTTAGCAATTTTAGTTAAAAGTTTCGGTATATCAGAAGCTTTAGCTTCAATTTCTCTAGGAATTGCCTTTTCAAGATATAAATTGGATAATTTAGTTATACCGTTCAAAGAAGTTTTTCTAGCAATCTTTTTTGTTATGTTTGGTGCAAGCATAAACTTAGAAGTGCTTAACATAAATATTATATTATATTTGATTATTATTGGTATTGTTGGAAAGCTGTTAGGTGGATATTTTATTGGATTAAAGATTCACAAATCCAAGAGAGATTGTATGCACATCTTTAAGTATACTGTTCCAAGAGGTGAATTTTCTGTCATATTGACCACTTTATTCGCACCACAATTCTCAGGTATTATCTCAGCTGTAATATTGATCACTTCACTTCTCAGCATAACACTATCGAGAAGAGATTAATCTTTATACAAACATCTGTTTAGGTGGTTGCTTTACGGGCTTTTTAACTTTTTCAACAGCTTTTATCAAATCATCCGTCTCTATGTAATCTTTCTCTTCCGCAATAGCTCTATGCAAAGCAGATTTAATTACCTTTTCAACCAAATCTCTACCGCTAAATCCTTCCGTCATTTCTGCAATAACCCTTAAATTTGCTTTAACCTTAAGAGGAAATTCTTTGAAGTTGTTTTTGAGTATTTTAATTCTCTCCTCCAAGTTAGGTAAACTAAACTCTATTTCCTCCTCAAACCTACTCCTTATTGAATGATCCAGCAATTCTATCCTATTTGTGGCAGCTATAGTACATATTCCTTCATTCCTTTCAATACCATCCAACTCAGTAAGAAGTGCATTTACAACTTCACTCACATCTCCCCTCAAATCTTGGTAACTCCTATCTAAGGCAATTGAATCGAATTCGTCCAAGAAAACTATACAAGGTTTTACCTGTCTTGCTCTCTCATAAAGTTCGTGAATTCTCCTTGCTCCGTCTCCAACATGCTCTCCAATTAGCTTTGTAGATTTTACAGAAATGAAAGGTACATTGGCCTCATTTGCTAAAGCTTTGGCTGTCATAGTTTTTCCCGTTCCTGGCGGTCCGAAGAAAAGAACATTTTTTGGAGCCCACTTACCGAACTTTTCAGGATTTTTTAGATACTTCAAAATTACCCTTACCTTTTTCTTCGCCTCATCCTGTCCAACAACATCATCTATCTTAACATCCTTAACTATTTCTGTCTCAACCACACTCTTTGGATTCTCTACAAGGATGCGAGTCGAATCTGTGATTATACCCTCAGGCTCAGCACTTACAACTTCAAATGCGAAATCGGGAAACATGCGATAATCAAATAACATCTTTCCCTTGGATACAAATTCACCCTTCCACTGATCTTTAGCATATCTTTCGAAAACTCTTGGATTGTCTATTACTGGATACTCATGATAGCTTGCCTTTAAAGGATATCCTAAGGGCTTAAGTATGAGATACTTAACCTCTTGAACTTCTCTCACAATTGATGATTGTTTGAAGTGATATAAAATCGTTGCTCATTTGCCATAAGATTCAATATTTCTTTTGCGGATTTCTTGGGATTGTCGGATTCGTATATTGCCCTCCCCACTATTATATGCGTAGCGTATCTCACAACTTCTAAGCTACCCCCCTGCGCACCTATTCCCGGACAGATTATCTTCAACCCATCAGCAATCTCCTTAAGTCTTTTAACTCTCTCAATTCTTGTAGCTGGAGCTATTATGCCATCGCATCCCAAATCAACTGCCATCCTAGCAATTCTATCAGAAATACCTTCAAAGAACTCTTCTGAGCTTGTAAGCTCAGTAACAACGTAAACTTCGCCATTATATCTCTTTGCAACATCCAAAACTGCTTTAACAGTTTCTCTACCAGCAAATCCATGAACTATAACAGCTTTTGCTCCATTCTCAAATGCAATACTTGCAATCAGGGAACTTATGTAAGGTATATCCGAGATTTTGAAATCTGCAATAACCGGTTTTATCTTTGAGAGTTCTTCTATTATTTCAATACCGCAAGAAAGGATAAGAGGATAATTAACTTTTATATGAGATATGAAATCTTTAACATCTCTTGCAACCTTCAAAGCCCTTTCACAATCTAATAAATCCAATGCCAAAATAAGCTCAGTCATAATCTTCTTCATTCAAAACTATTGCAATATCTGCAGAATTTTTAAGAGCTGTAGAAAATCCGGGCTCCATTCCTATAATTATCGTTTCCTTACCAATCTCCATTGCCTTCTTCAAAACAGCCCTAAAATCTGCATCTCTAGTAACTAAAGCCAAAACATCTATCAAATCGTTGTAAATAAGTTCCATGGCCTCAACAGCCATTCTTACATCGACATCTCCCGATGTTATAACTGGTTCGAATCCCTGATTCTCAACAGCTTCGATCAACTTGTCTGTTGCATACTGATTTAAAAATACCTTAGCCACCTTTATATCGCCGTATTCACTCAAAATATCTCTTATTTCAACTAAATTTAAATTGAACTCCTTTCTCAGCATATTTGGCCCATCCACAAGAACTGCTATCTTCTTTCTAATCTCCTGCTTCCTTCTTGAAAGAATTTCCTTAATCTTCTGAACTTTAGATAAACTTAGTTTTTTCTTTATTGACATATCTATTTCCTCTTTTTCTTCTTTAACATTAAGTAATTTACCGCCTTAACAACTGCATCGAAAGATGCCATAACTATGTCAGCACCAGCACTCCTAGCTGTAAATATCTCCCCATCCTCATCTTCAACTGTTACATAGACGTTTGCAAGGGCATCACTTCCACCAGTTATAGAATCCAATCTAAATTCTGCTATTTTCACTTTCCTACCAAGAAGCTCAGTTACAGCTTTAAAAGTAGCATCTACTGGCCCTACACCTATTGCCGATATAATTTTTCTTTCTCCCAAGACGTTTGCATTTATTACTGCAGTTGGAGTTATCTTGTTACCAGTCAATACCGTAACTTCTTCAACACTCAAAACCTTTTCTTTCTCACTAATCTCACCAAGAACAGATTCAGCAATGGCAAATAGATCCAAATCTGTAACCTTCTTACCCTTATCCCCCAAATCCTTTACTTTCCTAAATATTATATTCAGTCTCTCCTCATCTACAACATAACCGGCATCTTCAAGAATCTTCTTTATCTGATGCCTGCCAGCATGCTTACCAACAACTATTCTTCTCCTATGCCCTATCATTTCTGGAGTGATTATACCGGGTTCAAAAGTCCTAGCATCTTTTAAAACCCCATGAGCATGAATACCGCTTTCATGACTGAATGCATTTTCACCAACTATTGGTTTGTTGGGTTGCATTTTAACTCCAGTCAACCTTTCAACCAAACGGGAAGTTTCAACCAAGTATTCCATTTTAATATTTGTCTTGAAACCTTCAGCATATAATAAAGTAACAACCTCTTCGAGAGGAGCATTTCCTGCTCTTTCCCCCAATCCATTGACTGTAACTTGTACTTCGTTAGCTCCAGCTAAAACCGCAGAAAACGTATTAGCTGTTGCAAGTCCAAAATCGTTATGACAGTGCACATCTATTGGTACTTTTAGATGTTCCCTCAGCTCTTTTATAAGATTGTAGAACTTAAATGGTGTAGATATTCCAACAGTATCTGGTACATTGATTATATCGACATTGACATCCTCAACAGCTTTATAAATCTTCTTCAAAAATTCAATTTCAGTCCTAGTAGCATCCATTGCTGAGAACATACAATCAACACCGTGAGATTTAACGTATTCAACGGAATTTACTGCCATTTCTATAATTTTATCATGCGTTTTCTTAATTGTATGTTCAATCTGAATTTTTGAAGTTGGAATGAATACATGAACCATGTCCACATCAGCTTTTATTGCCTCATCTATATCCTCCTTAACAACCCTTGCCAGACCACAAATCTTTGCATCTAAACTCAAATTTGCAATCTCTTTTACAGCTTCAAATTCACCTTTGGATGCAGCGGGAAATCCCGCCTCTATTACATCAACACCAAGTTTATCAAGTTGTTTGGCAATCTGAATCTTATAATTGACAGGTAAAGATACCCCAGGCATCTGCTCCCCATCTCTTAATGTTGTATCGAAAATCTTGATAGTTTTCATCAATTTTTAGATTTTGTCAAAATTTAAAAATTTTTCAATTCTCGACTTTCCAGGTGGTAAGAATTTTGCTATTTCATCTGGGGTAGCTATTGCTTTAACAACATGTCTTTCATCCCCCTTAGCCATATTAACCAATGTTTTAGCAATTTCAATAGCCAATTCATCCTTTTCCTTATCTCCTATCTCCAAAATAACGTAGTAATCACAGTACTTTGAAATGGGATCTACTGGCCCACCCATCAATCTGAGATTGCTCAAATCAACACCAACTGCACATCTAAGCTCTACAGTAATGTAGTTCCTCTTACCAACTATGTAAAATGATCCTCTTGGTAAATACTCTCCAGCCTTTGCAGATCTCTTGACCTGTTCTGGAGTTACATAGTATACTTCACCACTGTGCATTCCTTGCTTCCAAAGGGATGAATATATGGCAGAAAATTGAGCAGTTTCAATCAAACTCTTTTCACCAGCCTCCTGCCCCCTCTTCAAAACAACTGCGGGTGCACCTGGACTTTGCGTATGGAAGAAAAGATCTCTGGATTCTAAATATTTTGAAACTATCTCTTCATTCATTTGAGCATTTCTACCACCTATAGCCAAAAATCCTTCAGAAGTTATGAACCATCTAAATCTCTCATACCATTCCCTCCTTCTAACAATTCTTATCGGTGCTACATATTCTTTTTTCCCAATTTCCTCAATCTCCTCCTCAGTTCTTTCTATAGCTTTTAAAAGTCCTTCCAACTTTTCTCTAGCTTTTTTAGCTTTTTCGTAATAAAATTCCGCAATATCATGAATATCCCTATCCAAGTCCATCCTTATTCTCTTACCCTTTATCTCAACCACAACATAATCCCTACCAACTTCTTTAACGAATTTTAATCTTCTAACATTCTTCTTGAACTCCTCAAATTCCATTTTTTCTCTAGCCCTTCTAAGCACATTAAGTACTTTTTCAACTGTACTATAATTTTCATAGATGAAATCACCAATAGATCTGAACTCTTTCATTTCCTCTTCAAGCCTTCTTTTAGTTTCAAGTTGAATCTCAAGCCTCCTTTTTAGCCTCTTTAAATCCTCACTCTCCAATTTAACTTCCGATATTATCTTTGAATAGAATTCATCCAAAGCTCTATTAAAACTTTCAAAATATTTCTTTTCAAAACTTTCGTAGTACTTCAACTCAATTGGAAGTACATCCACATATTCACCATCTCTTAATACAATGTGAGGTCTTAGATTTCCTTTGAAAACTGGCTCAAATATTGATTTCATTGCATCATAAATTCTCTTAAATTCCTCATCACTCAACTGACTACCTAGCTTATTTTTATCTATTCCAGCTCTTAAACATGTTTCTTCAGCAAGCAAACCACCCAAACCACATTTTGTAGCTAAAATTTTCACTATTTCTCTATCCTTTTTGCAAACATCTTTAATTTCCAATTCAAATTTTCTCTTTGGAAATTCGTAAACTCCCTTTTTTCCATAAATATCCATTATTATTGTATATTTTTCATCTGTAAGCGCTATATTACCTTTAGCAAATAGTTCCGCAACTATCTTTCTATCTCCAAAATCAATTACGACAATTCTATCGAAATCTTGCTGTTCAATATTCTCTATCCTTTTCCCCTCAAGATGTTTTCTCAGGAGCATGGCAAATGGTGAGGGAAATTTGGGGCTCTCTTTAGGAAAAATTGTTAGATGAATTCTTCTACCAGCTTCAATTATCAAGTCTTTCCTACCTCCACAGTAAATCTTAATTCTAATTTCTTTTGGAGGATAATGGTAAATCTTCTCAATCCTACCTCCAACTATCTCCTCTTTCAATTCCTTGATGCATGCGTAAATGTCTAAAGAGGACATTGATTTCATTCTAGTTCGTTAGAACTTATGCCTATAAAAATTTAAACTGTTCAAGTCAAACTCAACACTAAGTGAATGCTTTGATAGAGATAGGTAGAGAGATATTAAAAAAATGTCCAAAAGATAAGGAGGAAATTGCAAAGATAAAAAAGGTACTTAGTAGAAGATTTAGACTTTCTAAAATTCCAAGAGATGCAGAAATATTGAAAGCTTGGAAGGGAAAAGAAGGCTATGAAATACTTAGGGATATATTGAAGGTTAAACCAGTTAGAACGATATCGGGAGTTGCAGTAGTTAGCGTAATGACTTCTCCAGCTCCATGTCCTCACGGTAAATGCATAATGTGTCCTGGTGGAGTTGAGAGGGGAACTCCTCAAAGTTATATAGGTCTTGAACCTGCAGCTCAGAGGGGTAAACAGCACAACTACCATCCTTTCAGGCAAGTTTATGCAAGATTGAAAGAGCTTTACGAATTGGGTCATGATGTTGATAAGGTTGAAATAATAGTGATGGGTGGAACTTTTCCTGCAAGAGCTAGGGAGTATAAGGAGTGGTTTATGTTAAACATCTTCAACGCCTTGAACGCTTTTGGTAAAAAGAGATTTACCTTCGAAAAGAATTTTGAGAGGGCTAAAAGAAAGAATGAGAAAGCTAAAGCAAGATGTATAGGTATAACTTTTGAAACCCGTCCCGATTATGCTAAGGAAGAGCATATAATAGAGATGTTGAGATTTGGAGGAACAAAAGTTGAGATAGGTGTTCAAAGCATTTACGACGATGTTCTTGAATTCATAAAAAGGGGACATAATGTTGAGGATGTTGTTAAGGCAACACAACTCCTAAAAGATTCTGCTTTTAAGGTAGGATATCATATAATGCCAGGTTTACCAAATTCAAACTTTGAGAGAGATCTAAAAATGTTCAGAATAATATTCAAAGATGAAAGATTTAAGCCCGATTATCTAAAGATATATCCTACATTGGTTGTTGAGGGAACTGAACTTTATAGATTGTATAAGGAAGGAAAATACAAACCTTATACAACAGAAGAAGTTGTAGATTTAATTGCAAAATCTAAAATGTACTTCCCCGTTTGGGTTAGAGTTCAGAGAATTCAGAGAGATATTCCAATAGATAGAGCAATAGGTTTGGATAAGGGTAATATAAGACAGTTGATTCACCAAAGACTTAGGGATTTTGGTTACAGTTGTAGATGTATAAGATGCAGAGAAGTTGGGCATAAGCTGAGAGGAATGAATGCAGAAGAGCTTGCAAAAGATGCTGAAATTGTAATTAGAAGGTATAAAGCCTCAAAAGGTATAGAATACTTCATATCATACGAAATTCCCGAATACGATGCTTTAATAGGTTTCGTAAGACTTAGATTTCCGTATAGACCATTCATAAAGGCTATAGAGGATTGCGCTCTTATAAGGGAACTACATATCTATGGTAGAGCTGTTCCTTTAGGAACTAAGGAGAAGGGAGCATTTCAGCATAGAGGCTTTGGAGAGAAGTTGTTGAGGACTGCTGAAGAAATTGCCAAAGAGAAGTACGATGAAATTGCAGTTATAAGTGGTGTGGGAGTTAGGGAATACTACAGGAGATTGGGATACAGAAAGAGATTTGAATATATGGTTAAAAAAGTTTAACCACCGAAGGAGATTTATACCTCAAGAGGATATATGTAGGACATGTGGATAATATTCGATCCAATTTACTACATCTTAGCAGTATTGGGATACATTGTAATGTTAATCTTGGCAAGTACTGTAGCTCCCAAGGTAGCCAGTAAAGTTTCTGGAAAGTTATCTTTATACATGTCAATGGTAGTACTTGCAATTCTAATTGTGACAATCTTCGCAATAACGATCTATTCAATTCTTAGCTTCGCTGGATTATACTTCAGTATCTTTGGTCTGATAACATTCCTCATAATTGTAAACCTCTTGATATACATTCTATCCCCATACGTAATAAATTTCAGTTACGGTGCTAAGCATGATCCACATCTACAAGAGATTGTAAATGAAGTTGCATACAGACTTGGAGTTAAACCGCCAAAGGCTATGGTAGTACACTGCCCGCCAAACGCATTTGCTTACGGTAATTTCCTAACTGGGAAATTTGTTGCAGTATCAGATGCACTCGTAAAAATGCTCTCAAGAGATGAGCTCGAAGCTGTTGTAGGACATGAAATAGGACATCATAAACACAGAGATAATTTGGTAATGTTGTTCTTCGGTTTATTACCTTCAATAATATTTTATTTGGGCTATGCATTGATTCATGCTGGACTTAGAGATGATAGAAGAGGTGCTCAAGTTGCAATAGTTGGGATTGCTGCCGTTTTAATTTCCTTCATTGTTCAGATCCTTGTACTGGCTTTCAGTAGATTGAGAGAATATTATGCGGACTTTGAAGGTGTCATTGCAACTAGCAAAGAGTCTATGCAGAAAAGCTTGGCAAAAATACATCTATTTTATGAGAGATATCCTAGGTATATGCATGACATAGCAGACAGCAAGATTAAGACTCTGTTCATATATGCTCTTGTAAATACTGTCGCAAATCCAATAACGAGATCAGATATAGAATGGTTAAAGAGGAAAGAGGTTTCACCATTACAAGAATTTCTATCTACACATCCACCAATTCCAAAGAGGCTTAGATTCATAGACAACATTCAAATCTAAATCTTTGTAACATCTTCACTTCCGCATTGAGGACATCTAATTGGAAATTTGTAAGGGTCTTCAAGGAATACGTATCCGCAAACATTACATTGAAAGTACACTTCATTCATACCTTTTTGTTTTCCAAATTCTTTTTATACGTTTCCTAAAATATACGATATGAAGAGATTGGTTGAGAGCGGTATAAGAATAATAGACAGAATTATAGGTGGTTTTCCTGTTCCTTCTCTTATAACAGTTGTAGTTGATCCATTGGCAACGCCAGAACTTATAATCTACAGCATGTGCGACTATTACGTTCCAAATTTTAAGAGTGAGGAATTTGTAAGAGAGGAGATCAAAATTTTAGGTTACGATTTGAAGATTGTGAAGATGGACGAGTTAAATGATATAAGAAATTCAAGAGTATGTGTTGAATTCTGTTACGAATTTGATAAGGTAATTGAGTTAAGAAAAATTGCTTACGATAACGAACTTGTAGTTAGCTTAATAGTACCGAAGAATTACTATGACGATAGAGAGTTATCGAAGATTTCCTATGTCAGTGATGGAGTTATGCTTATAGATGCTGAGAAGGTTGGTGATAGATTTGTATTCAAATTTGCCATACCCAAAATGATTGGAGGTTATACCATACCAACATACGTTAGATTCAAGACTGAAAGGAGTGTTTTAGAAATAGACACTTCGAGGGATATTGTTTGAAAAGAA
>Ga0190367_1002126_pt1 | contig 10493 bp, 10 predicted proteins | sample 4872181011_MG_FD_171838 | JGI IMG/M metagenome (GOLD analysis project Ga0190367, IMG submission 171838) | Hydrothermal vent microbial mat bacterial communities from Southern Trench, Guaymas Basin, Mexico - 4872-18-10-11_MG | ecosystem: Environmental > Aquatic > Marine > Hydrothermal vents >... | reverse complement strand
CTCTCCACAAACCTCCTCCCTTAATTCATCCCCGCTCTAACGCTTTCTTAGCGACGTTTTGTAAGGATTACATGATGAACATAAAATATGCTAGAGTTGCTATTGCTGCAAGCACAATAGCATGCTTAAATCCAGCAACAATATATCCTTCTCCAAGTTTTCCGGCAACTAATCCATTAAAAATACCCTGCATTAATAATGCATGATAAAATAACATCTTATACATCTCCACAGTTTGTGATGTTATCACAACCTGCGTAACTTCTGGAGCTGTTTGAGATTTTGCAGCAAGAGTTTCAAGCATAGGAATGTATTTATGAGCTAAAACCAATATTATTCCAACAAAGACTAAAAATGCGATATAACAAATTGTGAGATATGGAAATGCCCCCGTACTTCTCTTCTTCTCAAGCATTTTAATTTCTCTTGCACTCTCAGCAACGATTTCAATGATATCTGATATTTTTCCACCTGCTTTTGATGCTTCTACAATTATTGAAATGGATCTTTTTATAAGAGGTGTTGGATATTTATTCGCAAATCTTTGCAGAGCCTCTTCAAATGATAGACCCCATGACATCATTCTTTCTATCCATTTCACACCCTCCGTTAATACACCATACTCACCTCTTGCAGCAATTTTTATTGCATCATTTATTGACATTCCAGCTTTAATTGATAATGCTAGATCTGTTAATAGATTTGGAAAGTATGACTCAACCCTTTTTATTCTTTTCTTTTCATAATAATCAAAAAGTCCAGGTGGTGCAATGGCTATAACAAATGATAACAATAATGCATCGTATAATCTAATTTTGAGATATGCTGTTAGCGAATATACAGATAGCACTGCAAATAATCCTGAAAATATAATGATAAAAATTGGTTTTTCCCTAATCACTTCTATAGGATTTTTAAGAAATCTAATTACTATTGATCTCCTTCTATATTTTTCTATTGCAATTAGTAGTTCATCCTTTACCAATTCATAGCTCATCTCGCCACCTCCGGTGTTATTGTTTCAATAAGAAGCATAAATGCTATAGAACCAATTGGAATAATTCCATACACGACGAAAAACAGTATTAGTGGTGAAGCTCCCTTTAACATTAACATGGCAGTATATAAAACAATTATAAATAAAGGTGCTGCAACCAATCCGACGACGTAAATTTCAGCGATCATTCCAAGGTTTGTTATAAAATCTTCGTACTTCTTTTTACTATGCTGTAAAAATTCTTTAGCTTTACTGACAAAATAATCTCTAATCTCACCTCCTGAATACGCTGTTGTTATTGCTCCCTGAATAAAAGCCCTAAAACCATCTGAAGGCGTTGTCGCAGCTAAATTTTTTAATGCACTTAAGAAATCATAGCCAAGCAGTTCCACATCTCTAATAATTTTTTTTACCTCAATACTCACCTCACCATATACATCCTCAGCTTTTGAAAGTCTTTTAAAAACCTCATATGGAGGAATTCCTGCAGCAGACATTGAAGAAATATAGTTTATTGCATGATATAATATACCATCTATCCTTCTTCCCCTTTCCCAAGCTCTTATCTTTGGGTATACAAAAAAGGCTCTGTAAGTTAAGATTGGAGTTAGTATTATCAGAAGAGCTATTAATAGGAGATCTAATGTCGATATGGTAAATTTTATGGTGATTGTTTGATAGATAAAGGAGGAAGTAGAGATGAAATAATGTTTAATTATATCCATCCAGATTAAGATATCATTTGGTAAGTTATATATGTTATGTGGTAGGTTACTGATATACTCTCGTATATTTCCTATATGGAACGATATCTTTCTAGATAGTTCATAAAACATAGTTTTATCTATTCTAAATAATAAAATTATTTTAATGAATAAAAACACGATAATCAAGACGATTGGAGCTATGATGGAATAAAATAATGCTAGAGATAACCATCTCTCAACTGGAATAAACATGTTAGCTCCAATCAAGCTTCTTCTTAAAGATTCATATTTATATCTTCTTCTTGCATAATAATTTCTAAAGAGTTTGAAAGCAAAATCAGCCACCTTCATCTTCAATTCTCCTCATAATCTCCTCTGGATTTCTTTCATACTTAAATATTATTTCTGCAATATCTTTAAATTCAGTTATTCTATTCCTTCTCATCCATTCAAGTACTTTTATCCTTCTATCAAATTCCTCTGATAATTCTGTTTCAGTCATATTTAATCTATCCATTATTTCGGTAAATACTTTAGATTCACCACTGAATTCAAACGTATCTGGCTTCCAGCGAAATAGTTCATTTGTTCTTAAAGATTCTGTATCAAAATCAACACCTAATACTTCAAGTAACTGCACACACCTCCTTACTCTTCTAACGCCAACCTTGACCAATCTCAAAATACATATTATATCTATATTATCTAGCAATATTAATGGAACTTCAATTGGAGGTTTTGTCAACCTTCTTACTATAGCATCAACTGAATCAGCGTGTATTGTTGAGAATGTGACATGTCCCGTGGCCATTGCCTGGAATAGAGTATATGCCTCTCTACCCCTTACCTCTCCAACTATTATGTACTCTGGTCTTTGCCTTAACGCTGCTTTTAATAATTCATACATGTCTATACTTTTACCTCCTCCAACCTCTCTTGTTACAGCGGGAATCCAATTTTCATGTAATAGATTTATTTCTCTTGTATCCTCAATACTCACTATTTTACTTTCAGGCGGTATAAACATTGCAATCGCATTTAGTGCGGAAGTCTTACCAGTTGCCGTACCACCAGCAATTATTATATTATTTCCATTTTCAACTGCTAACCATAGATAAGCCATCATTTCTATTGAAAACGTACCTATATCTATTAATTCTATTGGAGAAAATGGTATTCTTCTAAATTTTCTAATCGTAATCGTTGAACCCTTAGCCGTAACCTCACTTCCAAGTGTTAATTGTAATCTATCTCCTGTTGGTAACGTTGCATCGAGTAATGGATTTGCTAAAGATATATGTTTTCCAGCTCTTTGTGCGAGTTTATATATGAGTGAATCTAACTCATCAGAACTAAATAAAACGTTTGTAGGTATTGAACCGTATTTCTTATGGTATACGTAAACTGGAATATTTGGGCCGTCAACAGATATGTCCTCAATCATCTGATCCTTTAGCAATACATCCAGTTTATCATATCCTATAAAATCTCTATAAATGTAATACATTATTTTGTCAAATACATCTTTTTTAACATTTATAGAAAAATCTTTTAAGATTCTTAACACCTTTTCCTTCAAAAATTCATGCGGATCTCTTATATCTTCAAGATTTACATCAATTACTTCATAAAGTCTTGTTTTTATTTCCTTTAACAACTCCTCTTCACCTCTTGTTAATAATGGCTCTAAAACTTCGTATCTTGGTGGGGATCCTGTAATTCTTATATAGGCAAATGGCTCTTCTATTGGATAACTCTCTAGAATCTCTTCTTCTGTAGTAGCATCTACAGAGTCTTGTCTAATCTTTTCATCTTCTTTAAACTCATCAACTTTTTCTTCAACTTTTTTCTTCTTTTTAAATAGTTTAAACATCATATCTTTTCACTTAAAACTTCGTAAATTCTTGCTAGTATATCCGTTTTTGATGCTGGAAATGAAATGAAATGCTTGGCTCCAGCCTTTATTGCTTTTACGACAAGATCGATATCCTTCTTTTCCGAAAGTGCAATGATTCGCGCTGATGGGTCATGATCAAGTATTAATTTTATCGTGTCTATACCGCTTATATCTTCGAGCTCGACATCCATTAATATTAGATCTGGTTTTAACTCCATATAGCTCTTCAACGCCTCATAGCCACTTTTAACGTACTTTAATACCTTTATATTTTCCTCTTCTAACAACCTCTTTACTATGGCATACATAAATACTGAATTCGTCGCTATTATTACTCTTATGTCCTTCATAACGATCTATCTAAACATTAACTATATTTAGTTTTTTAGATTATCTGAGTAAGTGTTATTTTGGGATAACCTTCACCAGTGTCTACAGTCATGGCGTATATGCTCGTCCATGGTGATATGCCGTATATGCACGGGACACCAAATATAACCTTGGTTCTTATATAAGTTGATGCAATTGGTTCCATCTCCCTGCACACGTCTCCATTCTCTCTCGCATATCCGAGTACAATACAGTTTTCGCACACATCTCGTAAAACTCTATTAAACTCATCTCTTTCCTCATAAAAATCTTCAAGGTATATTATCGCTATTGGCTTTAATTTTTCTCCCTTTAACTCGTCTTTCTTTTCCTTTAACTCATCCATACCATCCACTAAAATAACCCTGCTATCATCTTTAATAAATGGTAAAACTTCCGTTATAAAGTCTGGCTGTTTGTATCTTTCAGATATAAAAACAACAGTTCTGTTAAGATTAGCAGAATTTATAATCAGACTTTGTATTAATATTTCGAATGGTAGATGATCTCCCTCAAATAAATTAAATCTACCATATCCACCTATTATTTCATCAAGCTGTCTTATTCCAGTCGATATCCTATTATCGGAAATATCTGGAATTGGTTCAGGCTTGATCGGATTCAATACTTCTTGTTTTTTATAAGGCTGAAATACTTTAAAAACACCGTTTAAAAGTGTAAAAATATATACAGGTTGCTTTATTGGATATCCTCTCAATTTTTGAATGATCATTTTTCTTATGAGTCTATTATCTATTGTTTCGTTCGTAATTGAAATGACACCATCAACCAAATAATCAAGAGGTCTCTGTTCAGTGTATTCAACAATAAATATAATTCTAATATTCGTCTTCCTTGCAAAATCACATATGTTGTGTTCGAGTTTTTGTCTTTCCTCTAAATCGTAATAGCCCGTATAAGATGCTACTGCATCCCATGAATCAATGACAACAATTGGATTTTGAATCCTTTCAGTTCTAGTATAAACTGCCTTTAAGAATTCTGGTACGTTTGTGTATTTAAGAGGTCTAATTTGAAGGGTTTTGGTTGGTCTTTCAGATAGAGTTGCATCTACTATATTATCTGGGGAAAGACCTTCCCTTATCCATGGGGTTTGCTGGTATAGCGTTTCTGGATCAACCCTTGTAGACAGATAAACACCATTACCCTTCATGGCCACGAGTAATGTCAATGCAAAAGCGGTCTTACCTGAGCCTGGCGGTCCTTTGATTAATAAAGTCTTTCCTAGGTTATCGCTGAAAAATTTAATTACCTCTTCAGGTATCGTGTAGTCTATTGTGTAACTCATAGTCATTGTTATATTACAATGATTATATACTTTTCTGCTCACCATCATAATTAATAATTCATCACCATAAGGTTTTTATATAGGGTGTGAAAAGTTATTATCGGGTGAGGTAGTGGTTAAGGATATGAACGAAGAGAAAACAAACGAATATGAAAAAAAGAGTACAAAGGTTGTTTACGCTCAAGCACCGGTCCTCGAGTGGAAACTTGAAGAATTAAAAAGATTATCTGGAAAGAAAACGACAAAAGATGCCTTAAATGAAGCTATAGACCACTACCTCACCTGTCCCCTCGTGAGAATGAAAAAGGGGGAAAATGAGAGAAAAAAGGAGGAAAGGAAACCACGAGGGGACGAATGGTGGTGGTATCCTGAACATTTGAGGGAGGTGGGAGTTAAATGAAGTATATTAGGAGAATTAAAAAGGATAAGAGAGGAGTAAGTCCAGTAATTGCAGTGATATTATTGGTTGCAATAACGATAGTACTGGCGGCAGTCATTGCTAGCTTTGTCTACGGATATGCTAGTACCCTAGAGAGACAAAAGCAGGTAAGTGCAACAGCTAGTTATATCTATAGAGGAACAAGTAAAGCAATCGTTGTGACTTATCATGGAGGACCAGATCAGGATGAAGTAGAAGAATTAACTGTATCTGTCTATACTGCTGGTGGAACCCAAATTGTTTCTAGTACCACACTTGGCACAACTCCTGGTAGTCAGTTAGTATTAACTAGTAGTGATATAGGTGATAAGGGACAAAACCATGTCGTTGTTACTGCAGAATTTAAAGATGGTTCAAGCCAAGTGATACTGGATACATGGGTCTAAAATTTCAAAATTATTATTCTTAATTTTTTTTATTATTTTTTAATGGATATATAATGATGTATCATTTATAAATACCCATGAAATTTTTGGCATTTTTTCCATGAAAAATCCGCTTCCTGTGTTCCATGCTATGTACCAATGTACATTGTTCATTAATGGAAGAACATAACCAGCACATGGGTACTTACCATATATAAATCCGATGTTAAAAATCCAAAAGAACGTTGAAAATAGAGAAAAACCAATTGCATAGGCAAAAAGCTTTGTTGATTTTTCACTCTTTGCTATTAGCATATAGATGAATGAGACGAGCAAGAATAAGATTGCAATATAAGCTATAATCTTAAACAACATATATAATTTGATGAAATCTCTATTCCCAAATACGCTAAATCCATAAATTATTGAAGGTGTAAGTATTATTGAACAGCTTACAAATACCTCAAGAATTTCTCTTAATCTTTCAAATATTTTATACTTATTTAAGAATGTAATAGAAAAATAAAGAAGTGGAATATAAATTGGAATGAAATATCTCGGGTCCCATTGACCTATCAATAAACCGCTTGGATCTGTTTGTTTAGAATAAATTAAAAAATGTGATATTATATAAATAATGAAGAAAAAGTTCAGATAATTTTCCTTCTTAATTACTTCTGATATTTTAATATATCTCAACCTATACACCATAAGCATAGAAAATATTAAGATTGGTGTCACTTGGAAGATAGACATTAACGTACTGTTTTCACAGTAAATAAAAAGCGGAATGAGATTTTTTGGAATTTCTAAAACTGATTCCAACTGAGATTTAAAAACTTCTAAAATTTTAGGCATACTACCTATAATTAACGTAGTTCTTTCTTGAATTTGGTATGAAATCGGTACAGATTCATTTATTTTTCCAATAACGATTACATCTTCAGTAGCTTTCATTGGAGGAAAAAATATATTCTCAAATAATAAATAATTATTGATAAAATACGGTGTTAAAGATAAAACGGTAATAAGGCAAATCTTCGTTAAGTTTAATACTTGCACTTTAATATTTTTATTCCTATTAATATATAAAAATTCTGTAAGTATGAGAGAAATGAATAACGGTATTGAAGCTTCGGGTCTTACCCATAGGGCTAGACCAAACATTGAAAAAGAAAGATATTTTATTTTATTATTTAAGCTAATTGAATAGTTATAAAAGAAGTAGATACCGAGGGTTAAGAATAATAGTGATAAAGTGTGATCCTTACCAGTTAATGCCCAGATCGGGAATGAAGTACCAAATAAGCATACAACCAACGCAAAAATAGCAATTTTTTCATCAAATATTTGTTTAAAGAGTTTATAAACAATGACAATTACAATTGAATTCGCTATAATATTTAAAAGATTAATAGAAAGAATTTCTCCCCAATAATCAAAGTCTAGAGGCTTAAAGAGGATTATATTTATTAAAAACAAAATAAATATAAAAATAATGAATAACAATTTTTTTATTTTATCTCTGAAACCTCTATATATTAGGGTAACGAGTAAGAGAAACCATAAGATGTTCAAGAAAAGTCTAATATCAACCGCCTTGTTTATTATATACAATACAGCATAAATCAGTAGGGCGAAAAATGGTAGTGCATGAGTGTAAGCTCCAACGTTTTTTCCTCCTATATTATATATCCCATGTTTACCTCCATACTTAATTATATCAACTGTAAGGGAGCCATTTTTAAGATTTGCAAGTTGATTAGCTGATATCCATTCGTCATTTAAAAGTAAACCGATTTGACAAAAAGTCAGAAGAATAGAAAATGACAATAGAAAGATGAAGATTGATTTTCTCTTGATTAATATTAGCTCCTTTAATGTATCTTCTAACATGTATGTATTAATATCAATCTAAATTTAAACATTATTTACATATACGTGTTCGTAATGCTGGTTGCTAGTTCTTTAATAGAAGGATCATTTATGTTTAATAACCTAAGCACCATATACAAGATTTAGTAATAAATTTGAATAATTGGAGAGACAACTATCGGAATTATTCAAGAGAAACAGATAAAAAACATGTTTTCTTATTTTACATTAACCTTGTATCAATATCGGAATCTTTCAGGTTAATAGGGAAAGAGTATCATTAGGTTAAAACATTTAGATATATTTTATTTAATTTATATAGTTTTATGTTTTTGTTCTTTCTTTAAGATTTCCTTAATCAAATCCTTGTCAGGATAGTTTCTTGCGCCATAGTATTGAATGTTGTAACTTGCAATAAAATTTCCTAGTCTTAAGCATAAATCCAACGATAAATTATTTATAAATCCATATAAAAATCCAACCGCAAAAGCGTCACCAGCACCGGTTGTATCGACAACTTTAACATTAAAAGCCGGTTGATAATATTCTCTATCTTTTGTAACAGCCTTACTACCATCTTTTCCAAGTGTTATAACCAAGATGTCTACAAATTTTAAAAAATCATCCTCATTAGCTTCTAAACTTTTGAATTCATCTCTAGATATTATAACTAAATCTGTGAACTTTAAAAGTCTTGAAAGTCTTTTAAACCCCAGTGATACATATGGATAACCGGGATTTAATATTACGAATTTATCAAATCTTTTTGCATTCTTTGCAACTTTTAAATGAAGATCTAAGCTATTTTTTGATGGAAATGGATCAAGATAGAAGTAATCTATCTCTTTATATTCTTCTTCACAGATTTCAATATTTAATACTTCAGATGCGTTGGGGTGTACAAAAAAAGTCCTTTCTCCATCTTTATCAACATAAACAAATACTTTTCCGGTTTTTTCATGGGTGATAAAGAGTCTTAGATCCACGTTTTCCATACTCTTGATAAAAAAATTGGCATCTTCATCTTTTCCAATTGTTGAATAAAATCTGCATTTAATTCCAAGCTTTGATAAACCGTATATTACATTTGCGCAAGCTCCCCCCGCCATCTTATAACTACTCTTAATTACAGCTTGTCCACCTCTTTTTGGATAATTATCTATTACATATATATAATCGACTAAAGCGGGACCTATTCCAGCAAATAACGCATTTTTAACCATAGTATTAGGAATGTATTATTAGAATTTAAAAGTTTTAAGAAATAAGGGGTTCAGCGGACATAGTCTTTATGTCCGCCTTGGGACACATAAACCTCAACTCCCTCAGGGTTCATAGGGAGTAAATCATCGGTCTCGTCCCCTTTCAGGGTAACTCCACTCCTTCTCAGGATTGGCTCGATTAATTCGAGCCAAACCTTCATTGAAGGAGGAAAACCCCACATCCTTAGGTATAAGTTTATGGAAGCGTTCAACTGTCTATTAATGACGAGCTTACATTTGTTACATTCCAGAACCTGCCCCTTTCGGCTACATCATATCCTCAGGACATCGTACAACGCGACAACTTTAGAGTGAACTACCCCTCGCTTACGCAAGGAGCTTCTCCCGTTCCAACCTGACTTTGCGTCAGGCTTTCATGCGGGAGTTCACAAAATGCAAGGAAGCTCGGCTCTTCAGGGTGGAGAGGGATTAGGGGAGGGGATAAGAGGTTTGTTTAGATTATGTTGTAGAGAATTGCAAACTTCTCCCTAAACATTTTTATTCCCTCCTCTTTAACTCCTCTCTTAGAGGGTTGCTCTGACAAACCCGATGACAAAAACCGAAGCATATGAAGCTGTCGTGAGACGGATCCGATGGTGGTTCCCCTATGGGGAACCCTCGCCCTTTAGAGCGGGAGGAGGTCAGAGCTCCCCCATCCCATGCCAATACGGAGTTAAGACGTTAGTAGTCTTTGCAAAAGAATAACATCTTTTGTCGAACCTGATTGAAATTTTCTTTAACTTGGGTTTCTCTGATTTAACTTTGCCTTCTTTCTTCTTCTCGTTGAAGCTCTTTAGAATTTTCACTGCTTTATCTCTTGCCGTCTGTATCAAAGCTGTGTTGAGATTAAACAGTTGCTTTGCTTTTTCGCAGCCATTCTCGTGCAGAAATGTCTTCGATGTAGAATTGAAACTTAAGAAGAACTTAACTACTTTGAAATACTCATCTAAACACTTATTCAGAGCAAAAATCTTACCCTTGTTAGCATTCCAAACTTTTCCAACTACTGTGATTTGAACTTCTTTTTTCATGGGGAACATCCCCTTGAAAATTTGGACAAGTTCCGGGTATTTAAAAGTACCTCCAACAACCCCTTCCTGTCACTCCTTTGCGTATCCCCGCCTTAAATAGTAGATGACAAAGTTGTCAATTATGTTAATCTAAATAGTTTAAAATTTTTATTTAATTTTGAAATTCTATCTAAATTTTTATCTGATTGCCAAATATTTCACTTTGTCATCTACTGTTTAGGGCAGGGAGGGAGGTCAGGAAT
>Ga0190367_1002125_pt1 | contig 10494 bp, 12 predicted proteins | sample 4872181011_MG_FD_171838 | JGI IMG/M metagenome (GOLD analysis project Ga0190367, IMG submission 171838) | Hydrothermal vent microbial mat bacterial communities from Southern Trench, Guaymas Basin, Mexico - 4872-18-10-11_MG | ecosystem: Environmental > Aquatic > Marine > Hydrothermal vents >... | reverse complement strand
AGCCAATACTGCAATATTCAGGAAGTTTTATTTCTTAGCCCTTTCAGCTCTATGTAGCATAAAAGCCCCACAGCTCTAAGCTCTACTGTCTTAAACGCTTTAGGATCTAAAATACGTCTAGCATCGATTAAGGCCTTCACATCATTTTCAATAATATCTCCTCATTAATTTCTCTTTAGAGGCTAAGTAGTATTGCGAAATGTATTTGCTAGCTATTTTGTTACCACATAATCTAAGTATAATGAGTTTAGAGATCCTAATACAGGGATCCATGAGCTCCATAAGAATTCTTGAACAATATCTGTAAGCTTGCTCGCACTCATTCTCATAACGCCAAGTGACTCATTATTAGGTCATGGACCTCCTTAATGGTTTTTGCTCCTGTGTTCAGATAAAGGAACTTGTGAGAGAGTTTTTTCGAGATTTGTAGAAGCAAGCCACGTTGCATCCAAATGTAATCCTTCCTTTCATTGGGACTTCCTCTTAGCTTCCAGCGAAGAGCTAATTCATCGTCTTTGGCATCTAGGAAAACTACTTGTGTAGGACCGCATAAGCTCGACAGCTTTAGTAGATAACTAATTACGAAGGAGTTCATCCTTAAGGAGGAGTTTACGATTTTGCTGAGATAAATGTAATCAGAAATTGTAGCTGGGATGTATTCTTCGACTAATACGGTATATCCCAGTTTTAGAGGAATGTATATACTTGTAAGGAACTTTATGGTAACACTAATTAAATCAAAGCTAAGCCATAATCTAAAGACCTTTTTAAAAAAGCGAGGTTTCTCTTCAATTAGCGCTCTAATCGGAAAAACATCTCTTTTTCTAACAAGCATTTTCGCTAGGAAAACCTCTAAAAAGAAAGCGAATAAGTGACCAGTTTTCAGAAAAACTATCTTAACCTTCATTCCCTTCCGCTTCAGTTTTGAGTATAGAAGTCTCATATGAGTCGATTTACCGGACCCAACTGTACCTACAAACACTATTAAACGTGGCTTAGACATGATTAAGCCCTATTAGCATAACTCATACAAAGCATGAGCTTTTAGACGGGACAGATTTTAACTATGTAATCGACTGAAATGTTCAATGGCGGGAGGGAAAGAATAGTGCATCCTCAACAATGCATGGATCATGTTTTAGGAAGTTCTCGCAATAAGTCTTTAGTAACTTTCTTCCACTTACCCCGTTTGCCCCAACTCCATAATTCCCTACTTTAACCCTTATCTCAAACATTTAACGTTTCTGCGTTTTAAGGGTTATCGGGTTCGCTCCGCTTTCCTTCCTATTAAGCTCTTTTTTAAAGTGCTCGTATAGTCAAAGAGGAAGCAGCATATATTCATATCCCTAATACCTTCAATAGCTGCCGTTTAGTAGCTTCACTATTAAATCTTTTCAACGCGGTTTCTCTTAGCTCACATCCAATATCGACTAATTGCTCCTTAGACATTGACAACACCTTCTCTATCCTATTAGCCATTTCCCAAGGGTTTCCCGGTGTGAACATCAACCTCTCCGCATACGTCCCTTCGATAATTTCAGGTACACCACCAATCCTAGATGCTATTGGTACTGTGCCTAGAAGACAGGACTCAAGAACAGAATATGGTAGCGGTTCCTCACATATTGATGGAAATACTATTGCCCACACACGTCTATGTAAAGTCATGAGCTTTTCATGAGGCATTTTATATAAGACAATTAATTTGTCATGGGGCTTCGAAGCGCATTGCTTAACAAGCCTAGGTTGTTGAGAGAGGGAATATCCACTTATGAAATATATTTTGCAATTATGTTGAGAAAGAATTTTTGGGAACGCCTTAATAGCTAGGTGAGAACCCTTTACAAAACTACCTCCACCAATAAATAGTATTGTCGGGTAATCGCTAAGCCTCTTATCCATGTTTGGTATCGGTGGCGGGGGATTATATATTACAACTGCTTTACTGCGAATCGTGGGTATGTACTTTAGCAGTATTTCATATTGTCTTCTCGACACGCAGATAATCTTATCCGCAAAGCGGAGCGAGAGAGTATTAACTTTATTTATATAGTGACCTATCCCTGAGGCTAGTGCACGTAGTAGACTACCATGTTCACCGCATTCAACAATGATGTCGGTAGTGAGGTCAGGTTTCCTACCTGCTAATACAGCTGATGTATATGTTAATGGCTGATAGTTGTGTAGGTGAAGAACGACTTTATTGTCTGGCTTAATTAGTTTAGCAATGATAGCTAGTGGTAGTAAAGTATGTGATGGAATGTAAATTGCATCTACCTGTTCAACAAGTTTTCTGATGGTTTTAGTGTTCGCAAGGAGTTTCAACCACTCAACAGGTTTATACATTGTCTTAAGCACAGACCAATAGATGTATTTGCAACACCTTAGGATATCGTCCTTAGGCTTTTCAGTACCTGATATGACAATCACATCAAAATACTTCGAGAGAATGTCCCTGACTATAAGGTATGTAGCTAACTCAGCACCGCCTCCTTCGGGCCAGAAGAGCTTCGTGAAAACTAATACCCTTCGACCTCTCATGACCTTAACGTATCCTCTTAACCATGAATATCGCTCCTTTAATTCTATCGATAAAGCCTTTGTAAGGCGTTATAATAGGCTTACCTCTTAGTCTATCCTTAATTTCAGTCTTATCCATAAACAATAATCTTTTACCTGTACAGCAGACAATTGTAGATCCACACTCTTTAATGCTCATATGGTAATTAAACCCTTCTTCAAAACCTTCAACATATATGGGATACCATTGCTTAAGATTCTTTGAAGCAACTATAGCCTGTGGAGTACCTAAAGCGGACAACCAGGTGCCGTCATCTAACCATATAAGATCGCACATCTGACAAATCTTTATAGGTTCTTCAACCCATTTTAAGAAGATAAAACTCCACCCTTTACGCTCGGGATAGAATATACCTATACCTCCCTTTGCAATACCACTATCAAAACCGAATACGACCATATGCTTAAGCACTACCACGGGTACGAACTGCCACGGGCCTTTATAGAGATATTTAAAGGTGTGGTCACGAATAGTTACTGCTCTTACGGGATTTCCATCACCTAAGGTAGCATACACTACATCACGGTACTTATCGTAGGCTACACTATGAAAGTGTTTTGATCTAGGATCAACATCCAGGTTTGTTAGAAGTCTACTCCAGTGATAGCCGTTACTTGAAAACCATAAACTTGTAGGAGCCACACCATACTCCTGAACAATGGCTCCTTGTGGGGTTTCACAAACATGCCATAAAGTATTGTCGGTGTTAATCTCCATAACCTTCTTCATGTCAGCGAGATCCTGCGTTACGAATAGTGTGTTGTCTATCGATATGAGGTATAGGTCTAAGGCTTTAGCTAGTAATAAGCTTCTCTTACCGTTAAAGCTACATAGTTCCTCAACGACGAATTTAGGGTATCTAACCCTAACAAGCTTTAAAACCTCATCATCCTTAATGATAGCTAATACGCCTTCATGAGTATCCGTCGTGACTGCTTGAGCCTTAAGATCCAGGATCTTCATGTAATTACTCCCTAAAGTATACTGCTAAGTGATAGCCCTCCTTAAACCATTTCATCAATTTCAATAACGGATAAGCTACTTTGACTAGAAGTCTTAAGAATCTAATGAACTTAGTCTCGTACATTAAAATAACTTCACCACCATCGCTAACAAGAATAAAGCCTCTTAAAAGGTATCGATGCTTCTTAAGGCGATGCTCCATTAGAACTCTCCTTTGATCGGAACTTAGCTTGGGGAAAGATATTATGGCAACTCTTTTACATACCTCCTTAATCTGCTGTAACGTAGTAGCTAACTTGTCTCCTTCAAGTCCATGTAGAACCTCAATAGCTAATACGGCATCAAATGAACTAGCTCTGAACGGTAGCCTCCTGGCATCAGCAAGGACTATATCATCATATGCAACTTTAGCCTTGATGAGCCTATCACGGTCTAAATCAAGTCCAACAACATAGCCTAGACTATTAATACGCCTCTTAGCAATAAAACCCCAAAATCCATAACCACAACCAACATCAACCATGCTATTAGGCTTAACCCTTAAAAGTACACCAAGTACCCAAGGCTCGAGACCAGGACTATGGAAGATCTTGGAATAGTTCCTGTCAGCAATAAGTATAACCACTTCACCTCGGAACATTGAATCCGTTAATATAGTTTTTGATGTACTCACCATCTCTCGACATGTGAAAGTCCTGGATGCGAGACTTTCATTCTGAGCGGCGGTATAGCCTTGACTATGGGATAAGCAAGCATTCTAAGCAGGTTGACTTTACTCGGTTTCCTAAATAAACATCTAATAAGGTCAAGATATCCATTAATCCTTAAATAATCGTGTGGCTCTGCATCAACAAAGTGCAAATCATTTACTTCTGAATAGAAGCTCTCCAATATTCTGAAACCATATTCCTTTAGTAACTTTTCTACTTCATCTTTTGTGTATTCTTTAACATGAAGCCTATATACCGGTTGCTTTCCTAACAATAACTTAATTCTTCTAAATAGCGATGCAATATTTGGAGTTGTTACGATTAGTTTTCCTCCTACTTTAAGAACTCTATTTACCTCCGTCAAGGTATGATGAACATAGTATGGATTAATATGTTCAAGCACTTCACTAAATACTGCACAATCTACAGAACTATCTTTTAGATCTAGACTATCTCGCTCTAAATCACACTTAACAACTTTAACATTACAAGCTTTTGCAATCCCTAAATAACGTCCAGGGTCGTAATCATAGGCGATAACCTCATAGTTCATTAACTTTAGTGCACAGCTTATTATGAATGGTTGAGCACCTAAATCAATAACAGTACTACTTTTAGGACAGTACTTCCTCACTAATTCTAAGACAAGAGCCCTTCTCCAAAACTCTAAGTAGAAGCTTCTAAGGGCTTTATCATCTCCATATTCCTTAACAATCCTCCCGACACTTAGTGATGCATCTTTAACTTCATCTGAGATCCTCATAGTCTATCTTACCTGGTAAAGCTTTACATAACGCTTAGCTATCTTAACATGGTCAAAGTTCTCCGCATATCTCCTAGCCTCACTACTCATGTTTTTCCAAAGCGATTCATTATCTAGTAGTATCCTAAGCTTCTCAGCATAATCTCTAGGGTCAAAGCTCACTACCTTAAAGCCTGTTCTTCCTGATACTAAAGCTTCGTCAGGTACTCCAGGGCCTACTACGACCGGTGTTCCAGAGGCTTGAGCCTCCAGCACTACATAGGAAAAACTTTCCCATGAGGAGGGGTGTATGAGTGCTAAGAGCCTTTGAGTAGAGCTCTCGTAGTTCCCAATCAGAACACTTTCTTTTTACGATAATCCAATCGTGTTTCTTCTCGTAGCGACCCACTATAACCAGCTTGACATCGTAACCTCGTTCTCTGAGTAGCTTAACCGCATTTATCGATACATCGGGTCTCTTCCTCGGGCTGGTACCTACATGCAGTACTATTGGTTCCCGCTCAGAGTAGGGCTTGGGAATATAGTTTTCTAGGATTAATGGTATGGGTATAACCTCATCACAAGTCAGCCCTAGCTCCCCCATCTCAGAAGTTACCTTGCTTGATACGCACACGATGTAATCGTACATGCTATACAACCACTTTGCTATGTAGCGCTTTAGAAAGCTCCTCCTAAGCTCAAATACAGCGTTCCCATGGTTAACAGCGACCTTGAACGTTTTAAGCCTTAGCGGTACAACACCGTTAACGATAATCATATTGGGTTCGAATTCACTCAGAATCCTTGACCCACGCGTAAACCAGTCCCACATGCACTCGACATAGCCTCTACAAGCATTACCTATGGTGCGTACCTCAACATCGACACCGAATAGATTAGGTAAATTACTTGGATTCTCCTTTACGTGGTGGCTGAGAACCAGTACCCTATGACCTAGTCTCCTGAGCCCATCAGCTAAGGTGAATATGAATCGATTAACACCATCAACAGTACTCACATCCCATCTCCTTATTATAGCGATGTTCATTATATCACGCAAATCCTCCATCATACCCTAAATATTGTACACCCCTACTTAGTAGTATGCTTATTGAGACTTCATGTATCCATGTTTTTGAGTAGGTCTTGGCATAGTGAGTACCATTCCTTACCGACGACATCTCCTCTTATCCTCTTTCTAGTTAATGATTTTAGAAGAAGTTTGAATGCTGTATACTTAGCTACCTCGTTCAGTACTAATGCTAGTTCCTCAACACATTTAATACCTCCAAAGACTATTGAGTAATCTCTCATGAAGCCTTTAGGAGGCATTATCGGTACTCGTGGATCCATGTATATTAGGAGCTTATACTTCTCAACATTCTTCCATCCAATACCATTACCAAACTCCTTCTTTAAAATCTTCTGAGCTTCTCTAAGAGTTAAGCCTTGACTTAGTAGCTCCCTCAACCTAAGTATCTTGCGTAATGTAGATTCCTCAACCCTAAGAGCTTAGCTAAACCTCTAAGCTCCTCTAACTCAAGATTTCCTCGGCGCACTTGCAAATTATTTAAGGGAGTGTCAAGGGAGTCCCTAGGAGGATACATTGTGTTATTTCGGTTTAGTCGCGAGTCAGAGCTTTGTTTGCTCACCCTCTGCTCATCTCACTCCCTTGAATACCCCAAGTATCTCCCATAAACCTTCACTCCCTACATGCTACACGTCATGCTACATACATTGCTATGCCGAATGCTACACACCTTGCCACACAACGCTCTACATTCATGTTTAATAACCCCCTGAGTATATGCTACACATAATTGCTATTTGGAGCTAATTCTATCCTAGCCTTCTCAAGAAGCTCTTTAAGACCTAAAAGCTCTCTATGTTCTTTCTCAATTTCCCTAATTATATCATCAATCTTTGTATCTTGAGCAACTATTACCTGAAAATGTAGTTCCCTGCCAACACCTATTTCTGAGACTTCCTCCTTTCTTAAACCATGTTCTTTTACAATTCTCCTAAATACTTCACGAACCCTGTAGGAAGGCATAAAGATTGTTAGGTGTGCGTAGATCCCCTTGGGAGTGCGTTGTATTATTAGCTTAGTCTCCTTCAATATTGAGTCGATAAGACCGAGCATTCTCTCAAACTTATCTAGTAATTGCCGTCTGAGATCCTCAACAACGTTTCTTGAAGCGTTCTCTAGCTCTCTTAACTTCTCTTCTAATTTATCACGATTCTTCTTAAGGGTCATTAGCTCCTTCTCAAGTTTACTCTTCACTTCAGTTAAATCCTTAACCTCTCTTCTAAGTTTATCAACCTTTATGCTGAGACTATGATACTTCCTTAACAAATCTTCATACTCATCCTTAACCTCCAAAAGCTTCTTCTCGAGCTCCCTAACCTCAACGTATAGTGGTAGAACCTCCCTAATCTCCTTAAGCTGAGTGAAGCTTAGCCCTGTCTCTCTAGAAACCTCCCTAGCAGTCTTACCATTAGCTAGCATATCTAAAGCCCTAAACAGCTTGTCTCTATGAACACGAACCAATGACTAACCCTACAGACTATGTAAGTGTAACGAGCTTATAAGCATGACAATAACTGAGTAACATTCTTCTACATCTTAAGTGCTATAATGAAGAATGATGGAGGAAAGCATGATGGAGTACATAGCTTGTACTGGTAGGAGCTTACCCAACATTTAAACCCATACCTATTAAGCTCTCTAAGTAGGTTCTTGAGCGTACAATTGGATTGTAGATCCTTGTAACTAATAGATGATGCTAGTACTGTTCTCAGCTTGCTTGGCGGAAGTCCAAGTGAGGGAAACTTTATGTGGGGGCTCAATGAGGAATACAAGATTAGGCAATTGTATCACGAAGAGACCTCTACGCTTAATAACATAACATGCTTCCAAGATTACCCTATCCTACCTTGGTACATGCTCTAGGAACGATGTAGCAATTATAAAGTCTATGGCGTTAGGGTGTATAGGTAAAGCTCTAGCATCAGTAACAATAAACTCTAGACTTAGTCTGGGGTCATCAGCCCATTCGCTATAGGGCTTCATATCATTACCCATAGCTAGACTGCATAGCCTCGCAATTCTCTTAGTGAGCCAGCTACTCACATAGCCAAGGTCTAAACAATCTACTTCACTATCCTCCTCCGTTATATTTCATGTATCGCTTCTTCCATAGCTCATCATTCTTAGTTAATTCAACTAATTTAGTAGCACAGAATTTCGAATTGAGTATGAGCATCCTAAAGACCTTAACCATTAACGAGAACTTCTTGAGGAGTAGCATTTGATCTTATATAAGATTTTTCTGAAGCCTCATCCATTAATATATTAACATTATATTTGAGAATATTATTCCTGGAAATATTTCTGATACCAAGCATGGAGACTTACAATCGTTGAAAGTAGGTGATGATCTCTAAGCTTAATTGCCTTCGTTAATAATCTGAGGCCAGTACGTAGATTTTTCGTACTCAAAGTTAAGTTTTGTATTCCTTGAGTAGATTTAACATTCGCTCAAGAATTATATCTATGCTCCATCCTTTTAGATATAACAGCTTCCACTAACTCAGCTACTCAGCAATAATTGTATTTATGGGAAGCAATGCTTTAGACACTTTAGTAGCCGTTCTTGTATGGAACGATTCTCTTTGAAAAATAGAATGATTACCGTGCGTGTGCATGGATCTCTAGAATCTGTGTAAACATTCTCTCAATTTCACATGCAATTCTATCAATAGAAAATCTCTTAATGACTATCTCTCGAGATTTTTTTCGAAGTTTACAGTATTTTTCCTTATTTTGCAATAAATTTGTTATTATATTTGCGAATTCCTTGGGACTATGTGTTGATGCTCGTAAACGTATGTTTAGGCTTCTTTCTAAGGGATACAATATGTATTTAAAACATGGTAAAGACGATGTTACTATAGGCGTACCGCATGCAAGACTCTCTATAGCAACTAATGAAAACTTTTCTTTATATGAAGGTATGAGCGTGGCATGGGCAGAAGCATAAATTTTTGGTAAAAAAGTTCTTGGGACGGCTCCTAAGTATTCCACAAAATCTGGATATTTATTAGACATTTTAGCTATGACCTCTCCAGCCCCAAAATCAGGTCCAACAATGATTAATTTAAATTTAAGTCCCTTCTTTAAAAGCTCCTGGACTATATAGGGAAGAAGATTAACGCCTTTTTCAATGCTTAATCTACCTACGTAAAGAATCTTGAAAGTATCTAAATCTGGAACGTTTTCATATGGCTTAAATTTGTTTATATCCACACCGTGTGGAATGAGGAATACCTTGATCCTATTCTTATTATGACCTAGCCGTTGCTTAAAGAAACAATAGTCATCTGGGTTTAAAGTATGAATGCCTAAAGTAAGTCTTTTAAGATGTTGAATCTTGAGAAGAATTTTCGCCCATAAGTTAAAGTTAAAGTCCACGTGGAAGCCGTAGATCGTGGGTCTAGCTGCGAAGATTGAAGGAAATGCAAAGTTTTCAAAATATAATATATCGTGGTCGTTTAAGAGGTCTACAAAGTCTTTGCTTAGTACGATATTTCTATTTACTATTCCTTTGAAAACTTTATAAGAATATTTCCCTGTTTTGACATCATCTAAGATATTCTTGATCCTCTCCCTTAACATAACGCCAGATAGGAAGGAATACCCATGGGATAGCGTACAAATAGTTATTTTATGTCTCTTAGAAAGGCAGTGTGCAACATCCAATAGAAACTCTTCAATACCTCCCATATTGTATAACGGTGCCATGTTATAAAATAATATCTTCATGAAAACGTCACCTTAACCGAGCAATTGAAATGTATGGGCTCACTAATCTTGAGATCAAATATAGTGAAATTAATTAAGTACTTTAAGTGTCCTAAACAAATTTGCAACGTCTCACCACCTAGTGATTTTCACACACAGTCGTAGGCGTTCTCCTGCCTCAAGACGGTGAATCCATTATTAACTACTCCGCAGAATGCTTTCATTATTAAGCCTTCTTTAAGCTTCTTTCACTGAAGTATGAGATTTAGCATGCATGTAACTGTGTTTGTAAGCCATGCATTTCACCATTTAAACTTTGTCTTTTGAATTTACATACATCGAAATAAGCTATTCATAACAATTACTAACTATTCCCTTTGATCTGGACAACTTTAGCAAGAGAGCCATGTTTCTTTAAGAAATTTATGATGATGTAAGGCTCTTGAGGATGATGGACAGCTATGATTAACTCACGACTGCAACCCGGCTTTCTTAGGATTTACCTTGATTAAGTCTATGCGTGAGAGGTTTAGCTCCCTCCGAAGATTATCCAGAGTTAATTGCAGCACTTCTACGTATCTTTGCGAGGGAGGGTCATAGAGTACTCTGTAAACCCGTGAATATAAAGCTTGACTTTTCTAAGAATATCACCAAGGGCTATGGGAAAACGCTATATTTTGTACCTCATTAAAGA
>Ga0190367_1002124_pt1 | contig 10498 bp, 7 predicted proteins | sample 4872181011_MG_FD_171838 | JGI IMG/M metagenome (GOLD analysis project Ga0190367, IMG submission 171838) | Hydrothermal vent microbial mat bacterial communities from Southern Trench, Guaymas Basin, Mexico - 4872-18-10-11_MG | ecosystem: Environmental > Aquatic > Marine > Hydrothermal vents >... | reverse complement strand
GCTCCACTTGGATCAGTCACATACAAGCACGGCTTTTCATCAATTCCAGCTATCAAAAGCGAAACACCGAATGGCCTAACTCCTCCAAATTGTGTGAACTGCTGTTTGAAATCGCATATTCTCTTAGCCAAATCCTTAACGCTTATTGGCTCATCGTATGTTAATCTGTTTATATGTGCCTCAAGCCTTGCCCTATCTATGAGAATTCTTGCATCAGCAACCAATCCAGATGTTGCCGCACCTATATGATCATCTATTATGTATATCTTCTCTATTGCATCTGGCTCCAACAAACGACTCGTAACTCTTCTATCAGCAACTAACAAAACACCTTCATTAGTTTTAACTCCAATAGCTGTAGCTCCTCTCTTTACAGCTTCCCTAGCATACTCAACTTGGAAAAGTCTTCCATCCGGGCTGAATACTGTTATTGCCCGATCGTATCCCATCTGAGGTAAATGCATATCATCACCTCCTCAGAAACTTTCTCATACAACTTTTAATCGTTCCGCTAACACCCAATATTCTTATTGCAATCTTATCATCATCAACACTATCTACAAGATTAAGTCCAAACTTCACGTCTTTTAAAGATTCCCTATAACACATCAAAATTCCCCTCTTACCATCAAAATGCTTTAATTCAAGCCCCAAAAACTTCAATTCACCAAACAAGGAAATCATAGTTTTTTTAATAACATCAAAAAGCTTATCTCCATCAATAAAATTTTCTGAAATAACCTCAAATGCTATGTACCTCTTTTTCTTTCTCAAAGCTGGAGGTAATCCCTTCACACGATCACCATTATCAAGTACAGAATTACTATTAAAACTATTAATACTATTACGGCAATTGTCCCTATCCTCTGTATCCTCTTCTTTTCCCTTTCATCAATGAACTCAATTTCAATCTCTTTTTTACATACATCCTCAAGTATTACTTCAACCTTCCTCCTTCCTTTCACATTTGAGCTAAAAGTGAATTCAAATAGACCATTTGAGTGTGTATAAATTGTTCCGTAGTTCATTCCATCAACCAAAAACTTCACTCTAGCCTTTAAAGGTAACCACATCTTCTTCTTATCATCGTAAATTTGAGCATACCCCCTAATCACAACATCTTCTCCAACAACTGGCTTCTTATCGCTTGCATGCAATCCAGCAATTCTTACCTTCATGACAACTTCCTACCGATATTTGCTAGATAGGCAAGGTAAGCATCCAACTGAATCCTATCGTGAGCACCTTCAGTTAACCTGAAATCTATCTCTCCCAATTTGTCTATTAGCATGACCTTAATTTTTTCATCCAATTTGGATGCAATTATCTCTCTGAAAAGCTGAGAAACTATATCCTCACCACTCATTCCATATTCAACCATCATCCTATCCAAAATTTTCCTTGCCTCCAAGAACTTTCCGCTCAATGCTGTTTCAATTAATTCTTTCATTTCTTCAGGTCTTGCAGTAGCTGTTATCTGATATACAGCTTCAGCCGTAACAACCTCACCTAAGGCAGCTGTTCCCTGCAAAGCATTTATTGCCTTTCTAAAATCTCCATTGGAAATGTAAACTAAAGCATCTAAAGCATCTTCAGTTATCTCTACATTTTCACTTTCAGCAATTTCCTTCAACCTCTTCTTCATAACTTCAGGAGGAATTGGCTTAAACTTGAAAACTGTACATCTCGACTGAATTGGTTCAATAATGCGACTTATATAATTACAACTCAATATAAATCTGCAAGTTTTAGAGTACATTTCCATAGTCCTTCTCAAAGCTGCCTGAGCATCTGGTGTTAGAGCATCTGCTTCATCCAAAAAGATTATCTTGAAAGGTGCTCCTCCAATTGGAGCTGTCCTTGCAAACTCCTTTATCTTATGCCTAACAACATCTATCCCTCTTTCATCGGAGTTGTGTAATAAGATGGGAATGTTTCCAGCGAAGAACATCTCATTGTTCGGCACTGAAACATCGTAAACGTAATCGTTGTATTCTATTAGCTCCACTTTCCTAACCTTTAATGCATGTAAGTCTGTATAGGCAAGCCTTTTAAGCAACTCAAATATTTTCTTCTCGTTTTCGGACAGCTTGTATTCATCGACCATCTTCACAATTCTCTTAAGTACATCTTTTGAAATTCTATCCCTTCCATCGTACAGTTGATGTCTAAACTCGTATCTCCAGTTTCCTTTGATCTTTTTCTCTATCCTTTTAATCAATGATATAATTGGCTTTGCTGGTAGGAGATCACTTTTCTTCCAGTTCATTTTGCCTCTCCATATCAGTCTAACCTCCCTATCGAATATCGAGCTTTCAATTCCAGAAATCCTTGCAAGCCAAGCAACATCAATTAGCAAATCCTTTGAAACCGATAATATTCTGATAACGTTACCCCACTCACCGTAGCCATCACCCTCATACAATCCTTTAAGATAAGCTAATCTGCTCTCAAGCTTTGCCGAGAACATGAAACTTGGAACTCGCTTATTCTTAGCCTTGAAGCCATTTCCATCGTAGAAGTAGTCTCTGAAGAATTTAGCTAACTGTGTGCTTAATATTCTGATTTGCTTAGCTGATAATCTTTCTCTATTGAAACCGGAAGTGGTGTAGTTTTCGTAAACACCGATGTTATAGTAATCGGCAAAATTCCTTATTCGGTTTGCTAAATTCTGTTCTTCCGCATTTATCGTATAAACAATTTGACCAGATGTATTACCCCTAAACCCTACAGCCCCCTCTGCAGTATATAGCCCGAAGACCCATGAGCTATTTTCGTTTAGCTCCAGATCGTTTAATACGACAGTTCTTGAGGTTACGACGTAGTCTGATAGATCTATAACGTTAAGATTTCCTTCAAGCTCTGCGGTAAAGCTTAGGAGGTAGTCACCTTCATTAATTTCGCTTGCTTTGATTGCTTTTAAACCTTCTTCGCTCAGAATCATCACCGAATGATTTCCCGTCAGTTCTATTAAGCCACCACCTTCCAAATGAACCCTAACGATCTTTGAAGCCCAATGCCTAATTAGTATCGAAACTTTCGCCCATACAACTTTGTAGTTTCTATCAACGGTCAATACCTCCAAGTTATCAACTTTAACATATTCCTCATTTGAGTCCTTGAAGTATATTTTGTCGAGTTCTTCGAACGTTACCCTTCTGATTTGACCGTCTATCCTTACGAGTATAGGTGTATCCTTAGAAACCGAAGCATTCAACTCAATAAAGTTGTCCCTCCAGAATTCTCCAAACAAATCCCTAGTTAAAGCTATTGCGGTTGCAGTTTTACCAGTTCCAGGCGGACCTGCAAAGAGTAAATGGGGTATGTTCTTCTGTTTAACGTAATTTTTTAACCTCTTAACAACTTCTTCCTGACCAACAATCTCATCTAAAGTCTTTGGTCTATACTTTTCAACCCAGATTTCTGCTTCCATTGTAGAAGGAATGTAATGGATATATAAAAACTTAAGCGAAAGCTTTAATTTTTAACTTGTTAATATAAATTAAGCCCGCAAACCCGGCGGGGTTGAGAAGCATGAAACCCCGTGGGCTCCGTGCGGGCTACAATTTACTCATGACATGATCTGGAGGTTTTTCTGCCAACCTCTTTGTATAAACTTGAAAATGATGAGATTGTGAATTCAGCAATTATCCTATAAAGCATCTATCAAACTCTTAATTATTTTGGCTGTTTCGGCAGGATTTGCCTTTCCTCTCGTTCTTTTCATAACCTGTCCTACCAGATAATCTAAAGCCTGTTTTTTACCACTTCTGTAATCCTCAACAGCCTTCTTACACTCCTCAACAACTTCCCTACAAATCTTTTCAACTTCCTCCCTAGTTATTGCAAATAGCCCCTTTTGCTTGATTATTTCATCAACATCTCCACCTCTATCAAGCTTAGTTCTAATAACTTCAACAGCCCCCTTCTCCGTAATCAATCCCCTCTTCAAATACTTCAAAAGTCTTGCAAACTCCTTAGGTTTAAAAACTTCGTAAGCAAATCTGAAATCCTTCCCTCTGTAATTCAATTCACCCCTCAAAATGTCAACAACCCAGCTTGCAGAGAGTTTAGCATCAACTTCCTTAGCAACATCTTCAAAGTAATCCGCCATAACCTTATCCAATATCAAAACCTTTGCAAAGTTGTCTCCAATTCCATACTCCCTTTTAAGTCTCTCCCTTTTCTCTTCAGGCATTTCAGGCAAGGTTCCCTTAACATCTTCAAGTAGATCTGCAGTATAAACTGGAACTAAATCTGGTTCTGGGAAATATCTGTAATCTTGTTCTTCCTCCTTAGTTCTAAGAGATACAGTTATGTTGTTCACTTCATCGTAATGCCTAGTTTCTCTTCTAACAACTCTCCCCATTCTCATCAAATTCCTCTGTCTTGCAATCTCATAAGTTAATGCCCTTTCAACACCCTTAAAGCTTGAAATGTTCTTTATCTCTACCCTTCCTCCTCCTCTTATGGAAACATTTGCATCAACTCTCATTGCACCCTCCAAATTTCCATCAAAAACATCCAGATACTCCAAAATCATCCTCAACTTATTTAAAAATAATCTTGCCTCCTTAGGTGATTTCATAACTGGTTCAGTCACTATTTCTAAAAGAGGTGCTCCAGAACGATTGTAATCAATTAAACAGTACTTTGCCGTAGTTATAGACCCTTTATAAACTAACTTACCCGGATCCTCTTCCATATGTATCCTTTTCAATGTTATTTTCTTTTCCCCTTCCTCAGTCTCAATTGTGACGTATCCACCCAAAGCCAAAGGTCTATCGTATTGACTTATCTGAAATCCCTTAGGCAAATCTGGATAGAAATAGTTCTTTCTATCGAAAATGGCTACAGGTTGCACTTCAGAATTTAAAGCCAATGCAACCTTTATAGCAGCCTTTACAGCCTCTTTATTCAAGACTGGCATTGCACCGGGTAAACCCAAGCAGACTGGACATACATGAGTGTTTGGCTCGCTTTCGTGGTAATTTAAAGGGCATGAACAGAAAAGTTTTGTCTTTAACTTGTTCAGCTGGACGTGAACCTCTAAGCCTATCGTTACATCATCCATGCTTTAAATCTGGATTGGTAGTTATAAAACCGTTCTGGTCGCAAAACGAATATATACAATTTGTACAAGTTGAAGCGATGTCTAAGGAGTTGGAGATACTTAAAATTCTTGAAGAAAATGCAAAGTTAACTCCAAAGGAAATTGCTGAAATGATTGGATTGAGTGAGGAGGAAGTAAGGGAAATCATAAAGAAATTTGAAGATGAAGGAATAATTCTAAAGTACAAAACTTTGATAGACTGGGAAAAAGCTGGTAATGAAATAGTTTATGCTATAATTGATGTTAGAGTAACATTGACAAGGGAAAAGAGTTACGATGATATTGCAAAGAGAATTGCCAAGTTTCCTGAGGTTCATGCTGTTAGGCTTATAAGCGGAGATTACGATTTTCAAGTTGTAGTCAAGGGTAAATCTCTCAAAGATGTTGCATTTTTTGTAGCGGAAAAAATTTCTACATTACCAGAAGTGAGAGATACATTCACTCACTTCGTCTTAAGAAGCTATAAAGAGGAAGGTGTTTTGCTTTTTAAGGATGAAGAGGATAGGAGGCTTGCCTTTGTCCCGTAGATTGAATGAAAGAGTTCAGGGGATAAAGCCTTCAGGAATAAGAAGGTTTTTCGAGTTAGTTGTGGGTAGAAAGGATGTTATAAGTTTAGGTGTAGGTGAGCCGGACTTTTCAGTCCCTTGGAGTATTAGGGAGAGCATGATTTATTCACTTGAAAAAGGATGGAGCTCTTATACATCAAATTGGGGATTGAAAGAGCTTAGATATGGTATTGCCGAATATTACAAAAAGTTTGGAGTTGATGTTTCTGGAGAGAATGTTCTGGTAACAACTGGGGTAAGCGAGGGATTGGATTTGGCTTTAAGGGCTTTGATAAATCCTGGAGATGTTGTTTTAATTCCAGAACCATGTTATGTAGCTTATAAACCCCTAACTTTCTTGGCTTACGGAGAGCCAGTATCAATTCCTACTACTCCAAATTTTGAGATAAATTACGACATATTAAATAGTTATTCGAAGTTCGATCCAAAAATTCTTATAATAAATTATCCGAATAACCCTACTGGAGTTACTTACAATAGGAAAAAACTTGAAGAAATTGCTGATTTTGCAATTGAAAAAGATTTAATAATAATAAGTGACGAAATCTATGCTGAGTTGACTTACAAAGGTAAGCACTTAAGTATAGCGGCTTTGAATGGAATGGAGGATAGAGTTGTAATTCTCAATGGATTTTCAAAGGCATATTCAATGACTGGATTTAGAATAGGTTATGCAATTGCAAATGATGAAATAATCAAAGCAATGACCAAAATTCATCAATACTGTATGCTCTGTGCCCCAATAACGTCTCAAATTGGTGCTTTAGAAGCATTAAAGCTTAAAGAGGATGAACTTGATAAAATTAGGGCTGAATATATTAGGAGGAGAAATTTCTTCGTAAAAAGAATAGGTAAGTTTTTAGATGTAAAAATGCCAGAAGGTGCCTTTTACGCATTTCCGTGCATAAAAAATACTGGTTTGAGAAGTGAGGAGTTTGCAGAAAAGTTATTAGTGGAGAAGGGTGTTGCAGTAGTTCCGGGAAATGCTTTTGGAGAGTGTGGAGAGGGATATGTAAGGTGTGCATATGCTTTAGATATGGAAAAGCTGAAGGTTGCAGTTGAAAGGATAGAGGAATTTGTAGAAAATATTAAATCCAACTGATCTCATAAAGATCATGGATAAATGGATTGCTTTGGGATTGATAATTGGATTTCTTTTTGGATTCAGTGGAATTTCTACACTTTTCAACATGCTTGAAAAAGCTGTCAATGAAGTTCAGAGAAGTGTAACTCAAGCATCAACACTAGTCTTACTGGCATTGGTCATTGTTCTGATCTGGAAGGTTAGAGTAATAGCATCTGTGCTTGTAGGTGCTATAATTGGAGCAGTTCTAAACTACCTTTTGAAAGCCAATGGTATTGATGTTGTCAATATGTTTTTTGAAATCTTTAAGATCACTTAGCCCAGAAAGGATTTTCTCTTCTTTTAATCTCCAAGAACTCTTTAAAAGCTTCCTTAGCATTCTCACTGAGAATATCTATGAATTCCCTTTCAATAATTCTTGCATGATTTTCTGGAATTTCAACGTATAAAATTTCATTACCCTCCAACTGTCTTCCTATTGTAACTCCGTCTATAGCAATAGCCAATTCCTCTCCTTCCTTAGCAATACTGACATTTTTACCTTCCTTCTGCATACTTCTAACAGTTCCAATTTTTGTTCCATCAGGCTTAATTAGAGTAACTTCCCTTCTAAGTTCTCCAGCCAAAACTCTAACTCCAACTATTGCTGGTTTACTTCTCCTAAAAATAAACTCTGGCAAAAGTTTTATCTTACCAGGCTTTATCAAAGCTTCAATTCTCTTCTTTTCCCTCATAGCTTTAGTTTCCTCCCTCCACTTCACATAATTATCAACCAAAGAATATATTATATTATCATTAAATATTCTTACATCATACTTCTCAGCCTCTTTCTCAACATTTGGCAATAGCTTAACGTTAAATGCTAAAACAACCCTATTAACTTCATCTTTATTTGTTGAAGCTTCAACTACATCCCTCTTATCAACATCTCCAACTTCAGCCTTTCTTATTGGTATACCTTTCCTCTTGAGCTCGTTTATCAGAGCTTCTAAGGAGCCTAAGGTGTCAGTTTTCAAAACTATCCCTTCCTCATCCTTTCTTATTGCAATAGACTCATATTCCTTCTTAACTCTATCTCTAAACTTCTTAATATCTTCCTCACTCTCAACAACCTCAAACTCACTTCCAGCTAAGACATTTTCCAAGTTGGGAGAAACGATCTTTATTCCAGATGCTGCAATAACATGTTTCACATTTATGAACTTGCTTTCCATCCTTATATCTTGAACTGGTCTAGGTTTCAGTATTGCCCTAACCTTCGTAACTATAACATCATCTATTCCAGCTATGGCAATAGTATCACCAACCTTCAATGTTCCATCATACAAAATTGCATCGCATGTAATACCCAAACCCTTCTCCTCTTTAACTTCCAAAATAGTTCCCTTCCCCTTTCCCTCAACATGCAATCTCAAAGACTTCTCAAGATACTTCTGTGCCAATCCCACTAGAACCATTAAAAGTTCTGGAATTCCTTCACCAGTTAAAGCTGATGTTGGTACAATTGCAACTGTCCTAGTAAAATCCCTTATGCGATCGAATCTGTCCGCATTAAATCTATGCTTGTAAAGATCTCCTATCAGCTCATAAATCTTATTCTCCAAGTTTCTCCTTGCATATTCATCCTGTTGAGCGTAGCTTTTCAAAAATGGGGAATCAGGTATGCTTTTCCATCCCGGAATTTTATCTATCTTGTTAGCACAAACTACGAATGGTGTTTTGAAAGTTTTGAGAATTGAAATTGCCTCTTCTGTTTGAGGCTTAAATCCCTCATTAACATCAACAACTAAAACTGCCAAATCTGCTAAAGCTCCCCCTCTCTTTCTCAAATTCGTAAAAGCTTGATGCCCCGGTGTATCAATGAATAGTAAACCGGGAATAGTTATCTTTACATTTTTCAGGAAATCTTTACAAATTCTCCTTATAACATCAATTGGAATTTCCGTAGCTCCTATGTGTTGTGTGATGCCTCCCACTTCCTTCTGAGCTACTCTCGTTTTCCTTATCTTGTCAAGTAATGTAGTATTGTGAACAATGATACCGTTTGCTATGAAATTGTGTGTAGGAGTTGTCAGATCGTAAACGTAGCCTTCATATTCAACTTCTTCGATACCTTCAACTTCAACAAATGCGACGTTTTCGATTATGTTTTCGATGTATTCTATATCTTTTCTACCGAATTCTCTGTTCTTCCAAATTTCGAGAGCTTCTCTACCCAAATCTGTTAGGTTTTCCTTACCATCTAATAAGCAATCATCTTTAAACGCTCTGATGTAATTAGGATCTTTAATTCTACCTTTTAGGACTGCAATCTTTCTGTCCAAGTTCTTACAACCTCTCGATAGAATTCCCAAGAATTTCTTGACAATTTCATAGCTTGGCATCTGAACTCTCTCGTATTTTGTGTAGAAAGGTATGTGCTTATTCAGTTCGCTTTTTGTAAAGCCGAATAGAATTCTCAACCTCTTAAGCTCAGCCTGCAATGGATAACATTCACTTTTCCTGCTCCTTTTAATAATTCTCTTTAAAGATTCAGATTTATGTTTAACATAAAATCCGATAAATTTATCGTAGTTTTCAAGATTTCTCCTACCAGAGATTACAAGGAGGGAATATTTGTGCTTTTTACCGTTGTAGCTCTTATTAAGTTCATATATCTTGGATAAAATACCGAATCTCAGCAAAACTAGGGACAATTTCTTGATGAATTCATGAGAAGCACTCGAAACCTCTATCCTAACCGAACGCTCATTTACCGTTGCATCTGCATCGAAGTAACCTCTGATGAATTCTGCTACAAGCTCTTTAGGTGCTATATACAGCACTTGAGGAACTCGAATTGCATGCGACTTCCTCCTTTCTGGATAATCGAATAAGAGCTTGATAAATCTGAAAAGAGATTTCTTAGCCTTCTTAAATTCGATTTCATAAGAAGTGTGTCTTTTAATCCTTACAACCTCCACACCTAAAGGTTCAATATGTTTAATTCTTTCAAAGACTTCATTATCGTTGTTTGCAATCTTTGAAACACTACCATCTCCAAACAGAACTCCAGCTAAGTAAAATATTGTCTTCCACTCCTCATACGTTCTTGGAAATTTTAAGTAATAGCTAGATTTTCCGCAACGTTGTTTTCTTGAACAAAAGGCAAATTCTTTAATATCATTTTTGTCTCTAATATCTTCAATTCTAAGAATATTCTTTTTGATCTTGTATTTCTTTTCAGAAGGAAGTTTAATAAATTTTAACATATCTTTATCGATCTTGAATATGGCATCTTCGCCAAACTTTGAATAGACGTAGCTTAGAAATCTCTCAAATCTTTCATTTCCAATTATCTTTTTTGGAATTGCCACAAAATCTCCAACTTTAAGCTCGCAAGCCATCTTCCAGCCGATGTTCGTTAAAAATGGATGCTCAGGTGTAACCGTAATGCTATGCCAGTTCTTAAGCTTAACTCTAAGCATTTTTCCTTCATGCTTAACTCTCCAAACAAACTGAGCTTTGAGTAAATAGTTCTTTGCATCACCGCCTAATCCTTGAACGTCCAAGCTAAGAGCTCTAACTTCGCACCCGTTTTCTCTGTGAACAATGCTATCAGCAGAATTGAATAGATCTCTTAGATTTACATCTCCAAGCTCTGGATGGATTATACTCTCCTCTGGTGCTAAACACTTACCATGATCAACATGACCGAGCACTGCAACAATTGGTGTTCTGAGTTTTTTCTCGCTC
>Ga0190367_1002123_pt1 | contig 10499 bp, 10 predicted proteins | sample 4872181011_MG_FD_171838 | JGI IMG/M metagenome (GOLD analysis project Ga0190367, IMG submission 171838) | Hydrothermal vent microbial mat bacterial communities from Southern Trench, Guaymas Basin, Mexico - 4872-18-10-11_MG | ecosystem: Environmental > Aquatic > Marine > Hydrothermal vents >... | reverse complement strand
AGTTGAAGCTGCTGAAAGAGTCGTTGAAAAGACATGTGCTGGAAGCATTTTAGCTACGTCTGTTGCTCAAGATGGCACATTAGCTGGAATAGATGTATGTAGTGTAAGGAAGCTTATTGAGAAAGCTAAAGTCCCTGTATATGCAGCCGGCGGCGTCTCAAGCTTAGAGGATATTAAGGAGGTTGCAAAAGTAGGTGCTGCTGGCGTAGTGGTGGGTAGGGCGCTTTACGAGAAGAGGTTTACGCTTAGGGAGGCTTTAGAGGCTGTTAAAAATGTTGGCTAAGAGGATCATACCGTGCTTAGACGTGGATAAGGGGGTTGTGGTTAAAGGCGTTAGCTTTAGAAATCTACGCTATGCTGGAGACCCTCCAACGTTAGCTGCTCTTTACGAGGAGCAGGGAGCTGACGAGATCGTCTTCTTGGATGTGACAGCATCTCCTGAACATAGGGAGACAATGGTAGATATCGCCAAGAGGACTGCTGAGCAGCTTTCAATACCTTTTACCATCGGCGGAGGTATTAGGAACTTAGAGGGCATCCGGAGAATGCTGTTTTCCGGAGCGGATAAAGTCTCAATAAACACAGCTGCCGTCAAAAACCCTAAGCTTATAGAGGAAGCGTCTAAAGTCTTTGGAAGCCAGTGCATCGTGGTTGCTATTGACGCTAAGAGAGTTTACGAAGAAGTTGAAGATAAGACAGTTGTTGAAACTAAGCAAGGAAGATGCTGGTGGGAAGTTTACATCTACGGAGCTAGGCAGCCAACTGGTTTAGACGCTGTCCAATGGGCTAAGAAGGTTGAGGAGCTTGGAGCTGGAGAAATCCTCTTAACTAGCATAGACTTCGACGGCACCAAGGCTGGCTACGACATAGAGCTTACCCGCACGGTAAGCGAGGCCGTGAACATACCTGTTATAGCGAGCGGTGGAGCCGGCGGACCCGAGCACATCTACCGAGCATTGGTGGATGGCAAGGCTGATGCCGCGTTAGCTGCCTCAATATTCCACTTCGGCGAATACACTGTAATGGACATTAAGAAGTATTTAGCTGAAAGAGGGGTTGTGGTTAGGCTTTGAAGGAGAATTTAAAGCTTAGCTTGGAGGAAGCTGAGAAGATAGCGAGTTCATTAAACTTTGAGAAGCTTAACGGCTTGATACCAGCTATAGCTCAAGACTACGCCACTGGTAGAGTTTTAATGCTGGCTTTTATGAACAGAGAAGCGCTAGTAAAGACTTTGACTACTGGCGTGATGCACTACTGGAGCAGGAGCAAGAATAGGCTTTGGGTTAAAGGTGAGGAATCTGGACATTATCAATACGTCAAGGAAGTCTACGTAGATTGCGACAGCGATGCTCTACTGTTTAAAGTTGAGCAAGTGGGTGTTGCATGCCATACGGGAAATGAATCGTGTTTTTATAGAAAACTTGAAGCTGGTAAAGTTGAGGAAGTTGGAGCTCCTCCATCAAGCGTCTTAGATGAAGTCTTTGAAGTTATTCTAGAGAGGCTTTCAAAGCCTAGAGCTGGAAGCTACGTTGCTTCAGTAGCTGAGAAAGGCCTTGACCATTCTTTGCAGAAGCTTGGTGAAGAAGTTATTGAATTCATATTAGCTATGAAGGGGGCTGATGAAAAAGCTAAGGTTAGTGAAGCTGCAGATGTTTTCTTTCACGCGGAGCTATCTCTAGCGCTTGGGAAACTTCACCTTAAGGACGTTTTAAATGAGCTTGTCAAGAGGAGAAGGTGACTAACTCCCCATAGTCTTTGTTGAAAGCTCAATAACAAGCTTATCATGTTAAGCTCCTTTATAACTGAGTTTTATAACAGCTTATATATTCGATTGCCTTAGCATTTCCGCCTTGAAGCTTAAGGAGGGAAAGCTGTTGACAGCTAGAAAGGTGTCTACCAGAAAAGTATCCTTTGCCGCGAGCTTGATAGCGCTGGGCGTGGTTTTAGCTACGTTTCTGTGGTTTCCATTTCTATGGACTAAGTGTTATCCAGGTCAACATTTAGTTAACGCGATTGCAGGCGTACTGCTTGGACCCGTTTGGGCTGCTTTCATAGCCACCTGTATCGGCATTATAAGAAACGCGCTGGGCATAGGCACGGTATACGCCTTTCCAGGAGGTATACCTGGAGGAGTTGTCGTCGGCGTCTTTTACTGGCTTTTTAAAAAGCTAAACTTCAAATACCCTGAAGTCGCTGCTCTGACAGAGCCTATAGGCACGGTCTTTATAGGAGGCACCATCTCAGTCTATATCGTTGCAGCTATTATGGGTCATGAATCTATGGTGGGGGCGCTCCTACCTATATGGTTTGCGTTCGGAGCAAGCTGTGTACCGGGCTGCATTATGGGCTTCGTGATCTTAGGCTTATTGAGGAAGTTAGGCTATACGCGTGAAAGGTTTACTAGTTAAAGCGCGTTTAAAGCTAAGGCTGTGTTGAGCTTAAGAGCACGTGACGTTGTTGGACGTAAGGTGCTCATAATAGGGGATGTTGGAGTAGGTAAGACAAGTCTTACAGCTAGACTTCTTGAAGAGCTTTTGGCAATGAACTTGAGAGATATAGTCGTAATAGACTTGGCTCCATCACATGCTATGTTGAGAGGCGTTAGAGTGGGGAGTAGGCTTAGGGAGTACACTTTTGCTGTTAAGGAAGTTCGCTACATAGCTGTCGATGGGATTAAAGCTCCTCGATTAGAAGCTAAGTCTGCTGATGAGCTTTTAAAGCTGGTTGAAGAAAACCGTAGGTTGATAACGCCCATCTTCAAAGAATATTTAGAGAAGCCAAGTGAGGCATTGATAGTTAACGACTTATCGATTTTCTTCCACTTTGGAGAGGTCAACGACATCTTGAAGTGTGCAGGAGCTTGTAAGACATTCATAGCGAATGCCTATTATGGAGAAAAGCTTAGAAATGATTATGGCACATCGATAAGCATTAGGGAAAAGATGTGCGTTGAAGAGTTAATGAAGTATATGGACTTGGTAGTCAAACTTTGATTCCGACACCTACGTTGATGCTATGGGCCTATATGCCCAATACTCGTCTGAACTATCACGTTCTTTAACCCTGTCGACTCCAACACCCTCTTAACCTTTAGCATCTCAAAGGGGCTTGGTCTTACCAAATCTAGCCTCTTATAAGCTGGGAAATAGTCTAAAACGCATAGTTGAACGCTCTTGTTTATTGAGGCTAGCTTTTCGCCAAATTCCCTCACCTCATCTAATGTGATGAAAGCGCTATTGTATGGTAAGCCTACGCCTAAGAACACCTTGTCGATGTGTCTCTCGCAGATGTATTCGATAGCTCTCCACGAGGTTTCAAGGTAGCGTTTAGCTAAGCTCTCATTTCTTATATCGGTAATCTCCATAAACGTCTTGACGTATAGCCCCTTTGGCTCAACACCAATATCAGTTACGCCCACTTCAACTAGCTCATCTATGTAGTCTTCTGTTAACAAGGTGCCGTTGCTATCTAAGTGAAGCCTAGCTTTATCATCTGGGTTAAGCTCTTTAAGCTTCTTGAAAAACTGTATAAGCCATTTTCTGTTCAACGTGGGCTCTCCACCGCTTATAGCCATTCGATCAACTCCATAAATTCTCCTAGCCTTTGAAACTTTTAAAGCAGCTTCTTCAGGCGTTATCGGCTTTGACCATCGGTCATAGGTTACGTCAAAGTTTTGACATTGTGGACAGCGTAAATTGCACCCAGCAACCCATATAGCCACTTCAATATATCTCCCAGCTCTCTTATACCACCATGGAGTAGCCTTGCCTCCTACAGTATGTGGCTGTGGCCCGTGTACGATTCTTAAAGGCTTTACTTTAGAGTAGTCGGTGTCTATCTTCATGCCGTCCTCCAACATGGTTATACAAGCTGGCTTAACCTGCCCAGATATCATTAAACTACAAGCATAGCAGCCCCCTGTGCAACATAGCGCTGCTGGCTTATCGTGGCTTGGAGCATCGCTAAACTCGTAGCCTATGCTCTCTAAGAACTCCTTGACTGTCATCTTTCTATTGACTTCGTATGCTACTCCGTTTACCTCGACTTTCACTAAGCTCCTCTCCAAAGCACTTTTTCACATGCTAGGCATATCAGCTTTGACTCCTTTCGAAAGATTTAGAGGTCTTAAGCTGCTAAGCTAGTGTCGATGAGAGCTTCCTTAGCTACCATCGTGTTAGCTGGAGGCAGGTCTAGTAGGCTTGGTAAGCCTAAGGCTTTGCTTAGCTTAGCAGGTAAGCCTTTAATTCAACACGTTGTTGGACGAGCTAAAGCCTTTTCCAAGGAAGTTTTCGTATGCGTTAAAAGCTTAGATCAACTTAACATACCTCTTGAAGCTAAGCTTGTAGTTGATGGCATTGAACTAAATAGTCCCTTAGCAGGCGTCTTAGCTGGAGCATTGGCTGCAAAAGAGGAGTTTGTGTTTTTAACAGCTTGCGATACTCCGTTTATCTCGAGAAGTGTCGTTGAAAAGCTTCTTGAGAAGGTTATGGAGAAAGAGCATTTTAACGCTGCTATACCGAGGTGGCCTAATGGCTTTATTGAGCCACTATACGCTGTTTACAAGCGTATGGCTTTAGTGAAAGCTGTTGAAGAGGTCTTAAGTGAAGGCTCTGAGCCAAGCTTGAGAAATGTAATTTCAAGATTAAATCCACTGTTCATACCCGTTGAAGAGCTTAAAGTAGATCCACGCGTTTTCCTCAACATAAACTCACTTAGAGACCTAAGGGTTGCTGAAGAGGTGTTAGTAGAGCTTGAGGATAAGCTGGTCTAAGCCTCTAAGGAAGAAGAGGGAAGATTATCGAGTGAAACCAAGCTACGTGTACCGCTCACCTCTTAACATAGCTTTATGGGCTTTAAGCATCATAATCGCGTTTGCAGCCTTAATGCTATCTGGAGTTTTAGGAGGATTAAGCACTATAGCTATGATCGCGCTGGGAACTATAGGCTCTAGCATTGCACAGCTTTTTTCTGGAGCTAGACAAGACGTGGTTAACATTGTGAATGAGTTTGAAGACATCAAGGTGTGGGCATTAGTGGATTCTAAAGTCGTGGCAGAGTTAGAGAATAGCGTGTTGTTTTTAACGTGGTCTAGTTTGTTTAAATCAAATTACCTCTTCATAGAGCCCTTTTACACCAAAGCCTTTTACGCTAGGATGTTGAAAGTCAAGTTCTCTAAGAGAAGCTTAGTTATCGCTAGGAAGGAACTTGATGGTAGACAGCAGGTCCTAGTGTTTAGAGCGGAGTTTGAAATACCGTCTTCACGCGAAAAACGCGTTGTCCTACGTGGTTATGGAAAAGTGGTTAAAGTAACCTCTAAGAGAAAGGCTATGGAGAAACGCGATTTCAAGGAGCTGCTTAAAATAGCCTCGGGAATTTGACGTGGGCAAAAAATTTTCATTAGCTGTTTAAAGAAAAGTTTATATACCAGCGCTATTTGATTGACAAGCTTGATAGCAATATAGCTTCTCACTTATTGCAGTTTACTTAGCTTTTGCTTAGTTTAGCGGGGGTGATCACCGTGAGAATAGCGGTGATCTCGACCCCGCATGAGAGGACACCTCCTTTAAGATATGGTGGGACTGAGAGGGTAGTTTACTACCTTGTTGAAGGGTTAGTTAAGCGCGGTCACGATGTCACGCTCTTTGCTACTGGAGATTCGTTTTCAAGAGCTAAGTTAAGATACGCGTTTGAAAAACCTGATAGAAGCTATTCAGCTGAAAGAGAGATTCAACATGTTTTATACGCTTTAGACGAGATTCGCGGTGATGGCTTTGACTTCATCCACAACCACTGCGACTGGTATGGCATTGCTCCCTTTTTAAAAGGCATTGAAGATATCGATGTCCCAGCTGCGACTACAACGCATGGAACTTATACTAGGGATTTCTGGTTTATGGTTAATCCAAGGAATAGAGGCGTTTTCATAGCTATTAGCAAGCGGCAAGCCGAAGTACATCCATTCATAAACTACGTTGGCGTCGTGTACAACGCTATTGAGCCGAGGGAATACCCGTTTAAGAGAGACAAAGAAGACTTCCTGCTGTTTGTAGGAGCTCTGCTACCTCATAAAGGAGTTCACATAGCTATCGACGTTGCTAAAAAGCTTGGCATGAAGCTTGTCATAGCTGGTAAACCTGACGTAAACTACGCTGATTACTATCAAAGCTTGCTTAGGCAAGTTGATGGAAACCACATCACGATTTTAGGAGAGGTTTCAGAAGATGAGAAGAGAGACTTGATGTCAAGAGCTAAGTGCCTGCTCTTTACATCAACGTATGAAGAGCCTTTCGGCGTGGTTATGATAGAGGCTATGGCTTGTGGTACGCCAGTCGTAGCTTTGAGAAACGGCGCTGCTCCTGAAGTTGTCGAAGACGGTAGAACAGGGTACTTAGTGAGAAGCGTTGATGATATGATTAAGGCCGTTAAGCTCGTAGACTTGATAAAACCTGATGCTTGCAGAGCTAGAGTTGAAGAGCTTTTCAGCGTCGATGTGATGGTTGAAAGCTATTTGAGAATGTACAGGCTAATAAGCGAGAGGGCCTTGGTTAGCTTAGCGTTATCTAAGAGGGTGTAACGGGAAGCGCTTCATTGTTGATAGCCCACTAATTGAAAGTATCGCAGGATATTGTTCCGCCGTAGCCTCTTTTTCCGAGATGTAGCTTAGGTAGAAGCTGTAGAGAGCTGTAGAAGATGCTAAGGTTATTACGAGCAATATTACGATGGAGATTATTGGGTAAAGAGCTTTTCTACCTACTTTAGCTCGTTTGTCGGAGCATATACTCTATGCTAAGCTAACAAGTTGTTAGAAGAGTGTTAGCTGTTTCGGTGGCGGTTTGTATTCTTTAAGCTGCGATAGCAGCCTTGTTGGCGTGGAGGGCTCTAATTTAAAGGCTTCGAAGAGCTCTTCGACTCTTTCAGCTACTTTTTGTGGTTCAGCTTGATCTGGCGTAAATGCGAATATCTCCTTTCTCTTAATTGGACAGGATATTAGCCCCGTTTTGTGGTGTAGGCTGAATGGTGCTCTCACATCGCCTGCTGGCTTCATACTACTCCAATCTAATAGGACTTGGTCTTCCCGCTCCTCCTTCTTAGCTACTTGCGAAGTTGTTATTGGCTTTCCTTTAGCTACGACCTTGTAAAACTCGTCTAAGGTGTTTGAAGGCAGATTTTGAAGTTTTTGCTCTGTTAAGTCTCTTATCAACATGGCGAGCTTACGGTATAGTGCGAAGTAATCATCTACCTTGGGTAAATCCTCCCTTTTGAAGCTAGCCCATATCTGTATTCCTCTTGAGCCACTGAACTTCAAGTATGGGATCACGTTATTTTCCTCTAACACTTCTGCTACGCTGTTGGCTATTACCTTGATTAAGTCGAAGCCCTTTGGATGTAGCCAAAACTTTGGACCTGCGTCCATGTCTATCACGAGCCAATCTGGCATTTTAGCATCTTGTTTGTGGACGTAGGGTATGAAGTCTATAGCGTGGTCGTCAACGTAGCGTAGTAGTTCCTGGCTTGAGTTTATGAAAATGTTTACGGGCTTTGGTTTATACTTAGCGTATCTGACGAAGAGCGGCTTAATCCTATGTATGGGATCTTCTTCATCGCTAAACACCTTTACTACGCTTGTCGGGCGATCTTTAAGGTAGTAGACCAGTGTTTCTGCGACTAGCGGATAGTATTGCTTTGCCTTAAACACTAGCCTATATGACAGATTTAAATCGTCTCCGACCTCTCTCAACCTCTCCGATATTAATTGATAACCTCTCTCGGTTATAGCATAGTGTTCTCCGCGCTCAGCTTTAACTAGTCCTTCGGAGATCAGCTTATCTATCACTTGGCGAAGCTGATGTGGCGTTATCTTCCCCTTTTCATCGCGGATGACCTTTTCAGCTATATGGTTAAAATCTATGAACTTGCCCTTCTCCTTAATAGACAACAATAGCAAAACCCTATCTTCAACTATTGCTGACAAGCCGACACCAAAGAAGCTTAAATGAAGCCCCTGTTAAATAGCTTGATTATACTGCGCTACACGCCAGAACAAACCAAGAAGGTGGATGCCGAGATTGCTAGGGGCTCCACGTTGATTACGTTTTTATCAAGAGCTCTGTTTTTCAATCGCACGACACACGTGGATGTCAGCAGACATCGTACCTAGATGATCGGCATCCCAAACCAGTTTTTACCTTGTCACGTGACCATCTCGCTGACTTTTCTAGGAAAGGTCTCCTTTACCGTGAGAGCTATGCACGTTGATATTACGACGCTCGCCAAACACATTGAGAAAGCATTTAGGTATGCTGATGTCGAGGACGCGCTGTTGGCTAGTGTAAGATCTATTATTACCCCCATAGCTAGTTGAAAGAAAGTTGCACCCATGAAGTTTGAAAAGTTCGCTATGCCAGTAGCTATGCCTGTTAAGCTTTCAGGAAACATGTCCTTGGACATAGCCATGTATATGTCAGCCAAGCTAAATGAAAATCCTAGTGTAAACATTAGTATTGCGAGCTGTAAGGTGGATAAGCTTGCGGGAGCAAGTGTTATTAAAATCCAGAAGAGCATCATAAAGGATAGGCCTATTAACAATACAGGTTTCCTAGCTTTGAAGACTCGATCCGATATTAGCCCAGCTGACGGAGCTCCTATTAAGACGCCAAGTGATATGAGGAGCAACAGGTTGCCAGCCTCAACGGTAGACATTTCATAGACATCTATTAAGAAGGGGCCTCCCCATAACCCTTGAAAGCCTATAAAAGCTCCATGGGTTAAGAAGGGTATTGGCAGTAAAACCCTATAGTTCTTATTTGAGAAAAGCCGTTTAACATCTTCTTTGACGCTGCCTTTCGTTATTGAAACAACTTTACTTGACGGCCTTATCCAAGCCCAGCAAAGTGCTGTGGCTAAAGCCATGGCAATGGATATCATTAGGAATGAGCTGCGCCACCCAACGACTTCTGATGAAAAGGCTAATGGTGAAGTAGCTGTTATTGCTCCTAGGCTGCCAACGGTTATTATGAAGCCCATCATAGTTGCAAATTCGCGTGGATCAAACCACTCCGCAAACGCTTTTAAAGCCGATATGAAAATGCCGCCAACGCCGAAGCCCACTAAAGCTCTTGAAAACGTCAATAGCCAAACGTCCGGGCTTAAGGCGAATAAGAAAGAGCCTACAGCAGCTAACGCGCTAAACAAGGTAACGGTTTTTCTCACGCCAATTCTGTCAAGTAATAGACCTGTAGGTATCTGAGCTATAGCGTATGGGTAGAAGTAGGAGGAGGACATTAAGCCCGTTATCGCAGCTGAAGCCTTAAACTCCTCCATTAACCTACTAGCTATAACCGCTGGCGCGATCCTATGTAAATGTGAGAAGAAGTACACTCCGCCTATGGAGGAGAAGATAAGCCACTTACGGTGAACCAGTTTAAGACAAACCTCCCTTTAAGCAGAGGTTACGGTAGTCCAAGCTTCTTGAATATCAGGGGTATTTTGTCGACTATGTCAGATGCCAACATGTGATGCCCTACTTCGCTTTCAACAAGTTCTCCAGCTAAGCCATTTACAAATGCTCCCGCAACAGCAGCTTTAAATGGCTCAGCACCCCATGCTAGGAAAGCAGCTATTATGCCAGTTAAGGTGTCTCCTGTCCCGCCGACAGTCATAGCTGGGGTACCGGTTCTATTCACTTTGATGCGCTCACCATCAGATATTACGTCGTAATGGGACTTTAACAGCATGGTACAGCCTAGCTTAAAAGCCCACTCCCTCACAATAGGTATCCTATCTTTCCACCCCTGATTCTCCTCTCTTGGCAGCTTTTGACCCGTCAACATGAAGAATTCCCCAGCATGCGGTGTAAGTATCACAGCACGCTCTCTAACCACGCTCGGGTTCCCTCTCAAGGCTTTTAATGCATCCGCATCGATAACGCATGGCTTTTTCCTAACTACTTCCTCAATCAGCTTAAGCGAAGCTTCAGCTACTTCAGGCGTATAGCCTAGCCCTGGCCCCACAATGACGCTATTAAACCTATCAAGCTCCTTAACTATCTCTTCAACAGCCCTATCGTTTAGCACATCTCCTTCGTATGGGTGAACTATGATATCAGGCGAGAAAGACCTTATTGTATTGGCGACGGCTGATGGCGCTGCTACAATAGCTAAGTCCACTCCAGATCGAAGAGCCGCCAAAGCTGCGTGAGCTGGCGCCCCCGTATACCACTTTGAGCCTCCAACAACCAAAACCACGCCGTTCTCTCCTTTATGAGAGTAGGGGCTTCTAACTCGGTAAACAGATCTCACATCTCCAGGTCCAGCGAAAAGCTCAGCTTCTGGAGGAATACCTATGTCAGAGACCTCTACTTCGCCTAGATACTCCTTGGCTATAGGCTTTTCAAAGCCCTTTTTGAGGCAGTGATGAGTTACGGTAACACTAGCTTTTACAGCTACTCCATGAACTTCCCCAGTGTCTGGGTTAAGCCCTGTCGGCACATCGATCGAGAA
>Ga0190367_1002122_pt1 | contig 10499 bp, 9 predicted proteins | sample 4872181011_MG_FD_171838 | JGI IMG/M metagenome (GOLD analysis project Ga0190367, IMG submission 171838) | Hydrothermal vent microbial mat bacterial communities from Southern Trench, Guaymas Basin, Mexico - 4872-18-10-11_MG | ecosystem: Environmental > Aquatic > Marine > Hydrothermal vents >... | reverse complement strand
CTCCATATATCCCTAACGAAATCTAAATCTAACGTATACTTGTAGTACTCGTAAACCGCGTCTATTAGTAACAGACTGCTATCTACAGAGTTATAGGCAATAGCATCCCCCTCGTAACTCTCCAACTTATTAGGCACAAACCCCTTTCTTTTGGAAAGATATAGCCTTATTATACTTTTTACTTCATCCCGCCTACCACACTTTAGCAACGCAGGTACGCAAATCAAGGCATCTCGTGCCCATTCATAAAACCACGGATATCCCGCTATTAAGGAGTAAAAACCATCATATCTCTTAACAAGATGTCTATCAAGGCTTATAATAAGCCACTTCACCCAATTTTCGCTAGGCAAATCATTTCTGTTAAAGAAAACTTTAAGCATCCTTTTAAGTCTTTTAAGTTCATAACCAAAGAATCTTTTGGGTTTCCCAAGTTTTTTATGCCAAGGATATGCGGCTACTAAATAGAGAATAACTCTCTTTTTATCAGATTCTAGAACAAATTTGCCTGGATTGTAGCAATGCTCAAGGCAGGTCTCCTTATATTCAGCATCCTTGCTATAATAAAAATTGTAATACCATCTCTTTTCCTGAGGCAACTCATTTTCGTTAAATTCTGCTTTATTAGAATAAAAACTTAAACAACTTCCATCTGGGTATAAAATCTCAATGACATCCCCATGCATAACGGAAATGTTAAATGTTTTTGATGTTAGGGAATATACGGACCTATAATTGACTAACGGTAGCAACTCAATCTTTATGTTCCTCCTTTCGAGATTCTCAATCTCGTAACGCAAAACCGTTGCGTTAATGTTGTCTGGCATCACCAAAAACTTTTTTATAACAACATCCCCAACCCTATACGTAGCGCAAGGTAACGGGCTTAACTCAAAGCTTTCCAGAAGTTTATAACCTTGCGGTACAACTACCTTGCCCTGATACTCATTGGTTCCAAGCTCGTATTTTACATCATCAACATATACGATTTCGTCAATCTTCGAGAGAACCACTCTTCTATCGATAGGCGATTTTTTTGGAACAACAAGCAATGCGTGGTACTTCGATGTATTTAGAAAAGCTATTGTCGATGATGCATAGCAACCGTTTTCGTTTGTAAGCAACCACTCTAACGCTTTTATTTTTTTAAGATTTTTCAAAGATTCGCCAGAAATCTTCAGTGCCGGTAGCAACATCTTACCCAAAATTTTATCATTATAAAAATGTTAAAATATATTATTAATTTAGCACTATTGAAAGGTAAAAATTTCGAAGATGTTACTTAGATATCTAGAGCAAATAAAGGCTGTCGAGTCTCACATAAATGACATAAGCAAAATCATAGAGAAAAGAAAAGACATAAATAAAATCAGCGATGAGGAGGTCTACATAGTGTCCTATATGCTTTTTAATGTAATTAACGAATGTCTAATGATTTGCAGAGATATTGTAAAGGAGAAAAACTGGATTTCTGGATCGGAGACAAATAATTTTACGAGTGCTATTGATACCATTTTTAAGATAGAAAGGCTACCATCCGAGCTCTATTTAGATATAAAATTTCTAATTAAATACAGAAATAACTTAAGAATAGTTCTCTTCACCAGAAATTTGGGTAAAGAAGCTCTTAAGGAGGCTTATAGGAGATTACCTTCACTAATTGTGTTTCTCAGAACTTTAAGAAAGAAACTTGAAGAGGGAGTGACTCCCCACTCACCAGGGGCTTCCACGTAAAAAACTATCCTATATAAGGTCGCATGTGTTGCGTTGCCTTCGTCTTCTGTTGTTTGAAATATTCTCTGTATATCTCCCAAATTTTTCTAGCTCTCTCCCCCCTAACTATTTTCACAATTCTCTGCCTGGGAACCACAGTATTTTGACCCAAAACTTTAGGTCTGTAATCCACAAGAACGAAATCTCCTTCTCTGATATTCTCTGCGATTCTTTCGTCCACAACCAATGTTAAAACATTTTCATCCCACATCTTCACGACAGCCAATGTGATATTATCAGCTGACGAAACATCATCATCGCTTGGTTTTATAACAGCTACAACCTTTCCAGGGTGATGAATCATAAAATTATTTAGATTAATTTTTAAAAGAGTTTTACTAATTTCAGATGAGAGTCGGAGTTTTATATTCTGGTGGGAAGGACTCAACACTAGCCCTGCATGAAGCAAGTAAGAATCACAAAATAGCTTGTCTAATAACTATTTCCCCAAAAAGAGATGATAGCTACATGTTTCATTATCCCAATGTAGAATTTGTGAAGCTGCAGGCAGATTCTATGAGATTACCCTTAATTTTCAGGGAAACTACTGGTGAGAAAGAAAAAGAGCTTGAAGATCTTGAAAAAGCTATTGCCGAGGCGAAGAATACTTACGAGATAGATGGGATAGTTTCGGGCGCTGTGAAATCCAGTTATCAGGCAACTAGAATTAGAAGAGTTTGCGAGAAGCTGAATTTGCAATCATTGAACCCGCTATGGTTAAGAGATGAGGAAAAACTTTTAAAGGAAATCCTTAGAAGTTTTGATGCTATTATAACTATGGTTGCGGCATATCCACTGACGAGAGATTTTCTAGGAAAAAATTTAAGGGAGGTTTACGAAGATTTATCCTCACTAAAAAGAAAATTTGGATTAAGTTTGATTGGGGAGGGGGGAGAATTCGAGACGTTTGTGTTGGATGCGCCTCTGTTTAAAAAAAGAATAAAGATTGAAGATTTTGAAATTTTCTACAAGGATTACAGAGGTATTTTTTTAATAAAGCGCGCTAGACTATCAGAAAAACCCGCTTTATTATAAACCCCAAACAAATCATCTAGCATTAAATAGCCTCAGTTTCCGCATCCTTCTACCTTCAAAATTTTTGTTCTCCTTCTTAAGAACAATGCAGAACTTCTTGCTTCACCTAATTATCATTTTTCTAGTTATGCTAAAATAATAAATTTTAGTCTTAAAATAGTAATATAATGAACTTGAAAGCGAAATTAAGGGAAATCGGAAATTGCTTGTATGAGTTGCCAAGTAACGCAAAGCCATGTATGCGTGTTCCTGCATTATTAGTTCTTTCCCCAAAATTATTGCAGGAGGTTGAGGAAGGGGCTATAGAGCAAGCAGCAAACGTTGCTTGTTTGCCTGGCATTTATAAGCATAGCATTGCTCTTCCAGACATGCATTATGGGTATGGGTTTTGTGTTCATCCCGAGACTAAAGTTATGAGTGAACATGGTTACTACGTGAAGATAAAAGATTTTGATAAGTTTCTAAATAAAAGGGTTGTTTTTTATAAAAACAACAATGGTATAAGGTTTGCGGAGGTCTTAAGATTCTATGAGCTAGAAACATATACTAAACTCTTTAAAATTAAGACAAAACTGGGTTATGAAATTGTTGCAACTGAGGATCACCCTTTCTATGCGAAGGATGGTATGGTTGAATTAAAGAATTTAAAAGAAGGTTGCAAAGTTGCAATATATCCTTTTGAAGGTGTTTGCTATGTGGATCCTTCAAACGAGATTATTATTGATGAAAGTGATATCTTAATAGCTTTAAATAAGCTTAAACTTAGTAAGAAAAGAAAGGAAATAATAACAAAGAAACTTAGGGAAAGAAAACTATTGCCTTTAACCTACAGTAGCGAAAAATTGCCCTATTTGTTAAAAATTATTGGTTTCGTTTTTGGAGATGGTACAATGAACTTTATAAGCAAGAAAAAAGATGGTATTATAAGCTTTTGTTCAAAAAGCTTTAAAGATTTGGAGCTTATAAGAGAAGATGTAAAAAAACTAAGATACACACCCTCCCCTATATATAAAAGAATTAAGAATGGTAAGGACTATTACGTATTTTATGTCAATGCTTCAAGCTTAGTTATTCTACTTTACGCTTTAGGTGTACCTTTAGGCAATAAAGTGTTCAAGAAATTTAGAGTACCAAAATGGATATTTAAATGTGAATTGTGGCAAAAAAGATTATTTTTAGCATCATTTTTTGGCGCTGAGCTTGCAAAACCATGCTTAAGAAATAATAGAAAAGCTTTATTTGCAGCCCCTTCTTTAGAAATGGCAAAAGATGTTAAAATCGAGAATAATGCCAAGGAGTTTCTTGAAGATATTGCAGAAATTTTAAAGGAATTTGGTGTTGAAGCTAGGGTTTTGAAGAGAAGTAAAATTTATAAAAGAAAAGATGGCAAAGAAACTTGTAGATATTACTTAAACATCTGCAGTAATTCTAAAAATCTTATTAATTTTTGGGCTAAAATTAATTATGAGTATAATAAGGAAAAAAGAGCTTTAGCCTGCTATGCATTAGCATTTCTGAGATACAGAGAAAGCTTGATTGAAAGAAGGAAAAGACTTGCTGAAAAAGTTAGAGAACTTTATGGAAAGGGCTTTCCTTTAGATAAAATAAAGAAAAAGTTGAAGATCCCAAAAAGAGATGAGCGTTTTGTGGAAAGCATTTACTCAAAATTAAAGAAAGGGCACAAAACAGAAAATTTAAGGATACCTCAATATATTAATAGTTTCTCAGAGTTTTTGAAAAAACATGCAATAGAAGATGGTTTAATTTGGGATGAAATTGCTGAAATAAAAGAAATTAATAGCCCTAAGCATGTTTATGATCTTACGATAAACGATGAGAGCCATAACTTCATTGCAAACAATTTTGTAATATCTAACTGTATTGGAGGTGTTGCAGCTTTAGACTACGAGAATGGAGGAATTAGCCCTGGTGGGGTTGGCTTCGATATAAACTGCATTGCTGAAGATTCAGAGATATTGCTTAGAGATGGATATAGAATTAAGATTAAGGAATTAGATAATTTAAAAGGTAACTTAAAGGTTGTCACAAGAGGCAAGACAGCTGAAGATAAAGACATTCTTTTAATTTTAAAGCGTAAAAAGGGCAAAAGAAAGATCTATAAAATTGTAACAAATCTGGGTAGGCAGTTAATACTTTCCGAAGACCATCTAGTATTTTGCTTAGATAATGTTAAAAAAGCCAGCGATTTAAATGTTGGTGATAGGGTGATAATTTATCCTTTCGAAGGCGTTGAGCGTGAAGAAAAGAATGGTATTATACTAAGCTACGAAGATTTTAAGGAATGTGACAAGCAAATAATTAATCTTCTTAAAAGACTTGACTTACTGCCCTTAACTTACTCTAACCCTAAAATTGGTATTCTAGCAAGACTTGTAGGGTACATTTTAGGAGATGGTTGCATCTTTAGAACTTATGAAGGAGGCAGGGAAAGATTAATAACGTATGTGTGTGGAAAGGAAGAGGATCTAAATGTGATTAGAGAAGAAATAAAGGAATTAGGTTTTAAGTCTTCAAGAATTTACAGAAGACAAAGAGAAATTAAAGGTAAGAATTATTACACCGAATTTTTAGTTAGAAATGAGGAAACTTGGATAAAAGTTTGTTCAAAGACCTTTTCGCTATTAATACATAAACTTGGCGTACCAATAGGGAGAAAAAGTGAGTGTGAATTTAAAGTTCCCGAATGGGTAAAAAAAGCACCACTCTGGATTAAAAGAAATTTTCTTGCAGGTTTCTTTGGAGCTGAAACAACCATGCTAATGCCTATAAAGGGGCATGAGTATAATTTTATCCAACCAATGATTACTGTGGGGAAGAGAAAAGAATTAAAGTTTAACGGTTATGAATTTCTTTTAGAAATTGCAGAGCTTCTGGAGGAGTTTGGTGTTGAAATTTCAGGCATTTATGAGATTCCTGGTACTGAAAAAACTGTTGGTATAAGATTAGTTATTTCAAACAAACTCGAAAGCCTGATAAATCTTTATACGAAAATAGGGTTTGAATACAACAATAAACGCCACATCTTGGGCTTGTTAGTTGCACATTACTTAATGATAAAGAAAGCGAGGCTCTTAGAAAGAAAAAAGGCTATTGCTTTAATAAACGCGTTAAAAGGGAACGCATGTGTAAGTGATATTGTTAAAAAGCTCAACGGCGTTGTTAACAGGAGATTTGTTGAAAGAACTTTGTATGAGAATAGAGAAGAACCAAGAATAGACAAAGACTTCTTAACATTTAATGATTATTACAAAGAAATTGTGGAGAAACTAGGATTTACAGGTTTTGTTTATGAGAAAGTTATTAGGAAAGAAGAAGTTGACTACAGCGGTGAGCTCTTTGATTTAACAGTTGCAGATAACCATAATTTCGTTGCAAACGGATTTCTGGTGCATAATTGTGGCGTCAGATTACTCAGAACAAATCTAATGGAGCAGGATGTGCGTAAAAAGCTTAGAGATTTGCTTGAGGAGATTTTCAGAAATGTGCCGAGTGGTGTTGGAAGGGGTGGTAAAATAAAGCTTAGCATGCAGGAAGTGAAAAATGAAGTGCTTAACATGGGTGCTAGATGGGCAGTAGAGCATGGCTATGGGTATGAGAAGGATTTGGAGCATACCGAGGAGAAAGGTTGCTTAGAATATGCAGATCCTGAGAAAGTTAGTGTTAAGGCTTTGCAAAGAGGAGCTCCGCAATTAGGGAGCTTAGGGGCAGGTAATCACTTCCTTGAGGTTCAGGTTGTTGATAAGATTTACTTGCCAGAAGTTGCTAAAGCCTTTGGGATTGAAAAGGAAGGACAAGTTTGCATTATGACGCATACCGGTTCTCGCGGACTTGGACATCAAGTATGCACTGATTACTTAAGAATTCTTGAGCATAGCTTTAGGCACATATTGCGCAAATTGCCTGATAAAGAATTGGTATTTGCTCCTTCAGGAACAAAAGAACAGGAGAATTATTTTGCAGCGATGTGCTGTGCTGCAAATTTTGCATGGTGTAATAGGCAGATGATAACTCATTGGGTTAGGCAAAGCTTTTGCAAAGCTTTAAGGATGGATGAAGAAGATTTAGGGCTTGAGGTAATTTATGATGTTGCTCACAATATTGCAAAAATTGAAGAACACAAAGTAAATGGTGAAAAAAAGAAAGTATTTGTTCATAGGAAAGGTGCCACTAGAGCATTTCCTGCGAAGCATAAAGATATACCAAAGGATTATAAAAATATTGGCCAACCCGTTTTAATACCAGGTAGTATGGGCACTGCAAGCTATGTTTTAGTGGGAACACAAAAGGCAATGGAGCTAACATTTGGCTCGACGTGTCATGGTTCTGGTAGAGTGCTTTCAAGAGCAAAAGCCTTAAAGAGGTTTAGAGGCGAGACAGTTAAGAGCAAGCTTGAATCAAGAGGAATATTAGTAAGGTCTGCAAGCTGGAAATGTTTAGCTGAAGAGGCGCCAGAGGTTTACAAGAATGTTGATGATGTTGTTAGAGCTTGTGAGCTTGCAGGTATTAGCAGAATTGTCGTTAGGTTAAGGCCTATAGGTGTTGTTAAGGGATAATTAAATTAACCACTAAAATTTTTACTTTAAATTTCCCAGAAGTTGAGATCTTCTTTACTCAGCTACCCTATTATTCGGTAGTCGCTATGTCAGCTTAAGTATCTGCAATAATTGCTTTTATACATTAGCTCCGAATTTGTAAATTGCTATTAACTTAGTTAAATCAACTACTTGCATCCAAACTGAGCAATAAAGCCAGAGGAATGCTAAGAGACTCCAATGAACTACAGGCATGAAAATTCCAAATGCCGCTAGTAATGTTCCTATTATTTCTGTAGCGAGTAAAGCTGTTAGAAGCAGAGGATGTGGCATATGTTTATACCATTGCTCTTTGCTTCTAACACATAGAAGTAGGAAGTGACCAGATAACACTAACTTCAGGAAAAATAAAGTTTGTATTTGAGGAAGAGGTAAATTTAATTTATAGGCAGCTAGATAGTAAAGAATGAGACTTGTTGCAACGCCAACGCCTCCTAGAATGCTTGAGAGTAAAAATAAAGGCCTTCTTTTGAAAAAGGCAGGATTTCTCGGCTCTTTAACTCTATCAATGGATATCATTAGTATAGGTATGTCATTTAATACAGCAAGCAAAACAAGCTGAATTGGTGTTAAAGGAAAACCACCTAGCACTAAAGTCATTATCGCTACTAACCCTATAAGTCTTATGTTTTCTGAGATTCTGTAAATAGCATAATTTTTTGTTCTCTCAAAAATTTTCCTTCCTTCTTTAATAGCATCCCTAACAACGTGTATTCCTGGCTTAGTTAAAACAATGTCTGGCAGCATCTGTAGCGTTATTTACTGTAATTCCAACATTTGCCTGTTTTAATGCTGGTACATCATTCACACCATCCCCCATAACAGCAACAACATATCTTCTCTTCTGTAACGCTTTGGCAATTCTTAGCTTGTCTGTTGGTAGAACTTCAGCAAAGATATTATAATCTTTTGCTACAATAGCAAGCTCTTTATCGCTAAGTTTGTCTAACTCTCTCTTAGTAAGTACTTTCATACCAATACCAACTTGTTTTGCTATCTCCCTAGCAATTTCGGCGTGATCGCCTGTGACAAGCTTAACATCAACACCCATGCTTCTCAAAGATTCAATAGCTACTTTAGCTTCTTTTCTTGGAGGATCCCAAAGCGCAATAATTCCGAGTATTTTTAGATTATTCTCCTTATAACCTTCAGCTACACCAACAGCAATTGACCTATAACCAGATTTTGCAAGATCTTCAATGATATTTGAAAATTTTTCTTTTTCAGCTTCAAGGCATTTGAAAGTTCAAGCAAAACTCTGGGAGAGCCTTTGACAAGCGTTAATATTTTATTATTAAATTTTATTGTTAAGGTAGATCTTTTTCTCTCCGAGTCGGGAGGTATATAGTTAATGATTTTGAATTTGGGTTTTCCTATTTCCAACTCAAGAGCTTTATCGATTATAGCTTTATCAATGGGATCTTCTTCATCCAAAGAACTCATATGAGCATATTCTAGCACCTCCTCCTCAGTAGCATTAATTGCTACAATTCTAGCAACTCTTATCTTATTCTCGGTCAGGGTTCCAGTTTTATCGCTTAGAAATATTTGAATGGAAGCTAGGTCTTCAAGTGATGATAGCCTTCTAACAAGAACGCTTTTTCTAGAAAGTTGCAGAACACCCATAGATGATACTACAGTTAAAACAGCTGGTAAAGCTGCTGGTATGGAAGCTACAGCTAGTGTTAGGGCAAAGAGTAAAATATCATGAATTTCATGATGCTCAAATGCTAGAAACGTTGAGAGAATAATTATAAGAATTATCGCTATTCTAATAAGAAAGTTTCCAACATCTAAAACAAATCTTTCAACAGTGCTTGTGTGCTGTATTTCACCAATATGCGCGATTACTTCACCATAGTAAGTATTTTCACCAGTTGCTATTACCAAACACTTAGCTTCTCCAGTTTTTGCAATCGAGCCTGAGTAAAGAGCGTCATCTTTCCTCTTTTCAACTGGAAGAGATTCTCCTGTTAAAGCAGATTCGTCAACTTGCAGATTATAGGCTTCAATTACTTTTAGATCAGCAGGAATGACATCACCTGTTTAATCCTAATAACATCACCAGGAACAAGATTTCTGATATTGACTCTCCTCCATTCATTATCTCTTAGCACATCAACCGAAGTGGTTAGCCTGTTTTTGAGCGTTTTTATGATGTTTTCCGCTTTGTATTCCTGAGCAAATTCCACAAGAACGTTTATCATCAATAAGCAGGTAATAATGAAGAAATCCTCAATTTTTCCGATTAGAAGCGAAATTACAGCTGCAAATTCTATCATAAGCTGTATCGGCTTAACAAATTTTTTAAGAAGCTTAACTATAGCTCTTTCTTCCTTTACCTTAATATCATTAGGACCATAGATTTTAAGTCTCCTCTCAACCTCCTCCTGAGAAAGACCCCTGGCGCTTGATTTTAGTTTGGAGAAGCAAACTTCAACCTTTGCTCTGTAAAGTTCTCTAGAGTGGGTTTTCATTCTAATAAAGTTAACTATCCTACCCAATTATTAAGTTTTATGCTATAAAAAACTATTTCATCGAATAAGACCAAAAATCAGGGGAATTACATTAAACAAAGTTTTTTGTTTGAACATCATTTTCCAACTAACCATCTTATGAATGTGTCACTGCTCGTTGAACACTTTTCTCCTCGAGAATACAAACTGCTTAGCGTCTGTAGAGTCTCGGAACTTTTATGTTGAATCCGCATCTGGAACATCTAACAGAAAAGGGTCTTCTCCATCTCACCTCAACATACTCATAGTTTCCACATTTAGGACAAATATACTCACATTTTGCATTTTCCTCGCCCTTAAGAAGAAGTATTCTTATCTTACCACCGTTCTCAAGAGATCTAAGCGTGTGATATTGACAGTCCTCCAGTTTTATGTTATTTTTTCTTATGAACTCCTCAATCCTGTTAAATTGCATATTTAATTTAAATTTTAAAGCTGTTTTTTAACCCTATCGGTGGAAGTTTTGAGCCTGTCAACCTATCACCTCCTTGCATAAAATAAGTTATATAAAGCTGCAAAACTCAAGCAAAATTCATAAACTGCCTTAAATTTGCCAGCAAAG
>Ga0190367_1002121_pt1 | contig 10501 bp, 7 predicted proteins | sample 4872181011_MG_FD_171838 | JGI IMG/M metagenome (GOLD analysis project Ga0190367, IMG submission 171838) | Hydrothermal vent microbial mat bacterial communities from Southern Trench, Guaymas Basin, Mexico - 4872-18-10-11_MG | ecosystem: Environmental > Aquatic > Marine > Hydrothermal vents >... | reverse complement strand
CTATGAGACCGAGAGTCGAGCCCCCTGCCCCGGAGAATAAATCAATTGCTAGCATCTTTCTCCCGCCCTCACCCGGTGAAGAAAGTTTAAGCGGTGGTAATAAAGGTAAGAGAAGACAAGGTGGAAGAAGATCTGGGCGAAGATTTAATACCTTTGGATTTCTCCGATAGCCTGGGAGATGACACTTCCGGAGCGCATCAGGTCCGAGCTTGAGCGCTTTTTCCTCGACCGGGCCGGTAGCGTACGTTCTGCCGAGGCAAGACGGAATTACGTTAAGGTAGTGAGATCTCTCGTCCGCTTGACCGGTATTAGGTCTCTGAGGGAGCTGGACCGTGAGGCGTTCCTGAGGTGGAAAAGGACACTTGCGGCCTCCGGCCTGAGTAGCTTTACCTTCAGGGCCTATATACAGTATCTTAAGGTGCTTATCCGTTGGTTTAGGGGCAAGCTCCCGCCCTGGCTGGCCGAGGAGCGTAGCTCGACGTGGGAGTTGTATAGCCGGGCCGAGCACCTTCGCGATAAGATACTCTCCCCGGAGGAACTCGGGGCCCTTCTTAGGGCGGCGGAGAGCCGTAGAGACCGGGCGATTATCGGCATCTTGGCCGAGACCGGCATACGTGTGGGTGAGTTGTGCTCCCTGAGGCTAAGGGATGTGGAGAGACTGCCTGACGGGGCCGTGAGACTTCATGTACGTGGCAAGACGGGCGTCAGGACCGTGGTGATCTTCAAGACGGTAGAGGACCTCTGGGCTTACATGGAGCACGAGAGGAAGGGGTCTGTGGAGCCGGATGCACCGCTCTTCACGACCAGGGACGGTCGGTTACTCAGGCCTAAGGCCGTGAGGGTCATGCTGGCCCGCCTGGCGAAGAAAGCCGGTCTGAAGAGGACCGTTCACCCTCACATGCTCAGGCACACGCGTATGACACAGCTCGCTCGCGTCCTAACAGAGCAAGAGCTTAAGATCGTAGCAGGGTGGTCTATGACCAGCAAAATGCCGGCCGTGTACGTGCATTTATCTGGCCGCGATGCCGAAGCTGCTCTGAGAAAGGCACGCCAGAATCATCATTGAATCTGGGTTGAAACTATCTCCAAGTGACTCTTCAGCAGAGCCGTATCTATGGCCGAGGATAAAAAGGATCTGATATTCTGATATAATGTCCGTATTTAACCGCTATCCCCTATGATTTTTCTCCATAACGCGCACCTGCTGACTAAGAACTCATATCTGGTCAGGTCCTCAGGGCCCACTTCTGAGCCCACCAGGGCCCTCACGAGTGTCCTGGCCACTCTATCATGAGACCTCCTGACCAAGTGGGCGACTTCGTGAGCCACTACATACCTCAGGTGCTCAGGGGGCAGGGCCAGGGCCTTAAGGGCTATAGTGATGATACCTTTGCTCGTCAGGCTAGCCCACGCCCTCTTGCGAGCCACAATCCTGAGGCCCTTGGGCTTGACCCCTAGCTTGACCGAGAACTCGTTGATGAGTTTAGAGGCCATATTCCTAAGCATGGCCTTAAGCCTCTCCCTGAGGAGCCTGTGGGCCTCCCCCTTGCTTGGGGCCATTACCTCAACGCTATTCTGACCTATCTTGACTTCCCCTCTAGGGCACAGAGCCACCTTAAGATCTACGAACTTGCCTAGAAGAAGGAGCCTGTGCTTTAAGTCGTGGGCGTGTCGCTCGGCTAGGCACTCTAAACTCGCGAATAACGATAGCCTCCTCGATATCTCTGCCTCGTGTTCCTTTATCACTTCCTCAGGTCGTTTATCCAGGCTCTCTGGTAGCTTGAGAAATAACCCATCAGGCCTCACCTCTATGAATATCCTGCTACCTCTATACCTCTTGATCTCGTACTTAACGGGTTTGCCCTGGATTAACGCAATTGGCATTAGGCTTCACCTCAGCCTAAGAGCCTCTTGAGCAAGCTCATCAGCTTCTCGTGAAGCTCGTCCCTTCTTTCTCTATCTATTAGCCTGCCATATCTGCTCGCTATAAACGTCCTGAGGGCCTTCTCTATTTCATGGACCACTGTCCTCTGGAGAGTCCATCCCTCGAATAGCTTATCCTTCGTTGAGGCTAGGAACTCCCTTATGTCTGATAGAAGTCTGCCCTCAGGTAAGTCCACGTAATCCCTGAGTGTGAGTAAGGAGAAGAACTCCACATCCGATAAGCCCAACTCCCTCTTCTTTCTCATGGCTCTATTATACTCGGCCACGATCTCGCTCAGCTGTCTGTAGGCCTCCTCGGCCTTAATCAGCCTCTCGTTCCACTCTCTTACTATATGCTCCACCTTATCAGCGAGTTTCTTAAATAATGGATTCTCCTCCCTCCTCACCACTATGGTCCTCCTTAGAAGCGTAATCAGATTCACGGTCCTGTACTCCACGTCCGGCTCCATCTCCTCTATCTTTCTAAGACATTCCTCGTCCAGGGCCAGTATGGGGAAATCACGTCTCAACTCTCCTATATCTATGGCCTTGTTTACGAGGTCGATGGTCTTCCTGAAGTATGTTCTCACGTACCTCTCCAGCTCCTCCGGATCTTTCCCCTTAAACTGCCTGCAATATATGATATAGACCTCGGTGAGCCACTTGTAATCTTCGTAATACTCTGCAAGCAGCGGATCGGGCGCTATCAGCTCGTATAGAAGCCGCAGCTCCCTGTACTTCCTTTCGAACTCCCTCGCAAAACCGGGGTCTAAGAGCCTCTTCTTGGCCTCATTAAGCGCTCTCCTGCCTTCAAGACCCCTTACATCCTTAAACATGTCCATGAGGTCCTCTATCAACTCGCGAAACTGCCTCTTCAGCTCCTCCACGTTGAAGGCCACGCTCTTAATGTCCTCTGTGTGGTACATAGCTAGAGCACGCCTTAGCTCCCCGAAGATACCCACGTAATCGAGGACAAGACCAGCGCATTTCACGCCTTTGTAAGGCCTATTGGTTCTGGCTATGGCCTGGAGGAGCCTGTGTTCCTTCATGGGCTTATCAAGATACATCACCTGTAGCACAGGGGCGTCAAAGCCCGTAAGAAGCATGGCGGTTACTATCAGCAACTTGGGCAGATCCTCCTCCTTAAACCTCCTCACTATCTCTTTCCTTATCGTCTCCATGTCCGAGAGACCGTATCGAGCCTCTAGCTCAGCCCTATAATCGGATATAGGAGGTGGATCATTTGGGCTCATGGTCATCACGACCTCTGAATATTCTAAGGGGAGCAGCTCATCCAGTATGCGCTTGTAGCGGACGCAGGCCTCTCTATCAACCGTTACAATCATGCCTTTAAGGCCCCTTGGCTCGACCTCGTTTCTGAAATGTTCAACGACGTCTTCTAACACCTTCCTGACTCGTTTGGGCATTTTTAAGAAGTCCTTAATATTATCGAACTTATCGGCTATCCTATCTTCAACAATACCTCTATATTCCTCTGGTATTTCCTCGAATTCCTGCTCCAGGAAAAAGTTGAGCAAGTCTCTCCTGAGGTGAACATGCTCGGGAAGCCTTGGCTGATAGTATATGGGGAGCGTGAAGCCATCCTTTATGGATTCCTCTATGAAATACCTATCCATGTACTTTTCATCTGGGTAACTAAAGGCTCTGAATGTATCACGGCCCACCTTAGCTATGGGTGTGCCAGTGAAGGCGAAGAAGAAAGCGTTGGGTAATATGCGCCTCATCTCGCTCGCGAGGGAGCCGTATTGGGACCTGTGGCCCTCATCCACTAACACCACTATGTTCTTCCTCTCCAACACGAGCCTATGGCCTACTTCGGCCTCTAGCTCCCTTATGTCCCTGGGCCTAAACTTCTGTATCAGGGTCAGGAAGATGCCCCTCTTGCCCCTGAACTGGTCGTGCTTGAGGACCTCGGTTAAGTGCCTTATAGAGGTTATGCGCTCCACCGGCACGCCTAGGGCCGTGAACTCGTTGTAGAGCTGCTCCTCCAGCTCTCGCCTATCTACCACCACGAATATGGTCGGGTTCTCAAGCAACGGGTGTCTTTGCAGCTTCAGGGCCGTGAAGACCATGGTGAATGTCTTGCCCGATCCTTGCCAGTGCCATATAAGGCCCTTATTCTTATCCGTCTTGCCTGTTAGATTGTCTATCACACGCTTGACTATCTTATTCGTGGCTCTAAACTGCATGTAGCGGGCTATAACGCGATAAGCTTCACCATGTTCCCTCTTCATGAATATGAAATTCCTCACCAAGTCGAGCAACCTATTCGGGGCCAGCATGCCCACGACCGTAGCCTCGACTTGATCCTCTATGCCCTCCTCACGCCAGGCGTGAATTATGTCCTCCCAGGGTCTCTTCCAGGGCGTATTTGCCCAGTAGCGAGCCTCATCTGCAGCTGCTATGCTAAACTGCACGTATTTGAATAACTCCCCTATTTCATGCTCATATCTCTTGACCTGCAAGTAGCCGGGCTCCCAGCCTTCCAGGGGACTCTTGCACTCTATCAGGACTAACGGAATACCGTTCACATACAGTATTATGTCGGGTCTTGGCCTCCCCCTCCCGAAGCTGACCTGATTGGCTACCACGAACTTGTTGTTGTCCACATTCTCGTAATCTATGAGCGATATATACGTCAGCACGTCAGTGCTCTCAGGTGTCATGGGGTAGCCATCTTTTAGCCAACGCATTACACGTTCTAAGCCATCCTGGCTGACGGAGGTGGTCCTGAGGGCCTCTACTATTCTGTCCACTTCATCATCCGTCAGCCTGGCATGCGGGTTCAGCCTCCTTATGGCACGCTTAAGAGGTGCTATCAGGAGAGGTTCCTCCAGGCTTGTGCGTTCTAACCTGTCGCCTGGCACATAGGTCCAGCCCAGCTCCTCCAATTTCTTTATAATGAATTCCTCCACGGTCTTGCGCTCCGTGAAGGCCAAGACCTTTACCCCACACGAGCCTAGAATTGCCCGTTATATAAGATATAAGGGCCGAGCCATCAGAAGATTGCTGTGCGCAGGTATCTACACCTCCAGGGACCGATTTGAGCTACCGCCAGTATATGGTCTTCGAGAACGGATTTTCCTTGAACCATTCCACGAATTTGCCGCTTCTCACATCAAAATGGGTGAGCACAAAGACATAATAAGTGCCCGGCTTCAGCTTTGAGATTAGAACTAGTCTATCGAGAAGTCTCTTCAAGTCCTCCGGTATTGGTTCTAAGGAGACTAGGAAGGCGAACTTAGCGTTTAAGAGGTCAACGTATTTCTTAAGCTGGTAAATGGCATCTAAGTCCACCTTGTTCTTGACCTCAACCACTACAAAGCCTTTACTCTCAGCGTAGCCCGTGATATCGGGTCTAATCTTTCTGAGGAAGAGGAGCACTATGTCCATGTAGGGCGGTATCTTCGCCTTCAGCTTACCACTCATCTCTCTTCTGGCCGTTATCTCAAGGTGAACGTCTATTCCCTTCTCCCCGAATAACTTGGCCAGCTCCTCGGCTATTAGATCATAATAACGTTCCTCTCCGGCCTTATCCCGATCAGCCACATTAGTTCACCTCGTTTAAGCGCATAAGAGCTCCTGTCTTATCCTGTCCAATAAGCCATCAACATCATCGACAGGTTCAGCTCCCTCTCTCACGAACCTCTTATAGCCCTCTACGAGGTCCTTATGGTCCTTATCCGGCTTCAGGATGAACACCTTCTTGCCCTTCTTCAAGGCATACTCGACCTGATAGAAACTGCCGCCGGTCTTGCCGGTCTCTATCACTATGACGGCCTTTGAGAGACCGCTTATTATCCTGTTCCTCAGGTATATCTGCCTCTTAACAAGTCGTCCCTTTGGCTTCTCGACTTTTTCACACAATAATATGCCTCTTCTCTTGACATCTTGAGCCAGTCTTTCGTTCTCGGGTGGATATATAGGCCTTAACCAAGGCAAGACCGCTATTACCGAGCCTCCGGCCTCCAGGGCACCGCACGTGGCTTCCGTGTCTATGCCCCTAGCGAAACCTGTAACTACCGTTATATCGGCCTCAACCAGCTTCTTGGCCACCAGTCTGGCGTTGATCCTACCGTGGAGAGAGCAATTGCGTGTTCCCACTATGGCCACACATTTACCGAAATCAACGACCCCGACGTTGCCAGTATAATATATCACGAGAGGAGGGTATATCTGGCCATTCGGGGGATAGCCACGCAACTCGCCTGGATAATCGGGCGATTGTATGGGTACTATCTTCACGCCCTCCCTCAGCAGCGCCTCCACCTCAAGCCTGTCCTGATCAGTTACCTTAACAGCGCCCTGGCCCAATATGTCCTCAGGCTTCTCTCCAAAGGACAACCGACTTAAGAACCTCTTTATGTTGATGTTTCTCCTCCTACGTATCTCATCCCAGTTCTTCCATAAGGCATGCCAGTAGGCTAGCGTTTCTACATCCGACTTAGACACCTTCTCACCACCCCAACCCATATATCCCTGCCAGCCACATAGGCGTAAACCTCCCCGGCTCCTGCCCCTTTCAGCTGCCGGGCGCAGGCATCTAGAGTAGCCCCCGTGGTCCTTGTATCATCAATTAAGAGTACATTCTTACCCTTAACCCTAAACTCCATGCCCGGTCTGATGGAGTAGCCACGCCTTGCCAATCTTATCCTCTCCTTTTTCCGCTTATTATGCATTGAGAACTTCTCGGTCTTCATTAATATGTCGGTCATTAAGGGTTTGTTTACTCTGCGGGCTATATAAGCGGCTAACAGCTCGGCCTGATTATATAGCTGTCCCGTTTCTCCATCGACTTTTAGCTCTTCTGGATGGCGTGGGATAGGCACTATGAGGTCTATATCGTCTATAGAGAAATCAGGGAAAATACCCTCTTCTAAACAGACGACCATGGCGGCAGCAAGTGGCTTGGCATACTCAGCATAATGCTTCAGAAGACGTATGTGCTCTCCGAGGAGATCGGATAAGCCAGCTATAGGGCGGTATTTCACGGGCCTATATACGCTGATGGCTAAGGTCCTGTTTAATACCTCATCCTTTAAGTGATATCTACATTCTTCCTCGCTCACGCATGGATGCATACACTTTCGGCAATAAGATGGCATGTTAACTATGAGATCGTACTGACCTCTTGGGATGCGGGCTTCGGAGACGTAAATGCACCCATCATCAGGCTCTAAGTGAACATGCCACCTGCCTATGCGTAAGTGCCTTCCCATCTTCCCTTCACGATAAGTCGGTAAGGCTTACTATAAAAACGTATGTGTTATAACCATGCTAGGACATAGGAGGCCATAATGAAACTAATCTAATAGCTTTACCCTCATCCTGCCAGTCAGCAACAGGCTCATGAGGCCTTCCTTCAGGCGCCTTAAACGCTCAAGCCTCTCGCGCTCAGCCCTCAGTCTCTCATTTACGGTGAGTAATATGCGAGCTATGTGTTTTTGCTCTTCAAGAGGAGGTTTGGGAATTTTCAAATTAAGCAGGTCCTGCAGTCTGACCTCAGCTTGATTTACATAACGGACACATAAGTTCCTAAATACCCTATTGCGCCACATCAGCATCAACGTGAATAGCAACCATTCAGGCAATGCCCTCTTTGGATTAACCCGTATCCTCGTCAGGTGATTACTATAGACACATAAAGGAAACTCGCCCTTGAACAACGCGGTCTTACCCACGAGGTCTATGCTATTTGTGTTATTGAATAGGATATCACCGGGCTTAAGCGTATATGCTTTATAGTTCTTTGAGATAGGTATCTTAACAAACGCCTCCGGGTTAATATTTCCATCAAGACCTATGCTGTCCATCCTGAGCTGGATAATTCCATTCTTGTCTCTCTTGCCACAGGCGAAACCTGGCTTGGCCTCAAGTATTATGTCCTTGAGCCTCACGACCTTCCAGCTCGCCGGTATTCTTCCTATCTCCGTCTCCTTGAACTCCTCGTGCCCTATGCCCTTGGTCAGCAGCTCCGCCATGAGGGCGTCCCTGAAGGCCCTGATGGCCTCTATGGCCTTCCTGGAGAGGCTTATGGCCTCATCGACCGTGCTCAGGACCTCGGCTATGCGCCTCTGCTCATCGATAGTGGGGGGCAAGGGAACGGGAAGTGATAGCAGTATCTTGTCGTTTATTCGACTTCTACTCTGCGTTGTTCCCGTTGTCATGTTCACCACTCTGCTGATCACGATATCTGATTGTAACAGATAGTAAAGGAACATCGTATCTACCCCGCTTCTTGCTTTTAATGGTATGAACTCTGTTGATGTTATTTTTCTGCGTTTACTTCTTGAGTTGACGAGCCATATTATCGGTATGTGTGGATTTATTTTCTTGAAGAGACACATACCGGTATCTACCAAGAACTTCACACTGCCTATTTCGGCTCCCCTAACTACGTCAAAGGTCCCGCTTTCGTGATATGAAGGAATGCTATATAGCTCGAATATTTCATCTGGATACTTCCTCGGGTCTATGGTTTGCTTATGAACTATGGCTAAGGAACCCAGCTTAACGACTTGCCAGTCCGAAGGGATACCTCCTAATGATGTTATTTTTAGATCGCTATCTCCCACTAGCGTTAATGCTTCCTTAAGATAACTCTCTATCCGCTCCTCTATGGCCTCTATCTCCCTGTCGATGGCCTTAACCTCCTCCCACAGGGCCGTAACATCTACCTCCTCACGCTCGACAAGGGGCGCCACGTAGAGGCTCACGTTCAGGTTGTAATCGTTATCCCTCACCTCATCGAGCGAGACCACCTTGGCGAAGCCAGGCTCGTCCTTGAAGGCCCGGTAAGCTCTCACTATGCGCTCTATGTTCTTAGGCCCTAAGATGTTCAGCCTCCTTATGCTCGGGTGAGGCTCATACTCCTCGGAGGCATTTATGAACAGTATCTTGTTCTTACGGTCCTCGGGCTTGTTCTTCCTCAGTATAATTATAATGCCGGGCGCCACGGTGTTGTAGAACAGCTTCTCCGGCAGGAGTATGATGCATTCTATGAGGTCGGCCTCAACCGCTTTGGCCCTTATGGCCCTCTCACGGCCACTCCTAAACAAGGCGCCCTGGTCTATCACGATGCCCACGCGGCCTGAGCCGTCCTTACATATAGCGAGCATGTGCTGTATCCAGGCCCAATCTGCCGTGCTCTTGGGAGGGAAGCCATACCCGAACCTCTTGCCCCAGAACTCCCCACCTTTAAGGACATCCTCGCCATAGCCATCCTGGTTCCAAGGCGGGTTGGCTACCACTACATCAAACTTCTTGAGAGCATCACCTTCCTTAAACGCTGGGCGTAAGAGACTATCTCCTAAGGCTATCTCGGCGTCTATCTCGTGGAGTATCATGTTCATCTTACATAGAGCGTATATAGCTGGGCTCTTCTCCTGACCGCGCAGGAAGAGCCTCCTGGCCTTCTCCGGCCCGTATTTCTCGCGTACGTATTTATAGGACACTATCAACATGCCGCCAGGCCCACAGGCCGGGTCGCATATCCAATCACCTGGCTTGGGGTCCAACAGCTCTATGAGGAGCCTGACGACCTCCCTGGGCGTGAATATCTCACCTTCCTTGCCTCTCTGTGGGATGAAGTGTTTCAGGACCCACTCGTAGGCATCACCTATCATGTCGGCTGAGACTGCCTTCTTACTCAGGTTGACGCCGCTGAACAGCTCGAATAGCTGGCGTAGGACCTCACCTGCCTCACGGCTCTGGGCAAACACATCGAAGTTGAACCAGCCGAATAGCCCCCTGAAGTCAGGGTTCAGGTCCTCAAGCCTCTTGAAGGCCTTAGCCAACCTCTCGGGTAACTTGGCCGGAGGACCACGCCTTATGTTATCCCAGAGGCATTCCTCGTCCATGTGATACTTGTGGTAGGCCCTGGCCTTGGCCTCTTCCTCGGCTTCCTTCACAGACCAGCCTTTAGCTATTAGATTGGCCTTCACCTCCTCATACTCGTCCATCCAGATATCACTCAAGCGCTTGAGGAAGAGCAGGAGTAATATGAACCTATAATCCACCATGGTCCTTATGATGTCGGCCGCTTTCTTCAGCAGGCCCTCGAGGTCAGCCCTCGTGAGAGGATGACCCCTACGGCTGACCCCGTAGAACTCATCGAGCCTCCTGGACAAGGCCACTGGTGTGAGCGCCTCCAGCACTTATTAAGGATTGTAGCAAGGGGCACGGCAATAAGCGCATGGAAAACCTCATATATATCCGGGGCATACTAACGCCCGAGCCATGATAAGAGAACTCGTGCTGGAGAACTTCAGGGGCGTGAGAGAGGGCAGGCTAAAGCTATTCCCCATGACCGTGCTCCTCGGGGCGAACAACTCAGGCAAGACTACGGTCTTAGAGGCGCTCTACCTACTCTATCCTCCCTCACCGATATGCCTAAGCACTTATTATGGGGCTCCCCCTAGTACTGGCCTTAAGACCTTAGCGGTTGCTGAGGTCATTCATGCTTATCACAGGACGCTTGATTCAAGGGGCTATCGCTTCTTGATTCATAATTACGATGGAGAGGCTGTGATAGCCTGCTATTTAGATGAGGAATTCA
>Ga0190367_1002120_pt1 | contig 10504 bp, 12 predicted proteins | sample 4872181011_MG_FD_171838 | JGI IMG/M metagenome (GOLD analysis project Ga0190367, IMG submission 171838) | Hydrothermal vent microbial mat bacterial communities from Southern Trench, Guaymas Basin, Mexico - 4872-18-10-11_MG | ecosystem: Environmental > Aquatic > Marine > Hydrothermal vents >... | reverse complement strand
CGCCTGAGAATATAAGGGAAGTCTACGGCGTTGAGGTGGAAGTGAGCAAGCACAACGGCAGACCTTTCGTGATACCGCTGAGACCCACCGCTGCGACAACCTCGCTGCTATGACATGCCGATGGTGGTAGAGCTGTGACATTTTCATATAAAATGTTTTTCGCTTTTTCAAAAATCATATATATTTTTAAGTTGTTAATAATCCATGACTATAAGAGGTGAGAATGTATGAGAGAAAGGGGTCTTGGTTTTAGGGGCGGGATGAGCGAGGACCTCTGTGGGCATGGAAAGAAAGCGAGATGGAGAAAGGATGTGTGGAGAGGAGTGAGTGCATTCATGTGCGCTTTTCTTTTATTCGCTGTGTTTGTCGTGCCTGCCGCATCTCACGAAAAACTTGCATCAGAAGATTATAATACACTAAAAATATACGGAAATGCAAACGAGGATGACACTGTCGATATGAGAGATGTCACATATATAAAGCTCGTGATATTCGGAAAGAAGCCAGAAACAGAGTTCTGTGATGCAAATTATGATGGGAGAGTGAGCATGTTAGATGTGGTGCAGACGAAGTTGATAATCGTGGGAAAGGAAGCAAAGCTTACAATTGTTGATTCTGCTGATAGGACGGTGACGGTTAAGAAGCCGGTGGAAAGGATAGTTCCTCAACCCATAACGTTATATGAACCTATTTGGGTTCTTGGGGCACAAGATAAAGTCGTGGGTGTGAGGACAGAAGCCAAGGAAGATGATTATCCATGGCTTCCAAGAATTCAAGATATACCTGCTATTGGCAGACGGAAGGAGCTTGATTACGAGAAGATAATAGAACTCAAGCCGGATATTGTAATAGCTAGCAAGAAGGCGGTGGAAGAAATGGAAGAAAAACTGGCGCCTGCTGGTATAACAGTGGTTGCACTGCAATTAGTTGAGATAGAAAAATTCGATCCCGAGTTTAAAATCCTCGCAAAAATACTGGGGAAAGACGAAAGAGCGGAAGAGTTCATCTCGTGGAGACAGAAACATTTGGAAATGGTAAAAGAGAGAACAGAGGGAATAGAATCAAAGGTTAAAGTATTCGGTGAATATACTGATGTGGAGTGGGGGACCGGTGGAAAAGGTTCAGGTCTTCACTCTGTGATAACAGCTGCGGGTGGTTATAATATCGCCGGTGATGAAGTCGGATACTTCGGCATAGTGGATCCTGAATGGGTGATTCGGGAAAATCCTGAGGTAATACTACTTGTAGAATGGACAGGTCTTACCGGATACTATATTGATAGCTACGAAGGTGTGAAACAACTTATAGAGAATGCATATAACAGGACAGGTTTAAAGGAGACCTATGCAGTAAAAAATGGTAGAGTTTATGTAATCGATGGGCCTGGTGTGTTGACAGCGTGCAGGAATAACATTGCAGTTCTCTATTGCGCAAAGTGGTTCTACCCCGAACAATTTGAGGACTTGAATCCGGAGGAGATTCACCGCGAATACTTTGAAGAATGGATCGGCGTGGAATATAAAGGGGTCTGGGCTTACCCGCTTATAGGAGGATAGATGTATAAATCAAGGTCCTACCTATCAGAGTAGGACAATAGGAGGTGATGTAAAAATGGAGAAGGAGCCGGAAGTGGAATGGAAACTCGAACTGGAGGAGTTTGAGTTCGCGGGATGCATGGACAACCACACTGGAATGCAAGCGAGGGTCTAGCAATTTGAAATCTGAAGAAAATTTGGTTAGGCTGGGAAAATTCCCAGCCTAACCCTTTATTTTTTAGAAAGGAGGTGGAGATGGAAAATGTATATACCTAAAAGCCCTTTTGTATTGGGTATTGAGCTTACTACTAAATGTAATCTTAACTGTCCTCACTGCTCAGTTGACGCTAATCCAAAAGGGAGAAGCCTTCCTCAGGATATGGTTGTTTCAATTATTGACGAAGCTGAGCGTATAGGTGTGAAAGAGTTAGTACTGGGTGGTGGTGAGCCTCTTCTCTACGAGAATTTCTTTGAAATATGCGAATATGCCCTATCTAAGGGACTAAATTTATCCTTTGTGACTAATGGCACACTTGTGCCAGAAAAGATAGACTTTTTCATAAAGTTCCGAAAGTATAATAAATCGCTTCAAGTAGGGATAAGCCTTGACGGTCATACGCCAGAATTACATGGCTACTTCCGTCCCAAGGAATCCTTTGAATCTGTGATAGAAGCAATCAACCTTTTGCATAAAGCTGATATTAAGGTACATGTTTTATGTGTTTTAAATAAAGCAAATATCAAAAAAATCCCTGAATTTCTAAATTTCCTTTCGATGTTAAATATTTCAGATGTAAGATTTCTCCCTTTCATGCCTGTGGGGAGGGGCAAGAAATACAAAGAAGAACTGCTTCCCCCTGACAAATATTATAACATTCTCCGAGAAAAGCACGAATGGAGTAGGATTTTCAAAATCAATATAGGTTTCCACATGCCCTGGGAATTCCTTTTTCTCTCACCTGAAAAACGCCGCCCTTCTCCTTGCGAAGCAGGTTATCTACGTTTATGGATAAACTCAAGTGGGGATATGTTCCCTTGTGCATATATGTCAGATCTCCCTATTGGTAATGTCTATCGTGACTCAATAAGCGATGTCTGGCTTAACTCGCCTATGCTAAAGAAATTACGTGACCCCACATTACTTAAAGGTGCTTGCGCTACTTGTGTTTACCGTGACGGCTGCCGTGGAGGATGTCGTGGTTTAGCTTATTTTCTGGAGGGTGATTATTTATGTGCCGACCCGTACTGCCCCATTGTAAACCGAGAAAAAATCAGGTAATGGAAAGGGAAGAAGATGATAAACTCGTCCTTTATAGTAGCCACCGTCTCTTTGTTATGGGAACTTATGCGGCTGAGATATGGCGCTTGTGTGACGGGAAACATACAATAGACGATATGGCCGAGGTAGTGGTTAGTAAATATAATGTTCCTAGAGAAAAAGCCGTTAAGGAGATTACTGATTTCCTCAATCAATTGGCAGAAAAGGGGTTAATAACATTGTGTGGAGCTGAAACATGAGCCTTGGTTTGCATTTTCAATCTGCATGGATAGAGCAGCTTTACAATTTTCTAAGAAGGGGGTGTAAACATGACTGATTTAGGTATCCATCTGATAGTTTTAGAGCTAACTACCCGATGTAATTTGAGATGTATTCATTGCTATAATGACGTTCTTGAAAATTGTGAAGATATTAATAACGACAATCTCAAAATCGTTGTCGAGGAATTAGAGAGAGTTAAGCCTCATTACTTAATTCTTTCTGGTGGAGAACCACTTTTATTGGGTGAAAGGTTTTTTGAGATTGCAAAAAAGATGAAAAGAACTTGCCAAAAGCTCTATTTAACTACAAATGGGCAATTAATTAGAAAATTTCCCGCCTATCTCTTTAAAATCTTTGATGATGTTCAGATTAGTTTAGATGGTCCTAAAGAAATTCACGAAAAAATAAGGGGTGTAGGTACCTTTGAAGAGGCAATAGAAGCGAGTAAATATTTGAAAAATGCTGGTGTGTCTGTTTCATTCCTCATGACACTGCATTCTTTGAATAAAGATTATTTGGAGGAAACTTATAGAATAGCTAAGGGCTTAGGAGTCCAATTTGGAGCGGAACGAATGAGTCCCGTGGGCAGAGGGAAAAGTGTTAAACCGTTATCGCCATCAGATTGGAAGAAACTTCTAAAGGTGGCTGTGGAGGAAAATATAGCTCTTAATGATCCACTTCGTTTTATTTTTAAAGACAAATTAAAAAGAATGTTGAATCCGCATAGAATTACTGGGGGATGCACAGCGGGAATCGCTTCTTTGGTTATTACACCTTCTCTTGATGTTCTCCCTTGTGTTCGCCTACGAATACCTGTGGGGAACTTAAAGGACCAAAGTATAGAGAGTATTTGGCTCAATTCCGATGTTCTTAATAAGCTAAGAAATCGTTCAGGGTTCAAGGGAAAATGTGGTATCTGTTACTATCGCAACATCTGTGGTGGATGCAGAGCAGATGCATATGCTGAAACTGGAGATTATCTTGAATCCGATCCGTTATGCTGGATTGAGGAAAGTGAGGTGATAGAAGATGTTTCCAATCTTTAACGAACCTCTAATCCTCTCAGTCACATTGAATACGTATTGTGGACTGAATTGCACCTTTTGTCCTTTTAGCCCAGTCCAGAAAGAGCTGGATAACCTCATTTTTGAGAAACTTATGGAATATGTAGAAGGAAGTAAGAATCTCACAACACTTGCTTTTTCGGGTGGAGAACCATTCTTGGATGTAAGACTTGAAAAACTTCTCTCTGTTTGCAAGAATAATAGGATACGGACATCTATTGACACCAATTGTAATTGGAATAAGATGCCAACAACTGTTTTCAAATGCAATCAAATAAGAGTGAAACTCTTATCTCTTGTAGAAGAAAAACATGACAGATTAGTTGGAAGGAAAGGGCATCACCAAAAGGTAATCGGGTTTATAAATTGGTTAACTCATAACTTCTCAGGTTCAAAAGTGCTCCTTTTTCCGGTTTTAAGTCAAAATTTAAACGAAATGGAAAGAGTGGCAGAATATGCAATGGATAAAGGATTTTACTGCAATTTCTTTTCCTATCCAAGAGAGTTTAGTATCAATGCTGCCTTATCCAGACAAGAATATTACCGTGCCATAGAGAATATCAGATCTCTCATCGAAAGGTATCCAAAAGATGTTTTCATAGACTTTCCCCTTGCTGGAGCAAAGAATAGATCTTTAAGAAACATCTGTCCGGCAGTTTTCATTAGCTCACATATTGATGTAGATGGATGTCTTAGACTTTGTAAGTACTCTTCAAAGAAGATTGGATCACTTGAGGAATTATCTTTGATTGATCTTTGGAACAAACAAAGGAATGAAGTGAAAAAGCTGAACAACTTTTGCTCAAACTGCGAGTTATATCCTTGGTGTGGTGGAGGTTGCTTAGCTAATAAAACCAAATTTGGCTCGGATTACTATTGCATGAGGTGTGCAAATGGAAGAAATAATCAAGGCTGAACACCTAACAAAGGTATTTGGGAATCAGAAAGTTGTGGATGACCTCTCCTTTACTGTTCATAGGGGTGAGATTTTAGGATTGCTCGGACCAAATGGTGCTGGAAAGACTACTACGATTAAAATGTTAACCGGACTCGTCAAACCAACAAAGGGGAGAGCAATCATCGGTGGATACGATGTTCAACAAAAGCCGGTAGAGGCAAAGAAATTATTTGGCGTTTCTCCACAGGAGCTCAGCTTCGACCATCACCTCAGCATAAAGGAGGATTTATATTTCTATGCGAGGCTCTATGGCTTATCAAGAAAAGAGGCGAAAGAAAGGGTGAGGGAGACACTAAGATGGGCAAGATTAGAAAGCCATGCTGAAAAGATTGGCTATCAACTCTCTGGTGGGATGCAGCGCAGATTGCTCATGGCAAGGGCGATGGTCACCGACCCCCCAATTCTGTTCTTAGACGAGCCAACGACTGGTCTCGACCCTCAATCCCGACACGCTTTATGGGATTACATCTTGGACTTAAAAGACAGAGGAAAGACGATTATTTTAACCACGCATTATCTAGAGGAGGCAGAAATGCTGTGTGACCGAGTGATTATCATTGATTATGGCAAAAAAATCGCAGAAGGCACTCCCGATGAGCTTAAGCATATCCTCAAGGTGGAGAATATAGTTACCATAAAGCCCCGGAATTCAATCAGCCAGCGAGTCATAGAAGAAATCAAGGAATTTACAGGTGTTGAAGACGCTATCTGGCATGATAGCTCGCTAAGAATATATCTAAAAGATGAAAGTGTGCTGGAATTGATTGTAAAGCAAGTTTTAGAGAATGCGGGAATTTTAGAAATGGACATCAAAAGAGCGAGCTTAGAAGATGTGTTTTTACATTTAACTGGAAGGGAGCTGAGGGAATGAAAATGATAAGAGCTCTCAGGGCAATCACAATTACATTTGAGCGTGAGTTGTATGACTTTTACAAGAACATCTTTCACTACTCTCTCAGGAGCTTGCTAACTCCAATGTTGTACCTCTTAGTTATTGGTATCGGATTGGGGTCAATGGTTCGCATGCCAGGTGGCACCCCATATATACAGTTTCTGATTCCTGGTATCCTGATGATGTCCACAGCACAGGTGACACATCTTCACCTCAGCTTTGAAGTTCTGGCTGCGAGAACCTATGAAAAGTATCTGGAGCTGCTAACCATGGTCGCACCAATTCGACCTTATGAAGCTGTCATAGGTTATATACTCACGGGGGTTATGATTGCCATTTTTAACGTGATAATTTTTCTTATCCCCATATACATTTTCTTCCGCACAACCTTTATATCGCTTCCTCTTCTATTAGTCTTTACCGTCGGTGTGGGCATCTTATTCTCTGCAACAGGCTTCTCCGCTGGTATATACTTTGACGATCCACACCACCTGAGCATCGTAAATTCACTCGTCATAACGCCACTCTCTTTTCTATGTGGTGTCTTCTTCCCTCTCGATTTCTATCCAGAGCAAATTCGGCTTTTAATAGAACTTGTTCCACTTACCCAGGCAATTGAAGGTCTGCGGGGTGATGGTATTCTTCTCTTTCAAGTTGGATATGTATGGATAACGGCGATAATAGCTGTTGTTTTAGCCATAGTAATCTTTAAAAGAAAGATGATAGTATGAGGATGTGAGTAATGAAAGATTTATTCAAATTTCATTCCCCCTCCCTTCAGCTTCACCTTCTCCGGAAGCTTGATACTATCCGCTATCCGAAAGTTTTATTTTATAAATTTAATTATGGTTGAAGTTGACCCTGAATGGGTGCTCAAGCAGAATCTGGATGTGATATTCATGGACTTAATGAAGGGATTTGATAGTGGGCCTGGTAAAACACCTGAGGATATGGAAGAGCTGCTACAAAGGCTGCTTTCAGAGAGACCAGAGTTGAGTAATACGAACGCAGTGAAAAATGGTTGTGTATATTTGATAGACAGAGACATAGTTACAGGGCCGAGATGGGTTATAGGACATATGTGGTTTGCAAAGTGGCTACATCCTGAACTTTTCAAGGATATAAACCCTGATGAAATTCACGAAGAATACCTCATGAAATTCCATGGTATCTCCGTAGAAGGCACATGGGCTTATTCTCCCCCCACCAGACCCATGACTTGAAGGATTATCCGCAATTCAGGAAAAGATAGATGTGAGGGGGTGGGTGAAGACCGAAGATTCTGCTACATATCACTGAAAAGCACGCTTTCAATATTAAATGAGGCTGAGAAAATATTGCAGAAGGTGTGTTGGAAAATTAACACTTAAAAACGCTATATAACGACAAGAGTTATTTATACATTCCAAAATAATAAAGGCAAAAGTGGTATGTCAGTATTAATTGTGCTTCTGCGAAATTAAGGAGACTTGTTATAATAGTATTGCCGATGAGTATCCTTGCATCTGCTTAGATTTAAATGTATTGATATTTGAGTTTGTGGACGCATCTATCGCCGTTAGCTGTAATGAAGATAGCAAACCCGATGGCCGCTTACATCACGACTTCAGAAATGCATGATGCAAAAAGAGGACAGAGTTTTGAAGAGCGGTGAAGCCTCATTCTGAATGTATTGTGTGAAGCGAGGGAGAGCAAGAGGAATGCTCTCTACTCAGCTTCACTTAATAAAAATTTTTCGCTTTTTTTGAAATCATACATATTTTTAAATCATAATACTCTCTAATAATGAAAGGTGATAATGTATGAGGGATAAGGGAGCGGAGCGTGAGTCGTTATGGATGAATAGAGGGCATGGAGGACATGTGAATACGGTGAGGAAGATATGTGCGTTGTTAAGTGTTTTCATCTTCGCCTTTTTATTTGCTGCTATTCCGGTATCTGCTCACAATCAAGCAGAAAGCGCTCATCAGCTCACGCTTGAAATATACGGAAACGCAAATGAAGATGATACCATAGACATGCGAGATGTGACATATATAAAGCTTGTAATATTCGGAAAGAAGCCAGAGACGGAGTTCTGTGATGCGAACTATGATGGGAGAGTGAGCATGTTAGATGTCGTCCAGACAAAGTTGATAATCGTGGGAAAGGAGGCAAAGCTTACGATTGTGGATTCTGATGATAGGATAGTGACGTTAAAAAAGCCTATAAAGAGGGTGGTTGTCCTTTGGGAGGGACACCTCACAAACTTGAGATCGTTGCATATTGACAAAGATAAAATTGTCGGCGTACCGTCGGGTATCAGCTCAAAATACTATCCTCTTCTTAGTAAAAAACCTGAGGTGGGACAGCATTACAGTCCTGATTATGAAGCGATTTTGGCACTTGAACCTGACTTAGTGCTGACTACTACAGTTAGTGGTTATGCGGCACCGGTTGAAAATTACGTCCCTGAAGAAATTAAAGTTCTCCATCTCCATCCGGATCCATGTAGTGCAGACAAAATTGAGGAATATTTCAATGTCATGAGATTACTGGGGATGATTTTTGACTGTGAAAGTGGAGCTGAAAAGTATATTAGTTGGTACAAAGATTACTATGATAGAATCAGAGCTGTGACGAGTGAAATACCAGAAGATGAAAAAGTGAGAGTTCTTTACATAGGTGGAACGTATTACTGGGTTCCTCTCCCTGAGACTATCTGGGGGAGAATGATAAAGGAAGCAGGCGGGCATTACATTCCTGAAGATTATGATATCTCAGTTATCGGAACACCAGGTATGGGCCCCGGTTACATGATGGATCCTGAATGGATTATGGAAGTGAATCCTGAAGTAATCATAAAGAGCACGGGATGTAGAGGGGTGACGCCCAGCTATGAAATTGATAGTTATGAACCGTACAAGGAGCTATGGGAAGAAGCTATGGCCGATGTAGCGATAAATAATACGATAGCAGGGAAAACAGGAAAAGTGCTTATACTGTCCCATTGGGTTCAAGTAGCTCCAAACAATATTGTGGGAATAGCGTATATGGCTAAATGGTTCTACCCAGAACTTTTTGAAGACCTACACCCGCGTGAAATCCAACGGGAATTCCTCACAATGTTCCAAGGAGTAGAGGATATGGGAGTGTATTCTTATCCTCCCCTGGAGTAGGAGGAGAGGAGAATATGGAAACAAAAAAACAAAGATTGATTGATATAAAACCTCCAGTAGAAGATAAAGGGAAATTCCTGCTTGAACTGGCATCAGGATTTGAAAAAGGTCAGATATTCCTTACAGCATTGGAACTCGGTGTTTTCACAAGGCTCAAAGAACCAAAGACAGCTGAAGCTTTATCTACGGAGATGGGAACACATTATGAAATCACACGTAGATTCTTGGATGTTCTGGTTGCACTTGGAGTCCTTGCCAGGCGTGATGATAAGTACATAACAGCACACGAGTTTGTGCCTTTTCTGGTAGAAGGCGAACCTTACTTCGCACGTTATTTAAACCACTACATAGAGTGGCATGATGAGTGGATGCAGTTGAAACAGATACTGGCTGAAGGCCCCACTAGCAAAGCGCATGAACACAAACATGAACATAATTATGACCGTGATTCTATTGACTGGATTGCACGATGTGCAATGTTGGGTAGATTACAGGCAACTCTCAAGGTTGTTTCAGAACTTCCAGAATTTAAGAGTGCTAAAAGGCTTATTGACCTTGGAGGCGGTCATGGGCTTTTCGCTATCGGTTTTGCGCAGGAGAATCCAAAGCTTGAGGTAATTGTTTTCGATCGGCCAGAAATAATTAAAATTACACGAGAATATATTGCTCAATATGGAATGGAAGACCGTGTTAGGACAATAGCAGGTGATTACACCAAGGATGATATAGGTTCTAATTACGATATTGCATTTGAAGCATGCTCATTTGGTGGTAACGCAGACGAAGCAAAGTCATTTTATCAACGAGTTTGTAATGCTTTGAAAGACAATGGGCTTTTTATCACTCAGACATTTACCATAGATGATGATAGAACCGCTCCTCTTTTATCGCTTATCTGGGACCTCAAGGAGCAAATGACCGGGCATAGTCATATGCATATTCGAACCAATACAGAGCTCTTTGATATCTTTGATGAAGTAGGACTAATTGGAGAAAGAGTCATTGATATGTCAGAATGGACAGCTATGCCTATAAGAACAATAATTGCGAGAAAAAGGAGGTGATAAAGAAAAAATGAAAATAAAAAATAAAGTGATAGCAATTACGGAAAAAGCAATCGTGCTGTGTTCGTTGCTGGTAGTGACTTTACCTGTGATTGCCATTGAGCAATTCGCCCAAGAAGTAAGTGCAAGCGAAGTTACAACCGCTTCAGAAGACGATTACACCCTAGGCGTCTACGGCAATGCAAACGAAGACGACACAATAGACATGCGAGATACAACGACTGGTAATATTTGGGAAGAATTACTGGGGCTGGAACGGAAGTTGAGCCAAAAATAGCTAAGTGGTTGAAATG
>Ga0190367_1002119_pt1 | contig 10505 bp, 9 predicted proteins | sample 4872181011_MG_FD_171838 | JGI IMG/M metagenome (GOLD analysis project Ga0190367, IMG submission 171838) | Hydrothermal vent microbial mat bacterial communities from Southern Trench, Guaymas Basin, Mexico - 4872-18-10-11_MG | ecosystem: Environmental > Aquatic > Marine > Hydrothermal vents >... | reverse complement strand
ACCTTCCCCCTAGCATAGTTCTCTCCCACATCTACAATTCTTACCTGCAATCTACCATCATTGGTCAGTACTACATCGCCGCTTCGCACGATTGAAAAGAACTCTGCACGAGGAACGGGGATTTCATCACCTTGAGATTCTTCTCTAAACCTAAAGATTATAATATCCCCTTCGCCAACGTGCCGAGTTTCCATATGTCCTATTCTCACGCTCGGACCCTGTAAATCGCCTATTATTGCAAACCTCTTTCCTAACTTCTCCTCGAGTTTTCTTATCAGCTCAACGTAGTTCTTCCAGCTTTTCTCGTCGCCATGAGAAAAATTTATCCTAAAGCCATCAACGTACTGCGCAACCCTATATAAGACGTCGATGCTTGAAGTTGCTGGACCTACTGTGGCAATGTACTTCGTCCTACCCATGTGTGGTTAAGAGCTAAAAGAACTATTTAAGTTATGCTTTAAGAAGTTGTACGCTGAGGCCTATAATTTTTGCTCGGAGGTCCGCTTCTTTTACCGCTCAGTCATACGATCTCTCCGGAAACTGCTCAAGAATAAGAGAGGATTAGAGCTCAGCTACAAGATAGACAGGATAGTCTACATCCCCCAAGCATAAGATGTGCGGTATTGCAGTAGTTCTCTCACCTAAAGCCCTATTCAAATACAGTATTCTCGGCAGAATAGCAGATGTTTCTCCAGAACGAACCTCCCAATTTTACATATAACTGTTTCTAGAGCTGCGCCCAGTGGATGCGCTAAGCTCGTATTCTTTTTAGACTTCACCAATACTTCTAAGAAAGTTTCCGAGGTTATAAAAAGGGTCTCACGCATGCGGGATGTTGAGGAAACCCAAGAAATAAAGCCAGTTTTCGAATGCCTTGCAGGAGACACTGTGTTCTTCCCTCTAACCTTCTTTGGTGAGAGAGATATAATATTGAGGAAGAATGCCTACACAGCTATACTAAAGGAAACTGTTAAGAAGTATGGTTCAGGCTTCAGAGCCCTACTATACTACGTAAGCATGGCTGTAGACAGCGAGGCCCATGATGAATACACTCGCATGTTAAAGAATAACGCATAGCCTCAGAAGATACTTCTCCTGGCACAGCTCATATTAACGAACTCAGGACTCGGTGTTGTGAAAACATGGACGTTTGCCACAGTTTGAGGAGAGCACAGGTAAGGATAAGGGATAGTTTCAAGTGTGAGCCATTTAAAGGAGGCCGGGAGCCTTTAAGTAACTTCATTAGGGGTATTCTTACAGGCTTTCATTCAAGATTATTCAACAGGGTTGTTGGAGCTGTCGAAACAAGGTGTATAGCTAAATGAGACCCTTACTGTGAGTTTATCATACAATAGTTCTGGTTAACGCTAAATTAGCGGTTGCCCATGCATGGGTACTGAGGCAGTTCACTTCACTTATTTCTCCTCCAACCTCCCCCATGCCCTCGAAGGGTTAGTTGATAGGAATTACACCAAGTAGCCGGTACTTATTACTTAAAAACATAGAGGACCCTGGCACAAACGTTTATATAGTCATTGAAATTCTCCTACATTCGTTAACCACATGGTGGTTACATGAAGATAGGTATTGTAGGTTGCGGTGGTATTTCTAATGCACATGCAAAGGACCTACGCACGTTGATCGATAAGGGTGAGGATATAGAGGTCACCTACTTAGCGGACGTGGCGGAGGAAAAGGCCCTTGAGTTGAAGAAGAAATGGGGGTTCACGGGGGCTAGGATAGTATCTGACTACAAGAAGATGATATCCCTTGTGGATGCCGCCATCATCTGTACGCCACATACCTTGCACTACGAGCAAGCTAAGGCCTTTCTGAGTGAGGGAAAACACGTTTTAGTCGAGAAGCCTATGGTTTGCAAGATAGAGCACGCTGTCGACCTTATAGAAACAGCAGAGGAGAACGGTGTGGTGCTCGAAATAGCGTTTCAGAGACACTTTATACCTACGTTTGTCGCAGCGAGAAATTTCGTTAGGGAGGGATCCCTAGGAGAGGTGAAAATGATAGCGTTGATACTTGCACAAGATTGGTATAATTTAGCCAGGAGGTCTTGGCGTGGTACAAAAGCTCTTGGAGGGGGAGGAGAGCTAGTGGACTCTGGAAGTCACATTTCTGATGTCGCTTTTTGGGTATCAGGATTAAAGCCCTATGAGGTCTTCGCATTCTTCGACGACTATGACATTGAAGTGGATGTAAACACATGCCTTGTTGCGAAACTTAATAATGGAGCCCTTCTCAGCTATGGTATTGCTGGCGACGATCCTGACTGGCTTGACTACGAGATCTTCTGGGGCACTGAGGGGAGGCTACTTTTACACGGCAATAGGGTGTTCTTTGAGGACAAGAGTAAATGTAAAGTAGAGCTCGATACGTCCAATATTGAGCCCTCACGACCAGTGTTTAACTTCATAGACACGATTCTAGGGAGGAGCGGAAATGAAGTTCCACCGATATACGGGCTCTATGTAGCGGCTCTCTCAGAGGCCGCATATGAATCCATGGTGAAGAGAAGACCTATAACTATAAAGGAGCTATGCGAGGCTAGAGGAATAAATTATTCAAAGTATTTTTAGCAGGTTTATGAAACTGCCATTCTAATATAGTTGTTACGCTAGGATGCTAGTTGAGGTTAGCTAGTGATGGGCGAACACGAGATATTCTGTTGTGGCGCCGTAGTGCGCATAGAGGATGGGAAGGTCAGAGTTCTCTCAGATCCCATGGTCGAGTACTGTCCGCTAATGGAGTTACTTTATGGGGTTAAGAACATAACTAGAGAGGTTGTCGAAAAGATCGTTAAGCAGAAGATCGAGAAATATGGGCTCTTTTCATGTTGCAGGGTATTTAGTTCGAGCCTTTTAGTGCCCTATGGAGCATCCGAGATCATCAGCGTGTGTATGAGAAAGGGATTGCTCGACTGCGCTGTAACCGTATGTGATGGCGCTGGAACAGTAATTTCAAGCGAACCTGCGCTCGTACAAGAGATAGGGGCGCGACTTACGGGCGTTATAAAGACAAACCCTGTGAAGGAGACTATAGAATATCTAGAATCTAGAGGCGCTATAGTTCTAGACAGAAGTACTGCATTAATAAACCAGCCTTTGGGGCTTAAGAAGGCAATAGAATTAGGATTTAGGAGGATAGCTACAACAGTAACGGGATTTACAGCTAAGTGGATAGAGGATATAAGAGCCCTAGCTGGAGAAGAGGATGTTGAGGTCACAGTGTTCTCCGTATGCAATACGTGCGTTCGAGAAGAGGCTTTGAAATACCTTTTTAAAGCCGATCTCGTATGGGGAAGCGCTTCAAGAATTGTGAGGGAGAAGATAGGTCCTAAAGCCCTTCTTCAGCTAGGTGTGGCGATACCGGTCTACGCGCTAACCAGTAAAGGAAAGGAGCTCATACTGGAGTATCTCAAGGAATTCAAGGATAAGGTGGTCATATTCAGGTCTAAGCTTCCTTATAGAGCCCCTGACAAGGAGCCCCAGTTGCGGTAATACTCCTCTCCTTCATTTAAAGCTTCTCGCTTTTCTCCGCTCTCGAGATCGGCTCTTAAGGATTCTTAAGACAAACTTTCGGATGCCCTCTAAAACTCTACTAAATACTCTTTAAGGTGCCTTTAAGGTAGTAATTTTTACAAACCTCTAGCAGTAATATTAATCATTGGGGAACAAATATGTCTCACCCCGATTTCAAGCTCGTTAAGAACTATAAAGTCGAGATCGTTAGGCATAACGACAGGGACTACCTATGCTTAACTCTAATAACGGAGGAGGGCGATAGCAACAAGTACCTGATAGAGTGGGGGATCTTCGCTAGAAGTCTCGCGAGAGATATACTTCACTGGAGTTCGGAGATAGCAATTCGCGACCAGTATATTAGTAGGCTTTAGTTCCCTAACCTCCTTAAAACATTAAAATACTCTCCTGGACAATTATTGTGAAAATGAGGAAAGCAAAGGTACTTTTCTCAGTTTCAATAGTACTGGCAATTATAGCCATTGCAATAGCCTACCCACTTTGGGAATACTACGTCGCTTCCAAACAGCTTTCTATTAAGCTGAAGTCCATTAGGCCAATATCCATAACGAAGTTCAGAATCGAATTGTACGCTGAAAACCCTTCTGACTTCGACTTTGAAATATCCTCCCTGAAATTCGACGTGTATGTGAATGGCGTGTACATAGGTCAGGGATTTGGTGAAAACATAGTTATACCTCGCCGTGGAAGGACTGTGGTGTACATCGAGTTCACTATAGCCTCTCCCCAAGCGGCTACTCTATTGCTTAAACTCCTTCAAGGAAAGGAGCTTGTCATAAAGATAAAGGGTATGGCGGAAATCCCTCTGAAGTTACTCGTAATAAAGCTTCCATTAACACTTTCAGTTCCATTCGATATTGAGGAAAGGTTTCCATGATGTCGACAATTACTACGGGTGATATTCTATTATTCTAAACTTTACCTTATACAATTTTTATTAACAATTTTAATCAAGATAATACAGAAAAATGCATATGCAAAGGTTTAAATAGGGAGAAAGACAATATTAATAATGCCCACCGGGAAGTAGGCTTACGCTCGTACGCGGCCTAGACCGCTCCGAAACCGTGAGGAAGTCCGAGTGGAGGCGTAAGCCCCCACAAGGACAACCTTACGGGAGTAGGAATGGATCTAGACCGTGTATGAGTGTAGGCTTAATCCCGGTGGGTTTCTCTTTTTCTCACATCTTAAATTTGGTTATCCTACTATTTCGATAAAACTTTTAACTGAGTTTCACAACCTAGCCCTGGTGCTTGAATGCGGATCTACATCGCGGTATCAGTTTTGCTCAGCCTAGCATCAGCGTTAGTTAAACTGCTTGGTGGCATGCTATCTAATAGCTACTCGCTCGTAGCTGATGGGCTTGACTCAGTCGTAAATTTGGCGTCAATATCTTGGCTGCATATTTTTCTATGGCTGCTAGGAAGCCTCCCGACAGGGAGCATCCTTACGGACATTCAGGTTACGAAGTCCTATCAGCTATAGTATTTTCAATCATAATGGCTTTTATCGCCGCCTCAATAGCTACGATAGCTGTGAGCGGGCTCGGCAAGGTGCATTATGTGGAAAGGCAGGGCATTTTATACTCAGCTGTGTCTACGGTCATGATAGCACTGTCCGTTCTCGCGCTTAGAAAAGCTGCTGAGAAGTATCAGAGCCTAGCTCTAAGAGCTGAAGTTAGACACTTAAACGTAGACATTGTGGAGTCGGTTATAGTTCTGTGCAGAATAGTATTTGCTGTAGAATTAAATCCCATATATGACATCTTTACGGCCTTCATAGTCTTAGGTCTCATGTTAAGAGGCATTATTGAAAACATTTCAGAAAGCATTAGCAGCATCACTCAGAGAAAGCCCTCACCCTCTCTCGAGAGGAGTACCATAGACATTGCAAAAAGACCCTAGGGTAATTGATTGCCACAAAATAAGGATGAGGAGAATAGGCGACAGGATATTTGTGGATATGCACTTGAAGGTTAGGGGTAGCATAAGCGTTCAGGAAGCTCACGACATAGCTCATGACCTTGAGGAGGAGATCAAGAGGAGTTTAAGGAACATTCAGGACATTGTTATCCATATAGAACCTCATCAAGGTTGAACTTTCCAGCGGAAAACAGTAACTATTATTAGTTTAACTGACGAGATAATTTTGATAAGTATGTTTAAGGATAGGGTTGAGGAGTTTTATAAGACCGATCTAAAGGAAAACGAGTTACTGGTCCTTTACGCTAAGTGTTCTGCAGCTCTCATACGTTTGCGCGATAAAGTGATATTATTTGATCCTTCCAATTACTTCGATGAGGCTATAGACCAATTAGAAAGCTTAAACTTCCTCTTTTATACGCATGACCACTACGACCACTTCAACTTGGATTCAACCCTAAAGATCTACAATCGCACCACGTGTATCATCTTTGCTGAACCCAAAGTCCATGGGGCCCTGGAGGAATACCTTCCAGGTAGGAGTCTTGTTAGGGCAAAAGCTGGCTTGAAGGCTCGAGTAGAGGATATTACGATGAGTTTTATTGAGGGAAAACACGTAGGGCCCATAGTGCTCTACTATCTAAAGATCGGGGACGTATCAATATTTCATGGAGGAGACTCCGCCTACGTACCCCTAGAAGCCTTTAAGAACACTACGTTAGCCCTCCTGCCTACAGGATATCCATCACCGACAGCATCCCCAAAGGATGCTCTTAAAATGGCTACCGACCTAAACCCTAGGTACATTATAGCTTTCCATGGAAGCGACTCGGATCACGAGGAGTTCAAGAGGCTTGTAGAGGAAAACCTACCGGAGGCTAAGCTGTTCATTCCAAGACCAGGAGATATAATAAAGGTAAAACTATAACAAAAATATGTTTTTTATTTAGCTCTCCTCAGCAGAACCCTTTACAAGCTTGCTTAACTTTTCTAGTGGCGCTATTAGCTTAAACAGTTCCATGGGTAGGACTATTTTAGTTGAAGGAGCTTCTGCTATTCGCCTTAGAGCCTCAAAATACTGTAACAGTATGGTCCGAGAATCGAGCTTTTCAGCCACCTTATTAACCATATCTAGGGCTGTCGCCACGCCTTCAGCTCTTAAAATTGCTGCTTGTTTCTCTCCTTCGGCCTTAAGAATCGCAGAAATCTTCTCCCCTTCTGCGACCCTTATGGTGGCTTCTTTCTTACCTTCAGCTTCAGTAACCATAGCTCTTCTAGTACGCTCCGCAGCCATTTGCTTTATCATCGCTTCCTGAACTTCCCGTGGAGGAAGGATCTCCCTTATCTCAACAGCCGTTACCTTTACTCCCCAGCGGGCTGTGACTTCGTCGAGTTTTGACCTTAGAACCTCGTTTATGTACTCCCGTCTAGCTAACACGTGATCCAGTTCTATGTCGCCTACTACGGCTCTAAGAGTGGTGGTAGCGATACCTATAGCTGCTCCCTTGAAGTCTCGTACTTCCAGAACGCTCCTCATAGGGTCTACGACCTTAAAGTATATTAGGAAGTCTATGTCGACTGGAGCGTTGTCTTTAGTTATGCAGGTTTGCCTGGAAACCTCAATGTACTGCTCTCTCAGATCCACTACAAGCCCTTTATCTATGAACGGGACCAATATTACGAGTCCAGGACCCTTAACTGCTATTGCACGACCCAAGCGGAAGATTACAATTCGCTGGTACTCGGGAACTATCTTAATATATGTCATTATTATGGCTATGACGAATATCACAAGAAGTAGTAACAATGTTAAGCCAAACAAGTCCATTGTCGGTAAAAGCTCGAACATTATCCGACCACTTTAAGATAAATAACGCGTTATCTATTAACCTTTTCTACAACAAGTGTGAGTCCTTCCACGCCTACAACCTTAACCTTATCACCTTTCTCTATCTTAATTCTGGAAATGGCAGTCCAGTCCTCCCCTTCAACGTATACTACACCAGCTCTACCCGGTTCAATAACCGTTTTAGCGTACCCTTCTTTTCCAACCAATCTCTGCTTGTAGTCAAGTTTCTTAAGCCTTATAGCCTCACTAGCCTTTAAGATGATTATGAAGAGTATTGAGGATATCGTACCCGTGAACAACATTACCGGTAGAGCGTAGCTCCACATGTTTATGAACGGCTGTCTGAGGTACTCCAGTAGGATTGCTAGAATAAGTAGAGACACTCCTGTAATGCCGAAGATCTGTAAGCCCGGCTTCTTGAGCTCCAGGATGAGCGAGACGAAGCCGAGTATTACTAGTACCAGCGTCATTAAGCTCCATCCAATAACCCCTAGAACATAGAGAGACAGCGTTATGAGAACCCCGCCTATTATGCCCCACCCCTGAAACCCCGTAGCCTTAGCTTCGAGGAGTATTAAGAGTACGCCTATGATCAGCATGGCTAGAGCTATTCCAGGATCAAATATCACTGCTGCAATATCGCTCAAGATATCAGACTCCACTAAAACCACCTTAGCCCTTTCAACTCCTAGAAAACTCAGCACATCCTCCAAGTCCTTAGCGTAACCTCTTGCAAGCCCTAGGTTGACGATCTCTTCGGCGCTAAAGGCCCTATTTTCCTCCACCATTTCTTCGAGTACCCTCACTACGGTGGCGTTCAGCCTTCTCTTTTCAGCTAAGCTTCTTATTCGTGCTTTTACGTATTCGATGACCTTCCTGTCCTCGGGACGGGGCCTGCAAGCTCCTATAACAGCTCCTTCTCCCACAAGTATTTCGTCGCCGCTTAGCGCTATTATAGCTCCCGCGGATACTGCCTTAGCTCCCGGAGGAACCCATATGATCTTCTTGCAGGGACACTTTGCTAACTCCCTTATGATCTTATCCATAGAGTACATGTAGCCACCATAGGTATCCAGCACTACTACTAGATATGCAGCATTGGTCTCTGTGACTAAACGAGAAGCCCTTAAAATAAGGATGTACGCGCCTTCATTTATTCCTCCCTTAACCTCAACAACGACTACTGTTGGCTCTCCATGAACCTCTAGTACCCTAGAAAGAACGGCGAACATGAGAAAGAGGAGTATTAGGGATTTATGTTTAAACATCACTCCACCAATTTAGAGATAGTATGGGTATTTAATAAACGTAGTTTTAGACCTTAATTATTCTACAGGTAAGGTTTATTTTTGGAGATTTAGAGAGAAAAGTGATTTAGATGAAAAAGCGCTCGTTAAGGTATTTTCCCTACACTCCTCGAAAGGGACAAGAAGATGCAATAGAATATATTAGGAACAGTATTAAAAACGGCTACAAGCATATAATGTTTCAAGCGGCTACAGGCTTTGGAAAAACACCGGTAGTGCTTGCAGCTCTCTTACCCCACATCAAGAAGGGTTGTAGAGTTCTCTGGATTGTAAGGACAGGTAATGAGGCGGATAGACCTATAGAAGAGCTTCGAATAATAGCTAGGAGAATCGGAAAGAGCGTTTTTGGCTTCTCTTTCAGGGGCAAAAGCGACATGTGTCTCTTAGCGAGAGAGCTCTTCACTCACGCGGGGTATGAGGAAGCCACCTATATCTGTAGTAGGCTCAGGAAAAAGTGCAAGTACTATCTCAATTACCTTAGCGGCAGAGTCGATGTGGATCTGATAGTGAGTGAGCCTCGCCTATACTCCGAACTCCTAGAATATGGCAGAGCCTATAACATCTGTCCCTACATGCTTCAATACTTACTGCTAAAGAAAGCTAAGGTAGTGGCGTTAAGTTACAACTACGTTCTGAGGGAGAGCATAAGCAGAGCTCTGAAATACAGGATAAACTTCAAGAACACAATACTAGTAGTGGATGAAGCTCATAACCTCCAACACATAAACCTCTACTCAGACAGAATTACTTTAAGAACTATTTCTAACGCGATCAAGGAGTGTGAGGAGAATGACCTAAAGAGCCTTAAACGGGAGCTCCAGCTATTTGAGGAAAGGATTATTGAGTTCTACAAGGACCTGCTAAGGAAGCGCGTTGAAGACTACGTGTTCAGCCTAAACGAGTTCGAGCCATACATCAATTACATGTTCCTTGAAGAGGCCCTAAGGGAAGGAGAGAACATTAGGAGGAAGCAGTTAGAGGAGGGAAAACGCCCACGTTCATCGCTTTATCGTTTTGCGAGGTTTTGGCTAAGTGCACTAGAACTCGAGGAAATGGAGGGTATAACCTTCGTAGCAACTCCTAATAGGGATAACCTCATCCTCGAAATATGGGATATGAGGTCCGGGGAAGTATTGTCCTCCGTCTGGCAACAATTTAAGGCAGTAATTTTCATGTCGGGTACTCTTAAACCGATAGACGCGTTCGCGGAAACTGTTGGATTGAACGGGTACGTTGAGAAAGTAATCCCCTCACACTATCCGAGAAACAACATCAAGTCAATCGTTATTAAGGGACTCACTACAAGAGGGGAAACCTTAAGCAATGACATGAGGGAGAGATACATAGAGGCTATTGAGTCCTTTGTACGAGAAGTTGATGCCAACATCGCGATTTTTACTTCAAGCTACAGGGTTCAAGAGGAGCTGTTTGAGAGAGGGTTGATCGAGGCCTTACGAAACTATGGGAGAACCTTTGTTGAGAAGAGAACGCTAAGAGGAGATGAAGCTAGGAAAATGCTCGAGGAGTTTAAGGAGTCCTATAAGAGGCATGAAAAGGGAATTTTGATATCCCCTATGGGTGGAAGGTTTGCCGAGGGAGCAGATTTCCCAGGAAAGGAGCTTGAGGCAATATTTCTAGTAGGAGTACCTTTCGACAGAATTACAGCGAAAACGAGAGAGTATATTCGGTACTACGAGAAAATTTACGGCGTGCAGAAGGGGAGGTTCTACGCCTACGTTGTTCCCGCGCTGCGAAGAGCTGCACAAGCTATGGGTAGAGCTCTGAGATCTGCCGAGGATAGAGCGGTTATCGTTGCGGCTGATGAGCGATATGCTAAGTATATAAACCTTCTACCGGACTACTTCGCAGAGAC
>Ga0190367_1002118_pt1 | contig 10508 bp, 7 predicted proteins | sample 4872181011_MG_FD_171838 | JGI IMG/M metagenome (GOLD analysis project Ga0190367, IMG submission 171838) | Hydrothermal vent microbial mat bacterial communities from Southern Trench, Guaymas Basin, Mexico - 4872-18-10-11_MG | ecosystem: Environmental > Aquatic > Marine > Hydrothermal vents >... | reverse complement strand
TTATTAAGCATGTAGTTGATAGTTCCGTAATTAAGGTACTTCACCTAATAGTAATTCTCTACCCGCTTAATCCCATACACTTAATACCTGCACTAACTTCCTCATTGGTGTATTTAAGGTGGAGGGAATGGATTAAGATCTTAATAGTTATTGTAGTCTCACTACCAGCATTAGTACGTAATATTTACGTGGTATATGTACTCTTAATTATCTATACCTCAATACTAGTACTAGCTTATAGGGCTGAACTTAAGCATTTAGTATTGCCTTCACTTATATTCATACCGTTCTTAGTATTAACTATACAGCAAGGTATTGACTCAGTAATGAGTTTTACACACGCTCTTACTATGTGGATTAGAGGTAATGGTAATTACCTCGTACCTGTATATACTATATTAGCTATTAATACAATCTTAATAATGACCCTAAACATTCTCTATAAGAGATTCAACATTAAGAGCAAAACCCTACCTGAAATCTCCATTCCAATACTTCTATTCATGTTCTTACTAGTATCTGCTGCAGTAGTCTTAGCTATAGGTGATGAATCCAAAGCAAATAAATTAGCTGAATTAGCGTATTACAGCTTAGTTATTGGTGTAGCTCTACAGCTTTACGATGTAGCTAGGGGGAGTAAATGATTAGCAATAAAACACTAAGAACTTTAACAGTAATTTTAATCTCAATTCATTCATACCTAAGCTTATTCTACCTAGGTTCATATACGTACATCACCATGTCTTGGAGTAGAATGACACTTAATGTAGTAATTAAGACTCCAATACTTTACTCATTCCATATCGATGTCTCTCTTATCACTCTAATATCACTCATTTTAGTACTGTTAAGCATTAAGGATATAAAAGGTAGGATTATTTTCTTAGTATCCATAGCATTACTTAGTATGGTAGGATATGTCTTCTTCTTAATTACTAAACAATATACATACTTAACACTAGTAGGTATGTCAGGTATTGTAGGCTTAGTCTCTATTGTGTTGAGTAAGGATTATAGAAAGTACTTAATCAATGGCTTAGCATTAATGCTTTCATCGCTATCTATATTCTCAATACTTACTACAATACTTTATTTTACAGGATTACTTAGTAGTGATACTGCTCGTAACTTAATATTACTATATTGGAGGGGGTTATGGAGGTTCATTGAGGTACCTTTAATATTTGCATTACTAGCTATAAGTATTTACTGGTTATTAATAACACTCAATCCTAAACTTAATGCTTATCAATCATTTAATAATTACTGTACACGTAACCATGTGAGTACGTATGTAGTTAGTAAGTTAATCTTGATATTCTCGATGTTATTCCCGACAGTACTAATTGTAATGCTTCACTTACCGACTTTCAACCCTGACTTTGCACCAATTAGTGTTGATACATTCTTTTATGCTAGAGAGTTAACTAAGACTAAGAGCCTACATGATGTACTCCTAAGTTTTATGGGTACAAGACCTTTATACATGTTAATTATTTATTTTGCCTATAACATTATTAAGGACCCAATACTGTTAATGGACTGCATACACCCGTCAATAGTATTAGGTTTACTCGTATATGCTACATATAGATTGTCTAGGAAGTTATGCCCTAACGGAGCAATTACTGCTGCATTACTTACGGCTATAGGACCTACTATTCTTACCTTCATAGCTGGTGGGTATCAAGCTAATAGCTTAGCTCTCTCCTTAATCCTCATAGCTTTATCTCTAAACGAGAAGAAGGTAAGTAGTGTGGTCTTACGTTATGCCCTATACTTAATTACCGCATTAATTCATCCCTGGACCTTCACTATGTATCTCTTATTAGACATCATTTGGCATACCTTAAGGAAGGAGTTTAAGTACTTACTTGCATCATTAACTACCTTGCTAAGTGTAATCTTAGCTTTAATCCTACTAAGTACCATATATCAGCTTAAGGGACCTGAGAACTACGTGTATGGATTACTAATTAAGAGTATGAAGGTGAGCTACCCACCAGGTGAATCTCTTAGGTGGGCATTAGAGATCATGACATGGGGAACCCTCCTTAATACTCCTCTTTACTTATTAATCCCCCTATCATACACTCTAACACAACCTCATTTATTACTTGCATTAATCATACCGATAACTCTAGTATTTAATAAGACAATAGCGCATAGATTAATTCTGAACATTCCGTTAGGACTCATAGCTACTTACGGAATCTTACGGCTTAATAAGAATCTCAGGATAGCTTTAATCCTTTCGATAATGGCTTACACGTTATGTAATGCTGCAGCTTTAACTCCGTTAACAACACCGCCATGGACTAACATATTCAGTATAAATCCTTAAGAAGTGTTTATCATAATATAATAATAATTTTTAAAAATATGTTTAAACCCTTCTCCTACCCCAAACTACGTAACCAATTATCAACGCTATAACTATGAGTACTATCAATACCGCTATAACTGGGTAAACCCACGCTGGTACTACGGGTACTTTCTGAGTTACCGTAGTAGTTAATACTGATGTGACCGGGCTTGTGACTGTTGAAGTCTCTGTTACTGTTGATACCTTAGTAGCTGTTACAGTTACTGGTGGTGATGTCACTGTCGTAGTCTTTGTCGTAGTCCTTACTACTGTCGAGGTCGTTATTGAAGTCTTTGTCTGTGTTACAGTCTTAGTTATTGGTGTCGTAGTTGTAGTAACTACTGTTGTAGTAATGGGTGACGTTACCACTGTTGGTATAGTAGTTGTTGTTACTATAGTTACTGGTGTGACTATCCTGAAGGCAACAGCAGCGAAAAGTGTGAAGTGCGTTACTTGACCAATTACTACACCTCTAACTCTATCCACACTAATCGTTGGTAGAGGCATCCATGACTTCTTTACTTCATCGTAATATGCTAGCATTACCACCATACCTTCAGGTACGGCTCCTGGACTGTATGGTACTTGAACAGTTATTGGCTTGTTAAAAGTTGTTCCACTCGGACCTAAGTTAATTATAGGACCTACAGGTACTTGCGTTGCTGGTGATGGTGGCTTAACTCCCATAATAGTTATAGTTAAGTTCCTTAAGGGCTTACCCATATACTGTATTAAGGTATTGGCAGGTATCTCTATCTTAACTCTGTACTCAGGTATCTCTATTACTACATCTCTAGTGGTTAGACCCTCAGGTGTCGTAACATCTGTTAAGTCAGCTATGAAGCTCTTAATACCACCGGGTATGAGGGGTGACGTAGTTGTTGGTGTGATTGGTGGTGGTGGAGGAGTAGTCACTATTACTGGTGGTGGCGGTGGTGTTGGTGCAATAGTAACTGTGGGTCTCACAACTTCAACACTAATTGATTTACTATCATCAACTACTCCATACTTAACATTATAAGCTTCGAGAGTGTAGGTGTAAACACCTGAAGTGGATGGAAGAGTTAATGAGATGTAAGTTATAGTACTTGATAATGCATTAACGTATAGAGACTTCTCAGTAATTGTTGTTACTCCGCGCTTGAGTCTTAAGATAAAGTTACCTGAAGCACCCTTATTACTAACATTGATTATCAAGTTAACAGCCGTACCTGGTAAGCCCTTAATGGTTGATGGCGATATTGACACTATTTCTAATCTAGGTCTATACACTTTAAATGTAAACTTTTGAGGAACCTCATTTAGCACCGCTACATACGCTGTATATATCCCTTCAGGTATTGTTGACTGAAGCTTAAAGCTATATTCATGGCATCCAGCAGTAAAGCTGCTCTCCTCATGAATCCAGACTAGATTGTTTGATGGGCCCCACACCTCTATAGCTATTGATGTATCTGAGTCATAACATATCTTCATCTTAACGACGTCATCAAGATCATAACAAGGTTTATTAAACTCAACAGTAAGTGATTGAGCGTAGGTACATATAAATGAGAGTGAGAGGAGAATTATGAGCTGAAGAACCAAGAATTTAAATAATGACTTCATCACTTATCACCTCAAGTTATTGTTACATTCTTGAATACGGGATAAGCCATGGGTATCCACCCTTCACTCCTACTGCTTAGAAGTGTGAGAAAGTCATTCCAGAATAGAACCTTAACCCTATAATTACCACTTACTAAATTATGGAATACTACTTGACCCTTAGGATTTGTTAGTGATAGTTCTAGAAAGCTAAATCTAATCATTGATGGAGTATTACCTGTAAATCTTTCTAGTGAAACCATAACCTTAATCGATGGTACAGCATAGTAGATACCTTGGTAGTAGTAATAATAATAGTAAACACCGTAATAGTAATAATAAACTGCCCCAGGTAATGATACACTCACATTAACGTATACATTATTATTCTCAACCCATATGTCAACACTTCTCTGAAATGAGTAAGGAGTAAGATTATTAGTTGTTGTTGTGAGTACCATGATGGTTAGCATAATAGCTGTTAAAGCTGTAAGCAGTATGGGTACTAAGACAATTTTTGAGAATCCTGACCTCCTTAGTGGTCTCTTAACCATGCTTAGATCACTCCGTATAGAATATATCGAAGAATATATTATTTAAGGTTTCCTACATAAGTTTCCATATAATATATGGTGACTATTTATAAACTAGGGATACAATTACCTAACATGGCGTACTAAGTATTAACTTTATTTTTCTACAATTGTCAAATAAATTACAAGGTGACTAAGTTAAGTAAGTACTCCAGTTACTTCAGTAATTTTATTACATCTTGAACTCTTATGAAGGGATATTTTATATACGTTTTAACTATATTATTAATTTTTATCTCATCTTCTATAATCTCATGAAATTTCCTCAGTAAATTATCAACTTCATCCTTGGGTATTCCCATGAATTCTAATTTAGTTACTTTATCATTCCTACCTCCAAGAACTATGATTTTATTATGTCCATTCCTCATTAACTCATCGATTACCTCACTTACATATATACGTTCTAAACTACAGGTATTGTAATAAATTAACGTATAATTCTTCACTTTTATGACTCTACCTTTCATTTCAGCTACATAGCGTGCTTCATTCTTACTATATTCATCGATTAATTCTTCTAGAATTGTCCTTAATTCCTCTAAGTCCCTCCTCTCAACACTCTCAACTATTCTGTAAAAATAACTAGGTCTTGCTAATGCTATCAGCGAGGCTTTACTTAAGTTATCTATGGTTAAGCCTGGCAATGTCCCTTCAGCTAATGATGCGAGAACTTCGGCTTCAGATACTTTAAGCCTTAGTATATGTGCTATTAACCTAGTTACTGATTTCATAGCTGGGTAAACAACGTCAACAGGTTCTAGTGAATCACGACTCCTCCTATACACACCATTGTATTGCCCATTAGCGAGTATTACTAGTGGTTTTGAGTTCTCACATAAGCCTTTTAACTCAGTACTAAGACATACGAGAACGTAATTACTTGATAATTTGAGATGCCTAAGAGAATCAACACTATTTAATATGAGCAAAGGTTCTAGACCTTCAGCTAAAAATTCCCTAGCAAGCAATGCTGACGCTATGACACAGTCCATGGGGGGTGGTGAAACTATTACATTAACATTAAGGAAATACTTTGGTAGCAAGAACTCACCAAGATATTTGATGTAAGGTAGAATATAAATCAATTTATATTCGTGTCTAACAAACAATGAATCTTTTAACATTACGAGAAAAAGTATTAATATTTTCTCGTTAATCCGGTCTTAGGTGAATACATGGTTCTAAGTGAGGATTTAGTACAAAGGGCATTAGATGAAGCTTTGAGTTTAGGAGCTTCTTATGCAGAGGTAAGATATCAACGTGATGAAGTTTCAGAAGTTGCTTTAAGGAATGGGAATGTTATAGGTTTTGGCAAAAACATCAGTGAGGGTGTTGGTATTAGAGTAATAGTTGATGGAGCTTTAGGATTCGCGTCCACAAATATATTAACTATTGATGAGATAAGAGGGACTGTTGAAAAGGCTATTAATAGAGCAAGAGCGTTGGCAAAATTAATGAAAGAACCTATATCATTTAGTGAAGAGAGAGTTGGCAGGGCATCTTACAATGTAATACCTAAGAAAGATCTTAGTGAACTATCTATAGAAGATAGAATCACCTTAGGTGTAGAAATTCATAAATCAATAATTAATACGGTAAAGGAGGTTAAGGTAGCTGTTACGGCTTTCTTCATCAGAGATCATACTCAGGAGAAGCTTATAATTAATAGTGATGGTGCTTACATAAAATCATACATACCTAGACTATCATTAACGTTAAACTTTGTATTAGCACACCCTCAGAAAGGAACTCTTCAAAGATACGTAAGTTACGGAGCTTCAGGAGGTTCCGAGCTAATTAAGGAGTGGAAGCCTGAGGAAGAGATTGTTAATGAAGTTAAGAACTTAGAGAGGGTGCTGTTAAAGGGGAAGGAGCCACCAAAGGATGAAATAGATGTAGTGGTTGGGCCAGAAGTTGTTGGCTTAATAGTTCATGAATCAGCAGGTCACCCTATGGAGGCTGATAGAATACTTGGGAGGGAGGCAGCTCAAGCTGGTGAATCATTTGTTAAGCCTGAAATGATAGGTAAGTATAGGATAGGGTCAGAGTTAGTAACTATTGTTGAAGACCCGACAATACCTGGTAGTTACGGTTACTACCTATATGATGATGAGGGCGTCCCAGCTAGACCTAGATACCTGTATTACAAGGGGATAATTAATGAGCCACTACACAATAGACATACAGGTAAGATATTCGGTGTTGGGAGTAATGGTGCTGCTAGAGCTATGGATTATAAGTCTGAGCCCATTATAAGGATGAGTAATACATATTTTAAACCAGGTAACATGGAATTTGACGAGTTAATCGAGGACATAAAACTTGGTGTCTATATAAAGTCATTCATGGAGTGGAATATAGATGATATACGTTGGAATCAGAGGTATGTAGGTCTTGAAGCATACATTATAAGGGATGGTGAGGTTAGGGAGGATGAACCAGTTAGAAATCCAGTACTAGAGATAACAACTCAGGGGTTCTATTCAAGAGTTACTGGAGTTGATAAGAATTTAAGGTTCTACCCGGCAACATGTGGTAAAGGTGAGCCAGCTCAAGGGGTCCCTGTATGGATTGGCGGTCCTAATGTGCGTGTTTCAAGAATTAGGTTAGGGGTGAGAGTGTGATGGAGCTCATACATAACGCTAAGAAAGCACTAAATAGACTTAAAATTAGGTTTGATGATGTAGCCATAAAAATGATACTTAAGGACTCAGTAATGGTTAAGATATGGAATAATCAGATAAGTGTTACTCAATCGTGGAAGACTATAGAGTCTCGAATATACTTAGCTAAAAATAAGAGAATACTTGAGCTAAGCTTGAGTCTTGAGAGACCTGAGGACATAGTTAAGGTATGTGATGAAATGAGTAAGTATGTTAATGTAATGAAGGAATCAGAAATTTATGCACCATTACCTGAGCCAATGACATATAAGCCCCTTAAAGACCTAACAGATGCTAGGATTCATGACTATATGGATAATCCTTTACCGTTAGTTGAGGGTCTAATAAGTAGTGCATTAGATAATGGTGCTCAAAGAGTCGCTGGAACGTTAGAACTCTCAATTGAGAGGAAGGCACTTGTTACAAGTAAAGGATTTGAGGGTGAGGAGGAAGGTAGTGAAGTCATGTGTTATCTAAGAGCATTTAAGGGAGATGTAAGTGGTCACTGGGCATTCGGTAGTAGGAGGGTTAATAAGGAAAGCATAGAGTATGTCGGAAGGAAAGCAGCGGAGATAGCTACTTTAAGTAAGGGTAAAGTAAGTGTGAAACCAGGTAAATATGACGTCATATTATCACCACTTGTCGTGGGTAACTTATTAAATGATGTAGCTATGATGGCTTCAGGTCTCTACATAATGATGGGCTTCTCAATGTTCATGAAGTTTAAAATAGGTGATGTTATAGCATCAGATATCGTATCACTATACGACGTACCCAGAAACATAGAGCTAGCTAGATCTACTTCATTCGATGATGAGGGTATAGAGACCTACGATAAACCAATAATAGAAAGAGGTAGGTTTACAAATGTATTACATAATGTTAAAACTAGTAGTAAACTTGGTGGTAAGACTACAGGTAACGCTGGCTGGATTACCCCCTTACCTTGGAACATAGAGTTAAAACCTGGAAACTATAGTGAAGAGGAATTAATTAGAGAGGTAAGGAGAGGGCTACTAATAACTAATAACTGGTATACCAGGCTTCAGAACTACGTTGAAGGTCAGTTCTCAACTGTTAGTAAGGATGCAGTATTCTATATAGAGAATGGAGAAATTAAGGGATATACTGAGAGGATAAGAATAGCTGACACGTTCGTAAACCTCTTGAGGAATGTGAGAGCTATGGGTAAGACTCAATACCTAATAAGGTGGTGGGAGGTAAGGATTCCATCTAAAGTTCCTTACCTACTAGCAGCAAATGTGAATATCACTAAGCCTTATGCTTAAGATAATATTATTTAAATACTATCCTCGATTTTTCCATACTCACCTGAATACTCATCACCTACTTCCTCTTCATGCCATCCCTTAGGACAGCCTTTACCATACCTTATAATTGATTTCTCAAGTTTAGTTAATAATACCACTCTCGATGGTATTGAGTATGACGCAACTCTGTAACCCATGGACTCTGATAATTTCTTAGCGAACTCTAAGACCTCCTTGAATGACGGCATATTATCCCTACTAAGCCTCTCTATTGAGCCTCCAACGTGCATGTACGCTTTAACTTCTATATACGTAGGTTCAGCTATGCCTAATATCTTACTAAAACCGTTGACAGCTTTCTCATTCATGTTAAAGCCTCTTAGAACTGTTACCCTTATTACCGTGGGGCATGTAAATGATGGTAAAATTTCTAATGTCTCTAATGTTCTATCCCAACCTCTACTCGTTAATGGCCTATTGAAGTAATCATACATCTCCTTATTCCATGCCTCAATCGATACGTATAATTGTGTAGGTTCTTCATCTAATGATGCGAGAACCTCAGGTCTAATACCCCTAGTTACTAGGAACGTAGTTAAGCCCCTCTTATGGAACGCCTTAATTAACTCCCCTAAACGTGGGTAAAGCGTTGCCTCACCAGTTAATGATATAGCTACATGTTTAGGATCCATAGCCTCCCTCCATAGTTTCTCAGATGTCCTATGTCTGTAGCCGCTAACGGTTCTCCTATGCTCATGTATAGCCATCTCAGCTATGAAGTCCGGGTCATCAACGTATGGTAGTCTAGTTAAGTCGCTATATGTAAATCCATAATCTTGAGGTCTAACCCTCCAACAATGTAGGCATGCATTCCAGCACCATAGAGTTGATGGTGTAAATTGTATACACCTATGTGATTCAATACCGTAGAATTTACACTTATAGCAGAACCTACCCTCAACCAATGCATTATGAACCCATAAACACTTCTTCACAGCTGAATGAGTACCTATTAAGTGATATTTTTGACTCTTAAGCCTATTAATTATTAACGTTAGTGGATCTCTTAACACCTCACTCCTAACTCCACTCTTTAACACGGTTAATCCCTACTGCTTCATACTTTGTAAACCAGCTTTTATAATCTGCGTCAAGATTAAGAATATGTGAGAGTGTCTTGAGGCATGGAATAGTATGTCATGGTGATTGTGATGGAGTTATCTCGGCCTTCATATATATAAAACACTACATGCGCGACTTCTATCCAGGGAGGATAGACATAGTATTTACACAGCCATGGAGAGCTCACATAGATGCTAGAAGAGTAAGTAGTGATATAGATGCACTTGTTTTATTAGATCTTGCTTTGAGTAATGAATTAGTTAATTTCATTAAGTTAATAAGTAAAAGCGTCAATAAAGTGATAATCATAGATCACCACGTTAGTTCTAAGACCTTCTTAAACGAATTAAACGTAAGTAATGTTAAAATTATTTGGAGTAAAGCTTCATCAACACCACACCTAATTAAGGATGTCTTAAAGCCTCTTATGAATCCTTACGAGGAGTTCTTGGTTGAGGTCGCTGATGTATGTGAGGGTAATGAAACAAGAAATCCTGATGTAGCTAAGGTTGCGGACTTAATTAAACTTTCCATAGCTAGAGATCCAAGTGATTTAGATTACATGAAGTATTTAGTTGATATAATGCTTAAGAATAAGGACATAAGTAATGATAATGAGGTCATTAAGAGAGCTAAGGTAGCTAAGTTCTTATTGAAGAGGTTATTAAAGTTGCTAAGCGAGAGATCTCTTGAGATTTCAGATATTAAGATAGCTGCATTAGACCTATCCGAGTCAAGAATATATGCTGGATTACTCGGTATAGCTGCAACGGAGTTTTCGAAGATGTGTAAGAAGGATGTAATTCTGATCAGAAGAGAAGAGGGTAAGATAGTAGTTACTGCTAGATCTGTTAGTGATAGAGCGTTCAAGATATGTCAGCTACTCTCAAAAAGATTGAAGGGT
>Ga0190367_1002117_pt1 | contig 10512 bp, 10 predicted proteins | sample 4872181011_MG_FD_171838 | JGI IMG/M metagenome (GOLD analysis project Ga0190367, IMG submission 171838) | Hydrothermal vent microbial mat bacterial communities from Southern Trench, Guaymas Basin, Mexico - 4872-18-10-11_MG | ecosystem: Environmental > Aquatic > Marine > Hydrothermal vents >... | reverse complement strand
GGGGTGGTCCTTTTGGAAAGCTTATGGCCATGAGTAGCCTATGGAGGGCGATAACAGTACTAGCAGTGATAGGTATAGTATTCCTAATAGCGTATAATATAGAGCCAGTAGCGAAGGCACTCAATTTCCCGGAGGCGGAGACTCTAGGTAAGATAATCAAAGACTTAGTCATCAAGGGCTTTGGACACTTTAGCAACTTCTTCATGGGAGGGTAACATTTGATCTACCTAGCTATTCCAGCAGTATCCATAGCCGTGCTCCTCGCTCTCGGAGTTAAGGAGTGGTTAATGGGTAGGCGAGCTGAAGCACTACACTACTTCGATAGGTGTGCCACAGTACTCATAATGTTAGGAGTAATATGGGGATTAGCTTGGATTGGGGGCATAGTTTCCTCTAAGATCTACGGGAAAGAAATAGATGTGTACAATCTAGCCGATGTGACCAATACTCTATCAGACGCCGGGAACAAGTTCGAGGAAATGCAGAAGACCGCTGTAGACTGGATTGTTAAAATAGGAGTGCTCAGAGCCTCTACAGCTGCAGTACCTTTTCTCCACCCAGTATCTGAGGTACTGGGTTCAGTCCTCCTCTGGCAGAATTGGGCCTTCTCTATAGCAGCTACTTCACTGCTAGTGATGGTGATAATCACTAGGTTCCTAGCTGTAGCCGCTAACTGGCTCCTATGCATAGGGGCAACCCTTACGGCTACTGATACGCTAAGGAGGATTGGTGCAGGACTACTAGCGCTATACCTAACTACTGTAATAGGACTACCGGTCATAGCAGAATACACATATAGCATCTACAGACAGACACCCCAGCCACCAGATACAGGTCCTGAGAATACACCATCAGTCACTACCACGGGGAGTCCTAAGCTCAACCTCACAACACCAGATGAGGTAAGCATTGGAGTGGGAGACACTATTAATATAGGCATTATGGTGAGGGGTATGGTTCCACAGGTGAACCTATCTCTATCTACTATCCCAGAACCCGAGCCCACGGAGCTATACATAAACTTACATCCCACAGAGGGCTCTCCTCCATTCAACTCTACACTCTACGTATCAACATCACCACAAGCTACACTTGGAGCCTATTATACTATAACTATCGAAGCTAGGGGGAACGGAGAGTTTGTGAGTAAGAGCTTGAAGCTCGAGATCACAGAGTCTAGTGGAGGAGGTGAGGGAGGACGTATTGTGCTACTTACAGATCTAGCCGCGGAGGCTGCATGGTCACTTCTCTCAGCAGCAGTACTATCTGGAATTGGACTATCCATAGTGGGAGTGTGTAGTGCTGGTCTCGCTCTTGCCCTAGGCGGTGTGGGTACTATCTCTATAAGGAGATATGTGTAACGCCCGCAGAGGCTTAAAGTATGATAGAGTACCCAGTCTACACCTGTGCTATTTCATGTGCCTTTCTCCTACTATACTTCGGATACCTGTGGATTACTGGTAGGAGAGATGAGGCTATAGATTGCTTAGGTGGGATAGGGATCTCCATACTAGCCCTCTCGATATCGCTACTGGTAATGAACAAAGAGACCGTGGCCCACTTCCTCGGTGTGACTCTGGATGCACTCGATCCATCGAGAGCCATCGATAGGGTACAGCATTTAGTGAATGTGATTAGCGATAGGATTAAATTCGTATCAGGTCTAATGCTAGGTCTAGCCTATGCTGAACTCATAGCTATGCTCGTAGGAACTGGAGCTGGAGGTCCTGCAGGTATAGTAGCTGGAGGGCTATCTAGTAGTGTTGTAATGGGTCAAATAGGATCCTCCCTGGGTGTTGGGGTGCTCAAGGGGTTGATGTACTGCTATAGCTGGATGATGATACTCTGTGCTCTCACCCTCATACTACTAAGGGCTTGTACAACCCTAGGCTATCAAATGGTATCCTTTGGAGCATGCCTACTACCCATTCCAAAGGTCAGGGGGCTGGGGATAGCTCTAGTGGCCTGGGGGCTGGTATTAACCTATGCACTACCACTGGCCGTGAATACAGCGGAAATACCTACGGCTCTAGGAGAGGTAAAACTGAGCGAAGTACCGCCTGGTGATTATGGTGTCCTCTATGTGGAGAGTACATCGAAACACGGAGCACTACCCTACACAATGCTCATACTACGTACAGGTAGTGGAAGACTATTCACACTTCAGGCTAATAGGTACGGTAGGAAGATCGCCCTCATTCCACTGGGCTCGTACAACATAAGTGGAGCCTGTGTATATTGGCTTGTATTCTTATGTGAGGGGTGTGGTGTAGTTAATGTAACTACACCCTTAAACGGTGCTATTAGGGATCACTATACCGATCGGACTACAGTATCGGATGGTATCCTGTGCTACGAGGGAAACTACTCACAGCTACAGCTCCAGCTACCAGGGGACTTCATAGCTAATTTATCTGGAGTTTATGGATGGAGTAGTGTTGTGGGTGGGGAGGGTAGGGCTAGCCTTCTCTCAGTAGATACTGACGGCTCACTATCCTATACCCTCTACTTCTTTGTAAACAGTTCAAGAACTATATTCTTTGTAGGGAATAGACCATCCGTCAAAGTACTCGGCTACTATGTAGACGGTAGTTGGAGGGATAGCCCGATCAATTTCACCCTGAGCTACAGGATAATTGAATCTGGTATTGGCGATCTTAAAAAACACTACAATATTAGTTGGGTGGAAAGCTCACTTCTCGAAAGGCTGTATTCAAACTATGTAGAGTGGTATGAGAGACAGCTGTGGCTTAAGGGAGAGTACATCGATAAAGTACGGGAGTACTACCCTAACATGCCTGATCCCAGAGTGTACTTCAGGCCACCCATCAGTAAAGAGGAGTTCAGGGAGTTCTCCGAATATAGACCTCCAGTATATAAAGTAGAGGTAGCCTGTAAACAGACTGCTAATACTACCGCAGACCCGGACTGGTTCGCCTCAGTTGAGATCAGCATGCCCCCTAGCAGTAGAGCCTGGACCTATCAGCAATGGATGTTCTACAACCCGTATACAGGCCTCTGTGAAGAACTGCTTAGAAGGGAGAACATAGGGCTTCTAGAGGAGTTCAAGATCGTACCTCCACTAGCAGAGTCCATACTAGTCAAGTTCATCTTATACCTCTTCGTAGCCGATGCACTATCGGGAATCTTTGGAGGAGTATCTGGATTCGGATGGATATGTGGTCTCCTATGGAATAGGGTATTGAGGACTTATGCTACGTCCATAACCGCCTTTATAATAGGACTCGGAAGGGCTGTATCGAGGTCTAGAGTTTATGAACTAGTGGCGAGGAGGTTTGGCTTCAGGATTACAGCTGGTCTCAAAGTCCAAGAGGTCATGGCTAGAAAGAGCATGTTCTCCTGGAAGCCATGGAGGAGCTCGCTAAAGTGGTGGAGTGGTCTGAGAGTAGGAGAGAGGATTAAGGTCATGGAGTCAGCCCTAGAGACAGAGTTAAGAGGACTGAGAGGAGAGAGGTTGAGAAGGGCTTTTTCTAAGGGTATAGCGATCACGGGTATGACTCTTGGGTATACCGCCTCTGTCATGAGGGAAAGGATGGTACCGGGCCTCATTAGATTAAGTAGAGATGCGGTAGGTATTAGGGAGAGTGAGAGCATTAGGCCCTCTAGGGTATATAGGGCTTTAGACAAGGCTCACAGGATATCCAGGGCTACTGTATGGGATGTGGATAGAGGTATGGTTAGGCATGTACGTAGGCTTGTGGTCAGGAGGATTGTGGAGAAGAGGATAGAGAGAATGAACATAGCGGAGTTAGTAGAAGTCTTACGAGGCCTTAAATCCCCTCTGAGAGAGCTCATCTACAGGGAATTGGGAAAGGAGGTTATGAGATATGTAGAATCGCTGGAACCTAAGCTACATAAAGCGCTGGAGGAGGAACTGTTGAGGATCAGGCCTGAGCTAGCCTCTGAGCTCAGGAAACTACCTGAGAGAGACCTCTACTCTCTGCACAAGCTTACCCCTAAAGATACTACCCTAAGTGCTGTGATGGTGTACGCGGGTGTAAAGCTCGACCTCCTGAAGAGTGGGAGGATTAGGAGCGTAGAGGAGCTCGTGAAAACGGCTAGAGATATTGCCTACCTAAAGGCAATCTATGAATGCTCCACTAGACTCTTAGAGCAGATGATGCTTGAGGATGTGAAGACTGCTGAGGGGGTGGCTGAGTTCATAGAGCAGAGGATAGCCCCATTTAAAAGAGGAAGTATCGGAGCTCTCACAGTTGCGGATCTAGGATCAGTAGGCGATATACTACGTAGTGAGGTGAGCAGGATAGTGAATAGGAAGCCAGAAGATGTACTTAGAGATCTTAAAATAGACCTAGAGCGTCCTGAGGATTTAAAGGAGATAAGCAGAGGAATCGAAGTCTACTGTGACCTTGAGGAGCTGAGGAATACTCTACATCCCTCATCAATAGTTATGAGAAGGCTTACAGTACTTAGGGAGATTAGGGATTACGTGGATAAGATCCAGTACTTCGTAAATAACGGACTACTGGACGAGAGGATAGCGATGGTAGCCTGTACCCACGTACTAAGACCACTGTTAAGAGGAGATCTTAGGATGAGGGAGGGAGAGGCTCAAGTATATAGAATGATCAATTCGACTATCTTAGAGGAGGTACGGAGGGGAATAGCTAGGATTACTGATGTAGGAGTATTGAGAGATCTCGGAGTAGAGGTACTGGAGGTTGAGAGACCGAGGATTAGAGATGTGGATAGGTTCCTTGAGGACATAGGGGAGGTCAGGAGAGTAGTAAGTGAGGTGGCTGAGGTAAGAGAAGACGTGTTTAGGGGTATGAGTATGTGTCTGAAAGTCCTAGAGAAGGACCTAGGGGAGGTGGAGAGTGAGCCATCTGAGATAGCACTCTCACTTTCAGCAGAGCTATCAATAATAGCGAGGAGATTAGGAGAAAGCGTAGGAGAGGAGACTATAGCCCCTCTCGTTAGAAGTCTGAGGGAACTTGCGGGGAAGCTTAGGGATGACGTATCTATGGAGGTGTACATACCATCATTCATATTCACACCTATAGAGGAGGTAAAGGTTGAGTTGCCGATACCTGGAGCCCTAGTCTGGGGGTTGGTGGAGTATGATAAGAGAGCTGTTGTAGAAGCTGTAAAAGCGGGAGATAGAGATGTACTAGAGTACATGAACAGGAGGGGATGGCTACTAGTATATATGGCTTCAAAGACACTAAATATAGATCCCGAGCTCATACTCACTAGACTCGAGCTGGGGAGTAGGATAGATTTAGAAGAGATTTGGAGGAGAGTTGAGGGACTTGAGGATGAGAGGCTAAAGTACATATGGACTGTAGTACTATCATCGAGGGATGTAAAGAGGGGGATGATACCCACTGAGATCAGCGAGTACCTGAGGAGGTGGGTGTAGTGGAGTGGCCGTTTAGAGCTCAGCCCTGGAGGTGTCAGTTGGAGGGTAAGGGCTTCCTCTTGAGGGGGAATAGGATAGTAGCGTATGCTCCAGTACTCTCGGATGATGTGCTCTTCGACCTAATCTACGGGAATTACAATAGTTATGATGAGTACGAGCTTATGGTCGATACTGCGGTAGGAGTGTTCTGGTTCAGTGGTACCCTATTCTTTAGAGAGGATATCGATGCAACCTACATGCTGGGGATAAATGAACTCCAGTATGGGCTAATGTTACTAGCCCTACATGGACTATTAGAGCTTAGAGAGAAGTGCCGTATAGTATGTACTGCATTCCACCTAATAGCCGAGGAACTGAGGGAGAAGATCAGCGAACACCTATCTAAATCTCTGAAGTTGAGGGTCAAGGAGATGATGGAAAGGCTTGAGAGGCGCCCAAATACAGCAGTAGAGAGGCTAGAGAGTGAGTACTACCCCAAACTCTGGCATCTAGTAAGGGACTACTACAAGAAGGGGATTACTCATAAGGATGTGGATCCTGTAGTAGATGAAGTACTAGAGCTCGTGAGTCAGTGTACTGACCTCGAACATGAAGTTGTGGAGAGGCTTAGATCCCATAAGGGGCCAGTAGTAGGGAGGCTACTCAATACTATAGGTCTCGTAGAGTCGTGCATAGACCAGTCTGTTAAGGGGGAGACCAGGAGAGAAGTAGTAGACTACCTGAGGAAGGTGATCCCGAGGGATGAGCTTATTAAGAGGAGGAGAGAGCTGAGTGAAAGAGAGAGGAGAATAGTGGAGATGTGTGTTAAAGGTGCTGTCTCTGCAGTACTTGGACTGTGGGAGGGGTATATGAACTGTCTTGAGTATAGGGTTGAGGATCCCGTGAAGGGTTATACTGAGGATCCTAGGATATGGTGCTATCAGACTAAAGCCTACCTAATGAAGCTTAGAGATCTTGGGTACGATGAATTCATAAAGAAGTACTATGTGGAAGAACTGGAGATGTTTAGCGATCCAGAGGTATGGCTGATAGAGTATACTAGTAGGAGGAGTGGAGTGAGAGAGGTTACTGAGGATGACTTCTACAGACAATACTACTATGAGATTGAGGCTCTAGAGAGTGATATGGAGAGGGGTTTAAGGCTATTGAGAGAGTATAGGACTGGTCTAGTACCCGAGGTGGAGGGGGAGTTAGTGCTGAGGGAGGCTTTGAAGTATATCAGGATGGCTAGGATGAGGCTTAAAGAGCTAATAGACGTGACTGCAAGATTGGGACTGATGAGACTACACAAGAAGTACAGAGAGTCATGGGAGAATACGGAATGGATAAAGAAGGAGTTGAAGAAAATCATAGAGGAATTAGAGTATGACTATAGTAGCCCTTGAAGTTATAATAGGTATTTTAATCCTCTATCACAAGTCCATGGAAAAGCCCCTCGATTTCGAGTTTTGTGATGAATTCTTTTAACTTCTAAATTGCGAGATAATCTACATCTTCAAACACTATTACCTCATATTGGAGTATCAACTTATTTTAAGCAGGTTCAAGAGGGAGATATCTTTCACCTTAAAAAGATTATTAAATGCTGGTAAAGCTTGGTTAGATTGTAGGCCTCTTGAGCGCTTTGAACCCGATAAGAGTCCAGAGGAGGTAGCAGGGCTTATACTTACAGCATTAGATGGTGGTGTGACTTTGGATATGCTGAGGAGAGATGATCTAAGAAAAGAGTACAGGGATCTACTTCTCAAGTATAAATTGATCAAGGTAAAGTGGGGGAGGATAATGTTGACATGGAGGGGAGTAATACTCATAAAACTACTTAAGAGAATACCAGAGCTAGAAAAGAGAGCGGAGAGGAACGATAAGACTAAAAATTGAAATTCGTAGATCGAGTTAGGAATGACATTACTATACAACTTCAGAGGACTAGACCGGGATGTCTAACTCTCGTATAGTGCTTTTCAAGAGCTTCAGCGATTGTGTAGAGCTCATCACTAACCGCATCCACATAGCCTTTTAGAGTAAAAGGATGCGAAAACGAGACATCATGTTAGGGTCCTAAGGATGCGAAAATTCTAAAATGCTGTGCAGATCCAAATTCACGATTATAGAGATAACCTACGAGTACGTAGTTGAGGAACTGAGCAAAACCATAAAGCAAAAAACAATAAGCACGCGCATTAGTAGGTGAGTGGAGTGGATCATGTATACGTACCAGTTAAGATGGAAGACCCATTAAAGCGAAGGGTAAGAGAAGTTAGAATGCTCGTAGATACAGGTGCAACCTATCCCTGCATTTCAGAAGAGAAGCTAAAAGGAAGCTCTAAGGCTTATTGAGAAGAGGTAGCTGAAGCGACTTTGAAGGTGTTTGTGGAGACAGAGTTTATGTTAGCTCTAGATGCAATTGTAAATGTTGTCGAGAACCCTTTACATCAATGTGGAAGTTGAGATAGCGATCGTTAAGGTTCTTGAAAAATACCCTAAATGTAGGGTAACTATATCTAAGGAGATCTTAGATACTTTAGAGCTTAAGGGAAGGGAGAAAGTTAAGGTTTCAGTCAACGTGGGAAATAGAGGAATATATATTTGCAGTAGGTTTCTAGATTTTTGGGTGTCATGATGAGTAGGTATCGCTTATTTACTACAACGCTTATTTCTATACTAATTTTATTTTCACTGTGTATAGATTTTGCATTTATGTTTGAGCATAGTATAGTGTTGTGTAATTCATTTAATAGCAAAGAGTTATCTACATGTGCTTCCTTGAATCACTCGGTTTTAAATAAGATTCACATAAGTGTTGACTTCAAACCTAACTTGTCATTAAATATGTATTCTGTTATTAGAGTTCCAAAGGATCACCCGACTATTCAAGAGGCCATAAATAATGCTAAACCTGGAGACACTATTCTGGTGTCAAATGGGGTATATAACGAGAATATTGTCATAAATAAGTCATTGATAATTATTGGTGAAAATAAATATGAAACAATTATAAATGGATCTGGACTTGGAGATGTTGTTTATATATCCTCAAATAATGTAAGTATATATAACTTTACAATAAAGAATTCCGGTGATAAGTACGCAGGTCCTTTTAAAGCAGGAGATTCGGGGGTTAAGCTTGTCAATGTAACAGATTGTATTATCTCCAATTTAATTGTTACAAATAATACCCTCGGAATCTCCTTAACTTCTTCTAATAATAATCTTATAGTAAACAATTTAGTCATATCGAATAATGCAGAAGGTATATTCATAATTTCGTCCAGCAATAATTTAATTACCAATAATACTTGTAAATTAAATGGGGAACATGGAGGAATTTGGCTGGCTCTATCCCTAAATAATACAGTCATTAACAATATATGTAATTCTAACCTTGACCACGGCATTAAATTACATACATGTAAATACAATAAGGTCATCAATAATATATGCTTGAAAAATAGACATACTGGTATTTATTTACACTCATCTAGCCATAATATAATCAAAAACAACACATGTTTAGGTAGCGAACATGGCATTCATTTAACTTCATCCAGCTATAACCTAGTTATCGATAATATTTGCAATTTGAACCAATATGGCGATGGCATAAAACTATATACATCTAGTAATTATAATAAAGTAGCCAACAACACATGTAATTCTAATGGTCAGTTTGGAATTTTTCTTCATAAACATAACATCAATAACACAATAGTTAATAATATTGTGAAATTTAATGGTGGAGGGGGAATTATTCTTACATACTCAAACTACAACATGATTTCCAACAATAAATTATTGGAAAATAACGTTAAAAATATCAATGGAATGGGTATTTGCCTTGATAATTCATCCCATAATCGAATATTGTATAATAATATTTCTAAGAATGGTATAGGCGTGCAAATATGTAGGATATCCTATGGAAACAAAATTAAGTGGAATAATATAGAGGGGAATCTTAACTATGGTGTTACTAATGAAGCTTCATCAATTGTTAATGCTAGTTATAATTGGTGGGGCGATTCAAGCGGACCATATCATCCACTACTAAATCCTAATGGTAAGGGTGATAGAGTTAGCGATAACGTTATCTTTAAACCATGGTTAAAGATACCTGCAAATATTGTTGTAGATATGGAGATTAAAATAGAAGGAATAAATATATTGACGATAGGAGTTAGTCTCATTTATAGTTATACAAAGAAGCCTGTAGAAAATGCAACTATACTTGTGAGTGGAGTGAAATGTGTTGAGGTAAAGCCAGGTTTCTATGTATGTAGAAAACATATTTGGCAACCATTTCAAAACTTAAAAATTAAAATATACGTAAAGGGCTTCAAGGAGATTATACTAACAAAATTCATAGTTCATACACCAAATTTAGCACTATACTTAATTATATGCAGTCTAACAATAGGAATAATTTTCATTATTATTAGAAGACAAAAACATAAGCTACCATGTAGTTCTAGTAACCCTGATGTTCTTAATTCAACATCGAAATATGATTCAAAGTTTAAGATTAATAATAGATTGTGAGGTTGAAAAACAGTAAGTTCTTAATATATACTTGTAATGCACAGTCCTGATTATTTATGTTGATTATATGTGCAATGCATTAATTATTTTTGGAATTGCTCTGCGCAAAATATATTTAGCATAAGCCAATCTGTAGAGTAGGTGAGACGGGAATGGAGGAGGACTGGAGGAGCAGGATAATTGTCGATCCTAAAGTTCTCGTAGGGAAGCCTATCATAAAGGGTACGAGAATAGCTGTCGAATTCATTTTGGAGCTACTTGCGAATGGTTGGACTGTTGAGGATATATTGAGGAATTATCCGCAACTGAAGAGGGAAGACATACTTGCTGCTCTAAAATATGCGACTGAAGTTTTGAAAGAAGAGAGGGTTTATCCATTGCCTTGACCAAGCTTTTGGCCGATGAAAACGTGCCCATTGAGGCCGTTAAAGCCTTAAAAAGGAGGAGTGTGGACATAGTTTCCGTAATAGAGTTTTCACTTGGCCTTAGTGATAGGGAAGTACTGAATCTAGCAGTAGAGAAGATAGGATACTCGTGACTTTTAACAAGGATTTTGGCGAACTGGTAGTAAG
>Ga0190367_1002115_pt1 | contig 10514 bp, 6 predicted proteins | sample 4872181011_MG_FD_171838 | JGI IMG/M metagenome (GOLD analysis project Ga0190367, IMG submission 171838) | Hydrothermal vent microbial mat bacterial communities from Southern Trench, Guaymas Basin, Mexico - 4872-18-10-11_MG | ecosystem: Environmental > Aquatic > Marine > Hydrothermal vents >... | reverse complement strand
GGATACTGCTTCAGCTATGAAGGGCTTGTCACAGAAGCCCCACGAGCAGGCGTACATACCGGCGTAGAGTGGGAGCTACGTAGCTACTCTAAGATGGTTCCCAGCGGTGTTTCGGGCATGTCTGGCTGCTTAGTCGAGTTTGAATCACCTATTGGAAGCAACTTCACCCTTGCTGCTGGAAAGATTAACGGCACGATATGGCTTGCACGAAGCTCAGGAACCGTCGATCAGATCATCATAGAGTTCGCCGTAATAGATTGGAACTCTACCGGTCCCAACATCGAACCCACCACCACTGCTGGCGGTAGGATCCTCTTCGAAGATGTTCACCAAGACCTTGCTCCTGCGCTCGCTACTGCCGATCGACCGTGGGAGGATTGGCGGTACGACTTCTCCTTTGAACTAACGAGCGACCTTGAGATCCCCTATCCTGGTGCTTTCAGAATCGATGAACGAACAGGGCGGCTAATCTTCTACCCCGTTACTCTACGATTACGGATCTGGCTACTAACGGATAGCAGCTTCGCAGTCAAGTTCCTTGTATACTCACCCGACTACCCCGCCTACATCGATCTTCCGGTTCGATCTTTACTTAAACCTCGTGTATCTATTGAAAACCCTGATGGTGAGAGAGTCACCACCTTCTACACTAACATAGACCCGCAGATACAAGAGGTTCGTATAACTACTGAAATCGACAACGGTGTAGGGCTTTACGACACTAACTTGTGGATTCGTATCTTAGACGCTGATGGAAACGTCGTTGAGGAAACCTACTGGACCGGATCCGGAGATACGCCGAACGCTACCGATGGGCTTGCACGCTCATACGTTACAGGCGATTGGTCACCACTACACACCTACTTCTACCGATACGAATCGCCAGTAATTGCTTCTCTCACATGGTATTACGGCGGGATGGGCGCTGCTCCTGGAGTTTACACAGTTGAAGTCGTTTACCATGGGCTTTCTGGACACGAGGTAACATGGCGTGAGCAAATTGAACTCGTTGAGCTTGGGTCTGATAATCTCGTTAGCTTTACTGCTGCAGAGAACCGTACAGGAGAACCTCTTGCCGGGGCTCGCATAATAGTTCACAAGCTGATCAGAGTGGAGAACAAGACTGAGGTTAGCCCCTACCCCCGTGTTGCGATCACAGATGAAAACGGCGTAGCATCCATGTACCTTGAGGATGGAAACTATAGCGTTACCCTTCTATACCAGTTCGAGAACGTGACAAGCACGATAATTCACGTGCCTGAGGAGAAGTCTGTTGCCTTCTCCCCCGTCCTCTACACGGTTAGACTGGTTCTCATCGATCGGCACGGCGTTGTACTACCTAACGCGAGCGTTACCCTCTTCATACCCGCTACCGGATATGCACACCTCGTTAACGGAACGAGGTACGGAGAAGTTGGTCCTGTTCCCGTCATCCCAACCGATAACCTAACGATCGTTGTATCTTGGCTTGCAACTACTGTTAAAGTATTCTCAACGCCAGTAACCCAAGATCTTGACCTAACGCTATCTTGTGACGTCTACCACCTCACCGTCCATGTCGTCGACTGCAACAACGTGCCCATCCGAAATGCGGAAGTGCGTGTAATTCTACCCATCGAGCAACAGGGTACGGTTTACAACTACACCATCTTCTGGGGGTATACCGATGGAGACGGCAACTTCATCGTACCTCTGCCAGCAAACCAGTCTGTTGAAATCCGCGTAGCGTATGAGGATCATGAGAAGGTGTTCTCTCCTGTATCCATCACATACGATCAGCTCCTCAACGTCACGTTCGAAGAAGTCGATGTAACCTACGTCGAGCTACCTCCATACCACATGCTGCTACTGCCTCTTGCTTGCGGAACGATCGTCTTCGCTGCAGTTGCAATCGCTATAACCCTACTGATCCTCAGAAAACCAAGCAGCTAGTTTTTTCGATACCGTAATTAATTTCTGAGACTCGCCACAGCGTGGGTACCGCTCCTAACACGAAGCAAGCATCTCGTTCCCAACCAGTAGGTTTACCCCGTGTGCCCTTCGAGCATATCACAAATATTGTTGAGATCCTAAAGACTGCAGGACGTCCGCTCAGCTACCACGAGGTTAAGGCGAGCTTTGGTCGAGGGAATACTATGACTCGTTGCACGCTATCTGCTGCTCAAGCGATGGGGTTTGTAGAACGCCGTCAGGGTATGTATGCGCTTACTGCGCGAGGAATCGAGTTCGCCACGGGGTCCGAAGAGCAGCGGCGTAGCATTGTAAGAGAGTGGATTCTCAGCTACAGCCCCTACCATAGCGTCCTTCTCCGCATGAAGACCGAGCCCGCATACCGCTTGTCCCTACGGCAGATCGCAGATGTCTTTCTTGCACGATATCAAACAGGGGGTGAGCGTACGCGTCTTGACTTTGCGCGCAGCTTTGTCAGTATCGCTGCGTACGCCGGTCTCGTCGAAGCGACAGACGATGGCGCTCGCCTCACATCTCTCGGTCTTCGTGCCTTAGAAGCGCCTGTTCAACTAGCTGTAAAAGCCGCTCCTCTACCTGCTCACCAGCCCTCTCCTCGTACTCCAACCACCAGCTTGCCAACGCACCACCGTCTTTCTGCTACAGTTCCTCTCCCCGCTCGCTTACATCCCGCTACCGTTTCCGTAGCTATACGGATCACCGCTAACGCCTCAGACGATCGCGCTGTAGAGAACGTACTTCGTATCATCCGTGCACTACAGCAACTTACTACTTCTCTGAAGGAAGCCGAATCACAAACCGACGCCGTGCGTGGTGGTGCAGAAGGTGAGGAAAGTGCAAGTGAGCAGTAAGCCGCGAACCCCGTAGGAAGATCGTAGAGCGCACCGCAAGCAGCTGGTAGTGGAGATGTGGGTGCAAGTGGTAACGAGCTGAGCTTCGGCTCGGAAGCAGCGTTGCAAATCCAATGCCTATGATACCCGTCATAACCGACGACAAGTAGAAGGGGATTGCATACAACTGAAGGCCGCTAGCAAGCAGTACTCCTAATTCCGTACCTAGTGCAGTAGCTCCTGCAGTCACCGTATTGTATATCGCTAGCATTAACGGACGATCTTCGTCAGCTGCCTCCGTTAGAGTGTAGAGAAAAGCTGCGAACCCGATTCCTGCGCTTGCCGCCCCTTGAATCGCGCCAACCGCTAGCAACTGGTTGAGGCTTGTTGCGTGATAGAAAAGCCAGGGCACTAGACTATACAGAAGAGCAGCAACCACGAGGACAAGGCGCTCTCCAAACTCCCTATCGAGGACTCCCCAGAGAAACGACATTGTAAGCCCGGCTACTCCCGCTATAACGGTCGTCGCGAGCACCCACCCCGGCTCTCCCCCTACTTCACGAACCACATGGATAACCCAGAGAGCGCCCGGAAGTCCTACTGCTATTCCCCAGATAACGAACAGAAGTGTAAAGCGGCGAAAAGCGAGATCTTCGAAGGCGCGTCGAAGCTCCCGAAACACCGGATGCGGTGGCTGTGGTCGTACATCCGGTGTGAGGTAGATGAAAACGAGTCCGAGAAGCCCTACCGCTAGTCCAACCACGGCGCTTAATCCGTATGCGACCACTCCTCTCACCAAGTAGATTATCCCACTTGCTGTACCCAACCCTACTAGTCCAAAGCCTGCGGTAAAGGTGGCACGCCACCGGATGAGATCGGTCCGCCCCTGTATGTGGAGAAAGTCGCATACCATATCTTGCCAAGGCATCTGATCTAGTGGTAGGAGGAGGCTACAAGCCGCTAGACACCCGATAACCGTGGGTATTAGTGGCAAACACTGTGCAAATATCGCTAGAAGCAGTACAATCCAGATCAGCCTATCTAGCGTCGCACTAATTCTAACTAACGTGCGGCGAATATGTCGATGCTCTTCGAGTAGTGCGCCACATCCAAAGCTGGCGATAATGAAGAACAGCTGGGGTAAGACGATAGCTAGTGCAACGTCGCGCATAGACCCTCCTACTTCAACAATTAGAAGAATCAGATAGCTGGTTACCGCACTACGGTAAAACCCAAAGCACGCCCCCTCCACGACGAGGAGGCGCTCCGACACCCCGCCCCTCCCTCACGCGATAAGAGTGCAACTACATTTCACCGAATCCTCCCATTCGGCCCTACCTGTCCCTGCCGTGTCTGCACCACTACTTTTCGTAAACCAGCTGCAAGAAGCTGCTCTCGCGCCTTCATCATATCGGTGAAGCTGGGCCACCGAAGGTATCGCGCTCGAAACTCAGGTCGGTAGTCAAGTAGTGTAACCTGTAGATCAGCATCTAGCTCCGCTAACCGCTCCCCCATCTCTCGCACCTCCTCAAGCGAGATTAGCCGTGGGTTGTAAGGTATTCCCACCCCTACGAAGAGCCGATCGGGGTAGTATCGATCCACCATGTAGCGCACGCTCTCCCAAGCAGTGCGTAAGTAGAGTTGTGCGAGCCTCCGATCCCTAATCCCTGTGATTCTCATGAACGTCTCCACAGAGCAGCCCTTCAGGTCCGGACCCACGTCCGTTACCCCTGCCTCAACGAGTTCGTCTATGTAATCTGGCGTGAGGTAGGTCGCATTCGTATCTAAGTGAAGGTGGGCATCGGGATTTAAGCGACGTAATTCCCTAAAGAACGCGATTAGCCAGCGTCGGTTTAGAGTCGGCTCACCGCCTGATATCGCTAGTCGTCGTACCCCGAATGCGCGTGCAACACGGGTCAGCCGCCTTGCCGCGCGCTGCGGCGTCGTCGGCGGTTCGGCCGTCCCGTAAGTTACTCCATAGTTCTGACACTGAGGACACCTCAGGTTACAACCGTGCGCAAAACACGCTGCTTCTATGTATCCCAAGCGCCCCGCCTTCACCTCCCACGGCGTTCCCACCCCTCCTACTGGATGGGGCTGATATCCGGAAATTCGGCGAAGCGGCGGCACCTCTTCCACATTCGTTCTCACATCCATCCCCGACCTTACCGGGGTGTAGCAAGCAGGCTGCAACTTCCCATCTACAAGAACCGCACACGCGTAGCATCCTCCAGTACCACAAGGAAGCGGCCATCCCTCCTCAGAAGGATGGCGGCTAAACCGCCAGCCCAACTCCTCAAGCGCGCGCTTCAACGTAACGCCTTCAGGTACTTCCACGCGCTCTCCATCCACTAGTATCTCCACCCAGCGATCGACATATGCCTCTACAGGCTCAACTGCCTCGTAAGGACAAGCGACGAAGCAGAGACCGCACCCGATACAACTTTCGGGGGACGGACATACTGCCTCCAGCGAGCAGAACCCACAGCTTCGACATCGGTCTGTACGCTGATATCTAGTAACTCTCACCCGGCGTTTCACGCCTAGATTCACCGCCTACCTTATTTATTCACGTACAAACTGAAAGTAAATAAGTTGACGTAATCGACAGGAGGAATGCCCACTCGCCTGATCTTATTCCTGCTTTTGACTATCGCCCTACTTGGAGTTACTCTCACTCACAGTTGGGAACACCCTTCTCACAGGTTTGCTGGGGAGTGGTGTGGCGCGCTAGGCTATTGCAACTTCTCCCTAGTACAGAACCTCCCGGGTAACATACAAACCCCCTCCATTCTGGATACACACCACCTAAACATAGTACCTCTGTTTCCTTCAACAGCAAAAGAGGGATACGCTTTCTGCATCCTAGCGCACTTCAGTAGAACGTTCATTCACGTTCTTGACGTGGACAGCGATAACCAAGTAGAGGTACTTTTTAGCTATATGGATATACTCTACTGCTATGATCTACAAACAAAGTCTTTGATATGGAAATCTGAACTAGGTACATCTCCTCTTTTCTGCTATCCCTCAGCAGTTTACTCAGAACACACGCTTCTCGGACCAGTCATTGCTATGCCAACCAATAACGATAGCATTCTTTTGATAAGTGGTCGTGATGGCAGTATCTTTCAAACAGTATCTCTTCCCAACAATAGCAAGCTATCACTTGAGCCCGTATTACTACTGCGTGATCGTCTCATCTTCCGAACGAACTGTAGCTGCGTGTGCTTCGACCTTGTTACATTGGGAATCGCGTGGGAAATACCTTGCGCGCGACCTTGGCTATTTCTGCCTAGTTTATGCGCATTGAATGAAAGTCTTGTTTGTATTATCAACAGCACACAATTGCTCTTGGTTAATACAGATAGCGGTGCGATCGTACGCGCATTCAATCTCACCCCTCCTAACTTCCATCATCCTCACGTATGGGTCTCAGACATCGACTCCGACAGCAAGCCGGAGGTGTGCGTTTTTGGCGAGCTGGAGCCTGAGGAGTATACGCTAAAGGAGATGTTTAAACTTGTATGGGTTGATGACGACCTAGCTACCCTCCATCGATCCACTAACATATCACTAAATGCGAATCTTTACGTTACTACAGCAGTTGATCTAAACAAGGACGGTTGCCCTGAGGTCGTAGCTTCTGGCTCTGGGCTCTACTGCTTCAATCCCTCAGGAAACGTGTTATGGCAGATTGGTTCTGAAGAGGATCTGCTTCCCTTCACATTCGCCGTAAACGATATCGATGGAGATGGTTTCTTCGAAGTCCTAGCTGCAGTATCGCGTATCGACGAGCATGATCACTATTTCTCTGTGTATCTCTACTGTTTCAACTACTCTGGACTTGAGTGGTCTCTGCCTGTCTTGTGGACGGACTGGTGCATATACCCTGTGATTCCCATTCCCTGCGATCTGGATGGAGACTCTGCATCGGAGGTCGCGGTTTTCGCTCTCGATACGCTCATCGTAGTTGATCAGGCAGCTACTCCCAATCTTAGACCGTTCTGTCGGTATAGCGCCTCTCTCCTCAGCTCTCTGGCCATCATATCGACTAAGCTCTTACTGATAGTATTCATCATCGGATTAGGTGCTTCACTCGCCTTGACGCTCTACATCCCGGCAGATGTTAAGATCCGATTAGGTCGAGAGGTAGGGTTGCTAGCTACCTGGCAACAGGCGCTTCCTCTCTCATCCCACACGCTCTTTATTCCAACAGCCTTAGCTGGCTTCGTCACGGTATTCCCTCTAGCAGCAACACTTCTGTTCGAAAGCTTCTCTCTGGAAGTACCGGATACAGCGCTATGGTTACCTCTGTTCGCCACTTGTGCCCTTACAGGCTGCGCTACGCTTCTCGTTTTACTCCTAGCAATTCCACGAAAGCACACACGCATAGCGCTCGTCTACCTAGCTGGGCTTCAGCGAGCACCCTTCTTCGTCTGCTGGAGTCTCACAATGTTCCAACTCGCCCTACACGGTGTACTAACTCCAGCCATGGCTTTCAACATGCTTGTATTCTTCGGTCTTCCTGTAAGCGCTTTACTCGAGCTGCTAACTTTCGTCGTTCTGTACGGGTGGCGTAAGCAGGTTTTGCTACTCGCTGAGACCCGTAGCGCAAGCGGAACGCAAAGTAGCCTCTGATATTCGCTCTACGAACTACCGTACTCATTTAAGCCCCCTCCTTCGCGCTTTGCATGTGGGAGCTACGTACCGACGAGGTTCTTCAGCGTTGGGTACTCTACTCTACTGTCAGAGGTAAGCGCCCTCACGCGTTTGCTGCACCTCCTGAGCAAATGACCCCTTCTGCTCAATGCCCCTTCTGCCCCGGCAACGAGCGTATGACTCCTCCCGCGTACCGCATATACCTCCCCCCTGCTGAAAACCCTGTGGTAGTTGAAGGAGAGGATGCCGCATATCAAACAGGATGGCTAGTGCGCTGTATCCCTAACCTCTATCCTGCTGTAGCTCCTCCAGATAAGGCCTCCCCTCCGGTTTCGGGCTTCCACGAACTAATAATCGAAACACCACACCATGAGGATCATCCTGGAGTCATGCCCGTAAGACAGCTATCTCTCGTTTTTCGCGCCATCTTGGATCGGCTTAGCGAGCTAAAGGAGGTTGAAGCAGTTCGTTACGTCTCCATCTTCCGAAACCATCGCCGAAGAGCGGGTGCCTCTCTTGCACATCCTCACCTACAGCTTGTTGCCACAACCTTTCTTCCACCTCGCGTTGAACAGGAGCAGGTTGCGTTCACTAAGTACCTCGATGCTGAGGGCGGTTGCTATCTCTGTCGTGTAATAGAGCAAGCACGAGAACAGGAACGCCTCGTGTTCGAAACCGAACGCTTCGCCGCCTTTACTCCGCGTGCCACCATCTCTCCCTTTGAAGTATGGGTCGCACCTCAGTTTCATCAAGCGCGGCTTCTCGACCTGTCCTCATCGGACCGTGAGGAACTTGCGAAAATTCTCTCTCACACGCTAAAGGCTCTCCGCGCGCTCCTTAACGATCCTCCATACAATCTGGTGGTTCACCACTGCTGGCGTGAGGAGAAGCCTGCTTACCACTGGCACATACGCATCATTCCGCGAGTAACTACCTACGCTGGGTTTGAGTACGGAACTGGCGTTATCATAAACCCCGTTCTACCTGAGCAAGCAGCATCGGCTTTACGCAAACTCGCTACCAAAACCTGACCGTATTCGACGCTCTAGGTCCTCTAGGATCGTTAGATATGCGTGAGCAGTTCGTTCTGGGCTCTTGAGGTGGCTGAAGTAATCGTGAACAACACCGGGACCACCACCACGTACTGCCATGTAGTAGAAGTGGTCGCTGGTCGTGAGGTAGCGCCATATATGAAGTGCCCATCCTTTAGCTTCTCGAGCAAACGGCTCTACAGCGAGCAAGCGCCGTAAGCACTTACGTTGGAGTGACGTTCCTAGCCACGCGCTTTCGTCACGCTCCATATCCGCCCATGAAACGAAACCTGGACCATAACCGACCTCTCCGCGAACAGGAAAGCGCTCGATAACCTCCGATGGTGTTAGAATGTCTAACTTCTCGATCTCGACGAGCTGATGAGGTAGTTGTTGGAGAAAGTTGTGAATACCTGTTTCCGGCCAGTGGTGCTCACCAAACGTTTCGTAGTCAAGGCAGATGTTTACTACGTCTCCTGGCGTTACCGCCACCCATCGCGCCCATTTAGCAGGCAAGAGCGGGTACTCCTCCCACCACCACGAGCTATATCGAAAACCAATGTCGTCTGAAAGTCGGTAGTGGCGTAAAAGAACGCGGAGCTCCCCGCCTCGACGCTGATAAACGTAGCAAGGGTCTTCTGGAATCCGCCACTCAGCCCCCTCTGTAAAAATGGCTTTGAATCCCAGTCGTTCTACGGTTTCCGCTACTAGATCGTTAAACAGGAACTCTGTATTTTCAAACACTTGTGGGCGATACCCAAACTCCTCTTTAATCAGCTCCTGGTGCATCTTCACCTGTTCAACGAACTCTCTCCCTCTAGGATCCCAAAGTGAAGCAATAGAGTGGAAGTAGGTTTGACAGAGCAGTTCAGCGCCTCCCGCGTCAACAACCCGTTTGATCAGATCGAGAACCTCTGGTGCCCACCGCTTACATTGTTCAACGAAAACTCCCGATAGGCTAAACGCAACCTTAAACCTACCTTCATAGCGGCGGACGTTTTCCAGAATGATGCGTGTAGCGGGTAAGTAGCACTTCCTCGCAGCGCGCTCGATAACCAGCTGGTTTACATACTGGTCAAAGTAAATCTCAAGAAGATCCTCCCACTTCTCCGCCTTCTTAGCTCGAATCCACACATCTGGGTCCGGTCGTATTCTAATCGGCTGATGCACTTCGAACACGAAGCAGACTGCACGTACCACATTGTGTAACGCATCCATGTATATTAACGTGACTTTTCTGATAGCTGTAGGCAAACACTTTAGAGACGAGCTAAAACCCGGCGTATGCCGTTCGATGATCAGCCGTTAAACATCCTGTATCTCGTATGGGAGTATCCACCCAAGTTAGTAGGCGGTCTCGGTACCTACGCCACCGAAATGACGCGAAAGTTCGTAGAACGTGGGCACAATGTCGTAGTCTTTACGATGAACAAACGCCCTGAGGAAGGAGATCCGCTTCCAACGCGCGAGCTTTACCGGGGGGTTGAAGTACATCGACCACTCCTCCTTGACGCCTCCGACATTCTTCCCAGCTTCGTCGCAGACGATCTACGACGCTGGGGACCTCACATTCGCTTCTTCGCAGACATCATGCTGTACAACATTCTCTCTGCTTCTAAAGTGGTAAATGACCTAGTTCCTCGCGAAGGTCGTCGCTTCGACCTCGTTGTAGCTCACGACTGGTTATCGATCATGGGCGGGATGCTGATCAAGAAGGCACTCAACATACCCCTCGTCTTTCACGTACACTCCACCGAACACGGACGTATGATGGGTGGCGGCTCAGCGGTAGTTAAGGACCTGGAGTACCGTGGTGGACAGGTCGCCGACATGGTGATAACCGTCTCGTACGCGATGCGACAGGAGCTTGTCAGCCTAGGCTTTCAGGAGAAGAAGATCTATGTATGCCACAACGGCGTCGATCCTCAAAAGTACGACCCTACGAATGTGGACCCCGAGGAAATCGAACGGCTGCGTAATGGGTACGGCATCGGACCAGATGGCAAGATGGTGCTGTTCATCG
>Ga0190367_1002114_pt1 | contig 10514 bp, 8 predicted proteins | sample 4872181011_MG_FD_171838 | JGI IMG/M metagenome (GOLD analysis project Ga0190367, IMG submission 171838) | Hydrothermal vent microbial mat bacterial communities from Southern Trench, Guaymas Basin, Mexico - 4872-18-10-11_MG | ecosystem: Environmental > Aquatic > Marine > Hydrothermal vents >... | reverse complement strand
TGATAAACGAGGGCGGGGGGTTTGAGATACCCGCCGAGAAAAGCCTATTCACAGTCCAGACGGCGGAGAAGGGGGTCTACTGGTTCAAGTTGAAGTTGAAGGGAGAGCCGGGCCACGCCTCTATACCCGGAGCCGGGAGGAACGCCGTCGTAGGCGCCGCCGAAGCCATAAAGAGGATCTCCATACACAAGCCTAGGGTTACGCCTACCCCCCATGCCGCCGGTTTCATTAAAGCCCTCCTAGACGCGGTCGGTAAGAAGTGGGTAGCCAAGCTACTATTAAACCCCCTAACCGCGGATAGAGCCCTGAAGAAGATACCTGACAAGAGCCAGGCCGCCTTTATAGAGGCCATGCTGAGGAACACCTTAACCCCCACTGTTGTTAAGGGGGGCTACAAGGAGAACGTGATACCCTCCAGCTGCGAGGTCACAGTTGACTGCCGCCTCCTACCCGGCTACGGGGAGAACTGGGTTAGAGGGTACGTCTCAAAGCTCCTCAAAGGCCTAGACTACGAGTTAGAGTTCATATGTAGGGAGCCGCCCACAGAGTCCCTCATAGACACCCCCCTCTTCAAGGCTATAAGGAAGGCCTTAGCATTCGAAGTCCCCGGCTCCCTCGTATCACCTTACATCTCCCCTGGGGGCACGGATTCGAGGTACTTTAGGAGGGCTTTCGGGAGCGTCGCTTACGGCTTCATCCCTATCAGGGCCGAGGTGCCTCTGAAGGAGCTGATGAGGATGGTTCACGGCGTGAACGAGAGGGTCTCCATAAGGAACTTGGAGTTCGGGTATAGGGTGTTAATACACACGTTAACGGAGTTCTACTCGATGATTTAGCAGCTTGGAAAGCGCGGCCCCTAAGCGCTTAGTATTCCTAATCATTTTCACCTTTTAAAACAAAATTATACACGTATTGATCCATAATGTTAATATAGAAGCGATTATGCAAGATTATTCTCGGGGGTTAAAATGATACAGGAAACTCTCATGAGAATAGTAAATATGATTATAGAGATAATCCCCAGCATCGTCGCCGCCCTTATAATTATAGGTATAGGCTACGCGGTTGGGGAGGGGCTCGGTAAAGCTGTCAATAAGCTCATCGAACTCACGGGTATAGAGAGGGGGTTCGACAAGACGGAGACGGGCAAAGCCTTTAGGGCCGCGGGCATAGACTTGAGTTCTCTCGTCGGCAGCTTGACCAAGGCCTTCGTGATTATAATCTCGCTGACCGTAGCCCTACAGATACTTAAGATAGGGGAACCCGTCCAGGGCTACATATTGATGATAGCCGAGTACCTCCCCAGGGTTATAGGCGCAGCCATAATACTTACCCTTGGCATCGTGATGTTCGAGTTCCTGACTAGTTTCATAGCTAAGGCCCTAAGCACTACCCTACCCGAGAAGCACAAAGAGATGGCCGACCTCCTCAAAGACATCATAATGATAGGTTTAATTGCGGTATTAATCACCGTAGCCCTAGACATGCTGCTAATACCCAGTACCTACGTCTACCCCTTAATACTGGGCGCGGTAATCATAGGTGCCGGTATATCCGTCACTGAGAGGCTAGTGAATGCCATAGTCAAGGAGCACGAGGAGTTCAAACCAGTCGCAGGCCACGCCAAGTTCCTCCTATACATGATATTCATAGTAGTAGGCGTAGCCGGGATGTTTAGCACCTTCCCGGGCACCAGTGCGGTCATAGCCAACCTGGCATGGGGAGTAGCCATAGCCGCTGGTCTAATGCTAGTCCCCGTAATATACCACCTCTCGAAGGAAATAGTGAAATAATTTCATCTTTTTCTATTCATTTTTTATCTTGTTAATCTTTCATTTTTGTGATTTAAGGCTATAGCTTTACCTGTAGATTAATGGGTCAAGGCTTTTAGACTATGAGGGGGAGGATAATACAATGTATTCGGCGGATTAATTCTGGTACGGGGGGTTTGCTGTGTAGAGGAGCAGTAAATATTTAGTTATAGCTTTTCAACGTAGTATTTCCCGGTGCTTGCTTTGGATATAGTATTCGGCCCCGTAGTCTCTAGGAGGCTCGGCCTCTCCCTCGGCGTGAACAATATATTTTATAAATATTGTACTTATACATGCGTCTACTGCCAGGCTGGGAGGACTACGCGTTTAACCCTTGAGAGGAGGGCTTTCTACGAGCCTTCCTGCGTGGTTAGGGAGGTCGTCGCCGCTGTCTCTAGGCTAGAAAGACTGGACTACGTGACCTTCGTCCCAGACGGCGAGCCAACCCTAGACGTCAACCTAGGCGCGGAGATAGGGGGGGTGAAGGAGGAGGCAGGGATCAGGGTGGCTGTTATCTCTAACTCCTCCCTCCTGTGGAGGCCCGACGTCAGGGAGGACTTGTCACAAGCGGACTACGTATCCGTGAAGGTTGACGCTGTAGGGAAGGGGGCTTGGCGCAGGGTTAACAGGCCTCACGGAGATCTGAAGCTCGATGACGTGCTGAGGGGGATCCTGGAGTTTTCGGGGGAGTTCGAGGGCACGTTGACGACCGAGACCATGCTGGTCAGAGGGGTGAACGACTCGCCCGAGGACGTAGAGAGAGTTGCATGTTTCCTGAGGGAGGTAAACCCCGACAAGGCGTATATAGCCGTCCCCGTGAGACCCCCCGCGGAGAGGTGGGTGTCTCCTCCGAGTGAGGCTACTCTTAACATGGCCTACCAAGCGTTTTCAAGGGAACTGGGGCAGGATAGGGTCGAGCTACTACTAAGTCTAGAGAGCGGGGAACCCAGCTACGTCGAAGATCCGATTAAGGGACTGGTAGCCACCACGGCCGTCCACCCAGTAGAGCTGGGGTACGCTGAGAAGATGCTGAGCAAAGCTGGCTTGGAATCCGGCGAGGTAATAGGGAACCTCGTTAGGAGGGGAGTGCTAGCCGTAGTGGAGTATGAGGGGCATAAGTTCCTCGTTAGGAAGATAACGCAACTGTATAAGCACAATGCAGGTAACAATAGGGAGTAGGGATGCAGAGCCATAGCGGAATTCCTCTCCGAGATGAAGGTCGCGGCTAAGCACTGCCCCGAGAGGGAAGTAGTACCCGTACTAACTGGGGCCTTGATAAGGGGTGATATGCGTAGCTACGCTTAGGAGGAATGAGTTAGAGTATACAACTACTAGTTCTTTTATACCTGTATAAGTACTAACCTAATTGAGGGATATGCGTACCGAAGACTTCTATTGGGGCGTCTCGCAGTCAGGCTTCCAGTTCGAGATGGGTGACCTCTACAGGCGTTTCCTGGATACTCGCTCGGACTGGTGGGTCTGGGTCAGAGACCCCGCGAACATAAAGAGCGGACTCGTAAGCGGAGATTTGCCGGAGGACGGCGTAGACTACTGGGAGTTCTACAAGGAGGACCATAAAACCGCGCACAGACTTGGACTCAACGCCTACAGGATCGGGGTGGAGTGGAGCCGAGTCTTCCCCTGCCCAACATATTCTGTGAGGGTAAACGTAGAGCTAGACTCTGATGGATTGGTTAGGAGCGTCTCCTTAGGGATGGACGCCTTAGAGGAGCTGGATAAGCTGGCGGACAAGGGAGCTGTCAACTGGTATAGGGAGGTTCTGACCGACATCAGGGAGAGGGGGATGGAGCCATTCGTATGCCTTAACCACTTCACGCTCCCCATATGGATTCACGACCCCATACGCGTCAGGAGCGAGGAAAGAGGCGTGACTACCGGCTGGGCCTCCAAGTCCATTATAGTGGAGTTCGCAAAGTTCGCAGCCTACATGGCCTGGAAGTTAGGGGGTCTAGTGAGTTACTGGGCTACCTTTAACGAGCCCATGGTGGTTGTAGAGCTGGGCTACCTAAACCCAGACTCAGGCTTCCCGCCGGGGATCTACGACCCGGAGATGGCTCGGCTTTCCCTCACAAACATGGTAAACGCGCACTCTCTAGCGTACGACCTAGTCAAAGAGTGGTGCAGCAGGGCGTCGGGCGGAGAGGTAAAGGTAGGCCTAATCCACAACTACGTGCCAGTTCACCCCCTAGAGGAGAGAGACTCTGAGGCTGCCGAGCGCTACGATTACCTACACAACGAGGTCTTCCTGTCTGCTGTGAGGTACGGTTTCCTCGACTTAAACCTAGATGGTTCCCCTGAGAAGAAAGCCTGGCTTTCAGGCAAGCTGGACTGGGTAGGGCTGAATTACTACACTCGGTGCGTCGTGAGGAGGAAGGAGGGAGATACCTCGCTCTTAACGGGCTACGAACCCGTGGGCGGGTACGGCTTTAACTGCGAGCCTCGATCTAGGAGTAGAGATGGTAACCCTACGAGCGACTTCGGCTGGGAAGTCTACCCCCAAGGCCTCTTAGAATCTATAGAGGCGCTGGAGAGGCTCAGAGTACCCGTAATAGTAACTGAGAACGGAGTAGCAGACTCCGACGACTCCCTACGCCCAGCCTTCCTGAAATCACACGTAGAGGTCTTGAAGAGCGCGCTCAACCAGGGCTTCGGAGTTAAGGGATACTTCCACTGGTCTTTGAACGATAACTACGAGTGGGCGAAGGGCTACTCTATGAAGTTCGGCCTCCAAGAAGTAGACCTGAGGACGAAGGAGAGGAGGCCTAGGCCCAGCGCGGCGCTACTATCTAAACTTATAGGTAAGTTCGAATATTAAGAGCGGGGATAGAGCCTTGCTGTTCATACTCCAATACGCGCTCGCGGGAGCTATATTGGGCGCCCTCCTAGGAACATGGAGAAAGGGGCTGGCCTTAGTAGTAATTGCGTTAATAGTCTCCTCGTTAATATCCCAGTTCGGAGTCTCGCAAGGCAACTACCAAGCCGTGGTCGGGATACTAAGCAAAATTTTCTACTCCCTTTACGCCCTAATAGCCTTCATCTCCTTCTCCTTCGGCGTATTCATGGGAGTATTCTTGAGAAACCTGTACGAGGAAGGAAAGAAAGTGGCGGAGAACATCTTAGAAGGAGAGGAGTCAAAGGAATCTTAGCGCTCTAGCGGCTTCCTCCCTCGATAGCCTCCAGTTCAGCTGGCTGAGGTAAGTTCTGTGGGGTTTAAACCTCGACACTAGGCCCCTCCAGTCGTCTACCCCCACGACTTCTACGCCCTCGGGGGTTAGAGACCCGTACCCCCACTCAGACAGGTAATACAAGTAGCCTATGTCCCTGGGATCGAAACCCATGAGCAGAGCGGTAAGGGAGTCTACGGCTACGGGGTTTTCACCGGCTACAGCGACGCCGAGCGGCTTAGGACTCCCACCTATAGGCCCGTCACCCTCCATCCCCACGTACCCGTCAACCACTGCTAAAGAGGGCATGAGGTACCTAGCCAGGTAGGCTATGCTTAAGTTAATGGCTTTGTAGCCTTGGTGTAGCAGTCCTCTGTAGCCCGGCTGTACGGCGCCAACTACGACGTTCTTTATGGTTAACGTTACCACCACCGTGTCGTGGGTCTTAGGCCTGACTACTGAAACCAGGTAGTCCGCGTCTAGCATGTTCTTGGAAACCCTGACCTTCACAGTCTTATCCAAGTTAGAGTCCCAGACCTCGAACTCCTCGTAGTCGTCCCTGCCTATATCCAGGAACTCCACGTCGTAAAGCTCCTTCAGAGCAAGATAGCCGTAATTCTTCAAAGCGTCCATGAGTGAGCCTTGGGCTGGACTTTCGGCTACGATGATAGTCCCCCGGTAGTATTTGGATAGAGCCTCAATAACGGCTCTAACGGCTCCCACAGGGGTTGCGCAGAGTTCCCTGTAGGCGGAGACGAAGTTAACCTTTACGACCACCTGCCTGGCAGTCCTCGCCTTCTCCAAGACTTCGCTGGCTAAGCCGAGTACCTCTCTAACTCCCTCATAATGCCCCCTACTCCTAGATAGATAGACCCTGCTAGGCATGAAAACACCGAGAAGATCCTCTGATAAAATAATGATAAGGAGCTAGTTAAGTAATTCGTATATGAGCTTGAGGTAGTCGTAGAGGTGCCTGGTGATCAGGAACCTCTCCCTAACCCTCTCCCTAGCCTTCCTACCCATCTCTCTGCGCAGCTCTTCATCTCTTATGAGTAGCAGGGCTTTCTTGGCCGCCTCCTCGACGTTCCTGATCAGGAAGCCCGTCTCTCCGTCGACGACCTGGGTCTTTATCCCTCCAACCCCCCTAGCCACTACCGGGGTCTCCTTCCACATCGCCTCAGCGACTGCTAAGCCGAAGCCCTCTCTAATACTCATCTGTAGGGCCACGTGGGCAGCCCTCTGAAACGCGTTCACCTCCCTATCCCCAACCCCCACAAGGTCTGTGAGGAAGTGTATGTCGTAATCCTCCCCCGCGTACCTAGCCGTCTTTTCGTAGTAAACCCAGCCCTCAGGGTCATCCCTAGCCATGCTGGCTACGAGTAGGAGCTGGGCCCTAGGCTCCTTCTCCTTAACCTTACGGTACACGTCGATGGCTGCGAAGGGGTCTTTCCAAGGGTCAAACCTGGCCACCTGTATAAGTATGGGCCTCTCCGGATCCACATCGTACTTCTCTAGGACTCCGCAGACCTCCGAGTACCCCATCTCTCTATTCTTCTCCGAGAGGGGGTCTATGGAGGGCCTTATTATGCGGGCCTTGGAGGGGTCTAGCTCCGGCTGGACGTACTCCTCCATGTGGAATATGTAAGCGTCGTAGAGCTTTACGTACTCCCCTATAAATTCCCAAACCTCCCTGTAAGGCGAGGATAAATCTATGTGGCACCTCCAAACCCACCTCTCACCCTTCTTCGTGTAGTACCTAATAGCTAGGGGCTGGGGGTCGTGTATCACCACAACGTCCTTGTCGAGGTCGAGTTTTGCCGCGTTCTCCTCGTTCACGCGTAGGTAGAGCCTCTTCATCTCCTCGGTCAGCCTGACCTCCATGCCCTGAGACCCGTTGTGCAATAGCTTGGTCACGTTGAAGAACTCCTGTGGGGCTTCTATAACCTCCCACTCGGCGTCCAGCCCCACAGACCTCATCAGGGGAACCATGTTATGGAGTATCTCGGCCACTCCTCCCCCGAATGACGTGGAGTTAACGTGCACTAGTGAGATCCCCGCCAGCTTCTCCGCCAGCTTCCTGACAGACTTTATAGTGGCTTCTGGAGCTATCCCAACGTAGTCCTCTAGCCTCCTCCTCCGGGCTAATTCTACTTTCAACTCTTAACACCTACTCAACTATTTCGAATAGCAAACCCTCTACATCCTCTAGCACAGCTCCTAAACCGCCTACCCTAATAACTCCTTCCTTCGTCTCCACGAGGAGGGACGCGATGCCATCATCAACCACCTTCCCCTTAACGACCCCCTCAACCACTACTCTCTCCCCGCCGCTAACCCTAACCCCTACAACCTTGATCTTCTCCCCTCCTCTAACCCTGTCTATGAAAGACCATATCGAGACAAACCTACCCCTAACCCTTTCAGGCCTGCTGATGAGAGTAGAAGTGCCGACTAGGGAGCTGTAGAACAAGTCCATCAAGGCCCTGACAAGCAGAGGCTCCGCAGTTAGTATGGAGTAGTCGAGACGGGGGTCGCTGATAACCCCAGCCCTCGTGTCCGCCAGAGCGATAGTAATCGAGGACGCCTTCCTCTGATAGAGTTCGACCCCTGCCTCAATTAGCCTCTCAACGGAGTCCGGGCGCCCATAACTAATAACGGTCACGTTAACGCCTCTCTTTGTCGCCATCTCTATCTCGGGGGTCAGGGAGTCCACGTCTTTCGAGCCCGCGGCTAGGAGGAGCTGGTACCTAGACTTCTTCACTAAGGGGACTATAACCTCCCCGGGCTTAGCGCTTATAACCCACGTAGCCTTGTATTCAAGTTCAGCCTCCAGCGATAACACCTTAACCAGGCTGACTATATCCTCGTATATCCCGTCGAGCTTCTTCTTCTCCCTCTCGATGTACGCGTGCAGGGCTATCTCCGGGTCGACGGGCTTAAACTTCCTGGGCTTTTCCTCAACTATCTCTATCAACCCCTTCTCGCTGAGCCTCTGAGCCACGTCGTAAATCCTGCTGTGGGGTATACCGCTAAGTTCAACCAGCTTCTTAGCCGTTAGAGTGCCGCTCTTAAGCAGGGTTATGTAGGTCTCTATCTCGTACTGGCTCAACCCGAGTTCTGAAAGCCTCACTTTCAATTCTCCTATCACGTCTTCCTTTTTATAAGCCATAACGATAAAACTTATATACATCATAATAGATAAATTTTTTGTATCACCCAATGGTGATAAAATGAAGCGAACGGAGTTATTACTCCTGGCAACCCTCATCATCGTAATTATAATGTCCGGAGCTATCATAGTCCAGCTGCAGAGCATGGTCGCAACTCTCTCGGCCAAGCTAGACGAGCTAAGTAGTAAGTTGGAGACAACTTCTAAGAAACTAGACCAGTTAACGTCTACGACTAACGAGATACTGGAGAAGATAGGCGCGCCTCCACCTGCACCCCCACCGGCACCGCCCAAAGAGGTAGAGCTGGTAGTCTTCAGCCTGTGGGGAGGCAAGGAGGAGGAGAACTTCCTCAAGGCCCTAGACGCTTTCACCAAGAAGACCGGGATAAAGGTGAAACACGTCGCCCAGACCACTGAGGGCCTGATGGTTGGCCTGCCAGCCCAGTTCGCGGCTGGGAAGTCAGTGGCTGACGTAGTCGTAGTTCCGTGGCCTGCCTGGATAAAAGAGCTGGCCAAGGAGGGCCACCTACTAGAAGTTACAGGCTTAATAGACCCGACTAAGTACCCGGAGTCCTACGTCAAGATGGTCACTGTGGACGGGAAGATCTACGCCGCGCCCTTCAAGGCTTGGGCTAAGCCCGGCTTCTGGTACAGGAAGTCCTTCTTCCAGCAGCACGGATTAACGCCGCCTGAGACCTGGGACGATTTCTTAGCCCTCCTGGAGAAGTGCAAGGGTATATCTGGTGTTGAGGCCCCGATAGCCAGCGGAGACGGGGTTGGGTGGCCTCTCTCAGACGTTACCGAGGCCTTCATAATTAACCGTGGCAGCCCGGAGCTACAGCAGAAACTCATTAGCGGTGAGATAACGTTTGACGACCCACAGGTAAGAGCGGTCTTCGAGGAACTCGTGGACCTGCTGAAGAAGGGATACTTCAGCGAGCCCGATGAGTGGACCGCCCAGATAGATAAGCTGTGGGCGGGCAAGTACTGTATCTACTTCATGGGTAACTGGATGACTACGATGCCACAGGTCAAAGACATAAACGACCTAGGCTTCTTCCCGTTCCCAGAGGCCAAAGGCGTAGTAGCTGGCGGAGACTGGGTGATAATACCCAAGTACACCGAGCACCCAGACGAGGCTAAGCAACTCCTACAATTCCTCGCTGGCCCAGAGGCTCAGGAGATAATGGTTAAGGCTGGCGGCTTCCTGGCCACTAACAGGGACGTACCGGCGGAGGCTTATAAGCCAGCTGACAAGGCGGTCGTGGACTTCCTCAACACTCCCGGGCTAGTCGTGGTGATGGACTTAGACGACGCCGTGGGCGGCGAGTTCCAGAGGACTTTCTGGGACCAGCTGAAGCTGCTCTGGGTATCACCTGACGCGCTACCGGACATACTAGAGGCCATTAAAGAGGCACACTTAAAAACTCTAGGTAAGGCGTAAAGAACGGGGGTCAAATGTACGCTAAAAACAAAAAAGTAATTATACTTTTTTTAGTTCCTGCCCTTTTCCTCCTATCGCTCTTCGTTATAGGGCCAATGCTGTACACGTTCTACATGAGCCTACTAGACTGGGAAGGGCCTCAAGTCAAGGGGTTCGTAGGCCTCGACAACTACTTTAAGCTTTTCTCCCGCAGAAAGATACTGAACTACAGGGGTTTGAGCAGGGGGAGGCCCCCGATGGGGGCTTTGCCCCACAATATCATATGGATAATAATCCACGTCCCTCTGTGCACGGTTCTGGGTTTAGTCTTAGCGTACGTGCTGAGGGACGTGAGGGGGGCCACGATAATCAAGTCCATAATATTCCTCGGAATGGTAACGCCCATGGTCGTGGGGGGCGTGTTGCTGCGCTTCATCTACGATAAGGACGCGGGGGTATTCAACGAGTTCCTCAGAGTGGTGGGGCTGGGCCACCTCGTTAAGACCTGGACGGCCTACCCCGACACTGCTCTGTACGCGTTGATACTGGGCTCTGTCTGGATATGGACTGGCTTCTCTATGATAGTGTACTCCGCTGGGTTGGAGACTATACCCCCGGAGCTCTTAGAGTCTGCGAGGGTTGACGGCGCTTCGGAGTTCATGATTTTCAAGGAGATAGTCATCCCCCTACTGAAGCCAGCGACAATAGTAGTCGTGACTATGAGCATACTCTGGGCTCTGAAGATATTCGACATAGTGTACGTCGCCACACTCGGAGGACCCGGAGGGGCGTCCACAGTCCTCGCCTTGGAGATGTACATGGACGCGTTCTTCAAGATACCACCCAGCTACGGAACCGCGGCGGCGATAGCATCCCTCCTGACCCTCCTTACCCTGGGAATAGCTGTCTACGTGGCTAAGTACGTG
>Ga0190367_1002112_pt1 | contig 10518 bp, 11 predicted proteins | sample 4872181011_MG_FD_171838 | JGI IMG/M metagenome (GOLD analysis project Ga0190367, IMG submission 171838) | Hydrothermal vent microbial mat bacterial communities from Southern Trench, Guaymas Basin, Mexico - 4872-18-10-11_MG | ecosystem: Environmental > Aquatic > Marine > Hydrothermal vents >... | reverse complement strand
AATGAGTAGTTTGTTGTGGCGCCGGGGGGAGGATTCGAACCTCCGACCACGGGGTTAACAGCCCCGCGCTCTACCGGCTGAGCTACCCCGGCACCATAAACAAAATGGATTAGGGGGGATTTAAGCTCTAACTTCATGTTTATTAGCGCTACCTTAAATATTAAGCGCATTGTTTAAAACCTCGTGACAATGCTGTGCGAAGCCCTCATAAACCTATCCTAGAATTTATGTTGGGTCACGCAAATGTCTGGTATATATTTAGTGATGTCCGATACCCATGATAATCTCAATATGCTAGGTAAGTTAATGGATAGGGTTAAAGGTACTACTTTTGACGGCGTAATACATTTAGGTGATCTCGTATCACCATTTACTCTCAAATACCTGGTTAGTAAGGTTAAATCACCCATAGTAATATTAGGAAATAATGATGGTGATAAGATATTACTAAGTAGGACATACCCTAACATACTAGAACAACCCACAGAACTAAAGATTGATAATCTACATGTACTGCTACTACATGGCTTCGGATCTAAAGACTTCACTTACAAGATCGTTAAAGCATTAGCGAGAGGTGGTGACTACGACATAATAATGTATGGTCACACACATGAAGCTAAAATTGAGGTAATCAATAAAACCCTAATATTCAATCCAGGAACTGTATCAGGCTACCTTAGTGATAGATGTACCTACGGTATACTAGACCTAAGTAAGTACGTAGTTAAGGTCATCGACATAAATACTGGTGAGGTAATCATAGAGCAAGAAATACCTAAACACTGAACCTAATCACATAAGGTTTAGGGTGGGGTGCGATCCTAATAACTGCTTCACCCCTATCAACGAGTAAAGCATACCTCCTCACATCATCATCGCTAATTAACATAAATTTAGATAACTCCTTCCAATAATCAATATTAGCTGAAGGCATAGCAGCAAATAGACCTGAATTTAGCACTATCACTGACTCCCCAACCTTGAAATCACTTAACCTTTGTGAAGCTAATGCTACTGAAATACCGTAACTTCTACTAAGTCTTACTAGCTCATTAATATTCACTGACGGAAGTACCGTCCAACTTTCATCGTAAACTAGTAGTAGATCAACCACTGGATTCCTGACAGCCCTCCTCATAAGCGACATGTAGACCCTCATCAGCCTAGATATAATACTTGAAGTTATGAATACATAGTTAAGCCCTAAAGCCATAAGTTTAGAGAAATTCAATACATATATCGAGCCCCTACCACTAAGTAACGTAATTAGCGCCTTACCCCTCTCAAGAGCCTTAATCACTCCTAGAGCTCTAGATATTTTATAACCTAAATATGGGTCCTCAAAATTAGTTAAGTAATTAACTACATCATCCAGAAGTTCCGTAACATCTACAGCATCCCCCCTAAGCTTACCACTAAGTACCTGGTTTAATGACCTATAGATCGCTGTTACATCATCCTTACTAATAGACTCACTTGATACTAGGTCTATTACTAAGTCCATCATGAAGTTCAACTTAGAATTCTGAGGTAACGCATTAAGTAATTTAGATATGCCCAAACCAACGTCTTCACCCAGTATTAGCTCCCTTAAATTAGCACCAAGCCTCTCAAGTCTGAACCTATACTCACCTTTCACATCGAATATTAAGACATTACCCTTACACCACTCATGAAACCTATGAGAGTATATAGAAAGAAATTCTGTCTTACCTGACCCTGTAGGTCCTACAACTAAGATGTGAGGTGATGGAGCTTTATTAACATTCCAGAAGACTTTTCTCCCACTAAGAATGTCTATACCTAAGTAGACACCCTCAAATGTTACATTACTAAACTCCTCTACTCGTATTAATGATGGTATAAAGTAGAATAGTGAGTAATCACATAAAACCATAGGTTTATAACTTTTAAATCTTAGCACATCCCCCTTAAGGGTATGTCGAAAAAACAGTTTATTGACTACATCTACATTCTTTAAGCTTATAACCTTAGTCTTAACACCTAACGAATTTAGACTATCTCTTAATGCTTTAAGTCTCAAGTTTAATGTACGAATTAACTCTTCTTTATCTTCATCACATGCAGAAACAGAGAAATATGTTAATACCTCATAGGGCGCTAATCCATGCTTTAATACATTATGCTTAATCCTATTCAAATTAGTTAATCTTGTCTTAATTGATGAAGCAGAAGGATTAAGTTCTAATACTATTGATAAATTCTCTATCTTCCTATCTATGCTTCTAATGTAGCTATCACTATCAACGGGGTGTAGGAAAGTCTTAACCTCAACGGGAAACCCTAAGTTTAAGGCATTATAGTACGACTTAAAGATATGTTGTAGCTCCTCCACATTAGAAGCATTAAATATTGTAGGTACAGCTTCAACAATCAAGAACTTCTTACCACATATGAGTCCATTCTTGAAATTGAATATTACTGCGTCATCCTCAATGATAATATCCCTACTTAGTTCACTATGAGGTCTATTCTTTAATTTACTAACGATCCTCCTTGTTAATGAGATTAATACATTCTTAATCATGATTCATCCCCACCAATTTACTTATGATAATTGCATTCCTTACCGCATATTCTAAAGATTTAATCACAATCTCCTTAACGCTAAAGTACTTCCTAGGAGCCTCCTTAAGTTTCATACCAGGAGTTAGAATATATAACTGAAGACCTTTTAAGAAGTTTGAGGAGCTACATTCAAGAAGTACTTCACGTGATTTTGGGGGTATGTACTTGTATGATGCATCATCACCACATACCCATATTAGTACTGCAGGCACATTTAATTCCTTCATTTTGAGTTTCAGTTTAACATTAGTACCTCCTGAGACTATATCTAGATCCTTAAATAACTCATAACTTAACTTAGGTACATATAAAGTGATATTACCATCAATATTCTCAATCGCAAACTCATCACCCTCACGTACCTGTATTGGCTGCTCATCCTCAATTATTTTCGTCAAGTATATGTTGAATAAGTCATTATAAGTAGCAGTAATTAGTATCGGTAACTTACACTTACTTAAATCAATGATTACTCTATTATTACCTGACTTTAACTCATAACCATTTGAGCAAATTATATTTATGCTCGACTCATTAAGTCCTACACTTATTTCCAACTCCTTATCCTGCTTTCTCAATACTCTAATACTTTCCCTTAATGGATTACGTGTTATGTACTCTTTAGGCCTTAAAGTCACTGAACCTATGTAATACTTATCCTTAAGGAAGTTATATTGAACGCTTAGGTTAATCTTAACCACATCCTTATTAATTACATTACCTACTACCATTAATTCCGCATTTGTATATCCTTTACCGATAGTAATGTCGTTTATACTGCTGACTCTTAAACCTTCAACTGTTGCTTTAAGAATGGCGTTTTCAGGTACTTCATTACTTAGCATAATATTAAGTAATGCTACGAAATCTGCATAAGGTGTTACTATACCTCCCTCATCGATATAAACAGCCTTAGCTACATCAACATTAATTAGTTTAGGCGTGGATGAGCTTATGGAGAATGTCTTAGTTATTGTGAATAGGGGGTCCTTAACGTAAAGTCTAATATCACCGGACCATCCTAAAATTTTAGGTCTTAATAGAATTTCTAAGCTATCACTACATACGTTACTTTCAACTAGAACCAATCTATCATCGATGATTAACTCAGATGTGGTAAACCATGGTTTTACTCTCACTTTTACATAGCTATTACTTGAGATGGTACTTGAAAGTATGTCAATTTCAGGCTTAACGGGTTTACTTACATCCAGTAATCCAAGCATATCATTACCTACAGTACATATAGCTACTCCCTCTCTTACCAGGACACACTGATTGCTCTTGATAACTATGTCAGTAAGCTCATCATCATTAATCACTCTGTAACTTGAACCTAAATTAAATATCGCCATAATGCCTTTAGCTGATAAATCCCCTACGTATCCCCTAATCAATATTTTTCTTAAGTTACCCTCAACTATACTTAATTCATCACCTAAAGACACAAGAAGTTTAGAGTTATCCAGACAGTCAACATCTGATGGGTACTTCATTATAGTTAAAGGTGTTAATTCTCCATGATTACTCTTAACTATTAGCTTATGCTTTGGATCGTAGAGGTAATCCTCATCACCACACCTAATTAATGGCCATAGTTTTATAGGTAGCGGGTATACGTCACTTAGGCTTACAACCCATGACGTTCTACCACAAGAGACTACACATAAATTTTTACTACAGATTAAATCTGTAACATCACTACATGAAACCTTAAACTCATTACCTACCCCCTCAAATCTATCCCATACCGATATAACTAATGAATCCTTCGTGCTTAAAGTTGCTTGACATGCTACAACCTCACTACCACCAATGACGCTTTTAGTTACTCTTTTAATTCCATTAATGTTGGCAACAATATATGTACCATTTTTCTTTATAGATAATACCAGTTCATTAAGGAAATTAATCACACTCATAAGTTGAATGTTACCTAAATTCATGCATTCCTTATCTATACATACCTGAACATTCCTTAAGTTACGTAATGTTATAGGCTCATCAGTTACAGCTACATTTCTTCTAAGAATGCTTTCTAAAGTCTTATTATTGATCTTGACTTCAACGATTCCTTCACTCTTAAATGGATTTAAGGTTACGGTATCGATACTCGAATCACTCAATTTAATTAGCGTATACTCTAAGTGGGGAACTAATTCATTAGCTAATACTACGTTACCTTTAGATGTTCTTAATAACCTACATCTCACTCCAACATTGCTTGTGACTAGCTCTCGAAGCCTATATACACTCTTTAATATTGGTACTCTCATCTTAAGCACCCTAAATTAATTATTGCAAAAAGCATTGACGTTAAACCAGGAATTAACGTATTCAGCGGGTCGTTAAATACTACATAGCTAGCGTATATTGAATAAGTTAAGATTACTACCAATGTATAGTACATTAATACATCCATCACTATACTACTATACGTGTTAACTATGGTTAGCACCGTTGAGAACATAAACGGTAAACTTAAAGCTAAGGCTAAGATAAATGCATTAACCACTAATGAATATTTAAAATCACTAATGAATTCTGTAATGACCTCCCTTAACTTTAATAATCTCTCCTTATCTAGTGTTCCTCTCATTATAGCTTTAACTATTGTATAGAGTAGGAATTTAGTTATCCATAACTTAACATTCTTAATGATGCTTTCGTGATCGTTGAATCCCAAGCTGATCCTTGTGTTTCTTAACGTCTTTGAACGAGACTTACTCAATACATTATTGAGTAGTTTTAATGGATTAATTAGTGTTAGTGGTGCTTCACACATAGTGTTAAGTATTCTCGGTATATCGTATAGCTCACTCACCGCATTAACGTAGCTAATTAACCCCTTTACACCGAGCGGTATAGCGATAGCTGAAAATATCAGTAAGGATAACCTTAAATCTTTAAGTACAAGGTAAATCACTATAATAATTAAATACGCTAATGATGAGGCTACGATAATTATACCTCTTCTATCTAAATTAACATGCTGGTGTAGTGGCGGTTTAGGAATTAATAGAAGTGATAAAGGTAGTATTAAGAGTGAAATAAGTAGTGTATTTAATAGGAATTCTTGGTTATTGGTTATTATTGAGACCATAACTGAAAGTATGGGTAAGTACCCAAGCACTATAGCTACAATAGTGGATACTGTAGCTCTAAGCTTCAGTACCGTCTTATTCATCATCTTTATGTCGTAAAGAAACTCCTTACTTTTTTCTTGAATCCATACAAGTGCCGTACCTAGGGAAAGCGAGAATAGGTAGTCAAGAAGGAGATTCCTAATGAAGTTGCTATTAATGAACTTAATGTACGTTTTAACTGCGTCAAATGTTGGTAATAGCTTCTTTAATTTCCTTAACCTTGATGCTTCACGACTAAGGTTCTTGAATACTGATTCATACTTAACTAAGTCATCTAGGTCACTTATCAATTCAGTATACTTACCTGCACTTATACCCTCACTTATTACGTAATACTTAAACTCAGTTTCAACATTTCTTTTCCTGACTACTGTTTTAAAGTAATATATGAGTAGTAAGGCTACATAAGGCGTAACCGATACTAAAGATAACGTAATGAGTATGGTGTTTAATGAGGTAATTTTAAGTATGTAATGTATAATGAAGAAAGTAAGTGAAGTTAAGACTAAAGAGTACGTTAATAGCTTGATGGAGTATCTCCGTAATTCAGTACCTATTAATGCTTCATAACCTGCAAGTAGTCTTAACCTATTCATTACTCTTAAATATTTACTTGCTACCCTATGAAGCATTACTTAGAATCACCTCCCTAGGAACTTTTAACCTTGCCTTAACCCTCTTGCTCCTCCTAATCAACTCATCTAAGCTTATGTCCTCACCGTAACTATAGATATTATTAAGTATTATGTCATCATCTTCCCTGCTATATATGGGTTCATCAATACTCACTATAGCTCGCTTAATTCCGTTATTAATGACGTAATTCACTGTTATTATTACCCAAAACATAGCTACTTGTGATGGTGTGAGATTTATTGGAGGACTAGTAAGCCTCATTATGGCTTCCTCGGCGCTACCACCATGAAATGTTGTTAAACCCCCTAACCCCATGTTCATTGCTTGAACAAGCACTTTAGCTTCTGAACCTCTCGTCTCACCTATGACTAAGAATCTACTCACGGAAGACCTTAATGCTGCCTTAGCTAAAACCATCTGATCTATTTCATCTCTTGACCTCCAAGGACTTATGGGTACAACATACCTAACCCAGCTACTATTACGTGGTGGGTCTATCTCAGGTGTGTCCTCTATTATAGCTATTTTCCATGATTTAGGTATTAAGTCATATATTATAGCTCTTAATAATGTGGTCTTACCAGAACCTGGGGGTCCAACTATTAGTATGGAGCCTCTATTTACTATTATGTAGTTTATGAACCTAACTATGGCCTCATTGAGCATGCCATTTCTAACTAAGTCCTTTAGTCTTAACTTAGAGCTTTCTTTCTTCTTCCTTATCACGATCTCACCGGATCCTCCAGCAATCTCTGGAAGAACTACATGAACTCTATGACCGCCATCAGCTTCAGGCAAGTTGAAGTCAAGAATGGGCGTAGCTTTAGTTATTATCTTACCTGACCTTTCTGCGAGTAAGTTCATGTAGAAGAGTAATTCATCTTCATCCTCAATAATTACGTTAGTCCTTATATAATCAACTGTAGGATCAATCGATGTTAGTAAGGAGTGTCTAACCCATATAGACCCAGTACCCACTATTGAAATATCCTCAACATAGGGATCGTCAATAAGGACCTGCAATTTCTTATACTTTAACTCCCTCATAACAGCATAAGCTATTAGTGATTTATCTTCATCATTTACTCCTAGAATCTCTTGTGCAATATTAACAATATCGTATAATTCATTAACACTCTTTTCAGGTAAGGCGAGAAGTATCTCTTCTAAATGTTCCCTAATAAGCTCGGTATATTTTCCTATTAGTTCATCATTAACTCTGTACTGATAGCTTCCATCGTGATACTTAACTATACTAACTTCTACAGCACCTACGTTATACTTGAAGATTATTTCCTTATGCACAGAATAACACCTTGAAAAAGTTACCTCGTTTTACACGTAAGTCATGATTTAAGATCATTATAGGCTAACGCTTAATGTTTCCTTATTACCTGTACTACTATTCACTAGCTCAAATACTATTGAAGATATACTTGATACGGTATTTACTTTTACTAGTATCACCGTTGATGAGCCTGGTGCTAATGTTTGTGATCCTGCTAATATCTGGCCATTAACATTAATTACCGTTCCATTACTTAGTACAACGCTAATCTTATTTACTTCTATAGAATATGTCTCACTACCTTTATTCTCTATCTTAACTACAATAGTTTGCACTGTATCTGTTTTTGATTTTGAAAGTACTGTCGCATATAGTGATGGTATGGTTGCATAAGAGGTTACTCTCCCTGTTTGAGAGCTTAACCAGTGCTGTACTGTCAGCATTATAGGTATGGCTATAGCTACTAGAGCTAATATTATGACTAGATCACTTACACCCTTCCTTAATTTTCTTACGAGTAACTTTCTCCTCACTTATTTACACCCATTAGTAGTTACGGGTTTATAAAGGGTTCAAGAGTGTGCAACTTTAATAATTATGACTCATCCCAAGACTGATAAGGGTGTGGCTAAGTGAGAAGGTTAAGGATACTACTGGAAAACTTAATTAATAACATAGTAGGTGGTAATACATCAATAACTAAAGATTATGAAGGAGTGATTATAGATACGCTACTTGAGCTAGGCCTGATTGAAAGAGTAAATAGAAATGATGTAGAGGTGTATCAATTAAGTAGGTTAGGTGAAAGACTTTATACGGTGTTGAGGAAAGTACATGGATTAACTTTAAATGATGATCAGCGAGGCAACTCATCTTCATCAATGAAATCTGTTAAAGCCGGTCTCATCACCTAAGTTATTAATAACGTTGAGGGATTTTATAAATGAACGATAAAGAATTTAAGAAGGTGATATGTGATAGTATTAGAAGGTTAAGGAGTATTAAAGACATGTACAAATCTAAGGAGAAATCCAGTAAGGATTTAATAAATATTTTAAGTAACGCTAAAGATGAAGTAATTAAAGTTAAGGGTAAAGGTGATGAGGAGGATAAAAGTACCAAGCTTAAGAAAATTGGTCTGAGTTTACTTTCCCTACCTATAGATCCAACACAGGTAACTACTGCAACAGGTGCTACGCTATACCTTATAGGTAAAGTACTCAATAAGATTGAGGAAAAAACTAAAGGAATGAAGGATGTTATACTATACTATAATAAATTCATTATTAAGCTTAAGGAGATACTATCATGACATCTTACATATTAATTTTAGAAGTTAAGCAAGATGTACAATTAACCATAGGCTCTAAGATATACACTTTAACTAGGGGGAGGTACATCTATATAGGTTCAGCTAATTTATGGAGACCATATCTAAGATTACATAGACATATGATTAAAAGAAAGAAGGTTAAGTGGCATATAGATTACTTAACAATTAACCCTGATGTTAATGTTCAGTACGGAGTATTGTGTTATAATATGTCAGAGAATGAGCTTTACAATATTTTGATAAAGTTATTTAAACCCGTTATTAAAGGATTTGGTTGTACTGATTGTAAAAAACACATTTCACACCTATTTGAGTTATATCCTCATGAGTACTTTAATGAGCTTATAGATATTTTCATATGTATTTGTGGTGACGTCGAGTTTGTTTTGTGATGCCACGATGTTATTCCCTATCACGCCTACTTGATCTACTATATGTCCTCCTTCTAGGTCTTTTACGACTGGGTCTAAAACCACCTACAGCTTTAGGTGATGTATCAGGTATTTCCTCCTCCTTGGCTACTGCTTCATCACTTAACTTCTTAATGCTCTTTGACCCGCCAACATTGAGTTGTACATAACCTTTAAAGGATGTAGTCCAAGCACCTCTTATTTCTATAACATCACCCTTACTGACGCTACCTGATGCCTTACCCCATAGGGTTAGTTTCACTTTACCTGTCTCATCACCAACTATAGCCTCACTTATTGTTCTCTCACCAGATCTTGTCATCACTTTCTTGGGCTCACTTACATCCAGAACTCTTACAATTATGTTTACATTATTCATACCAGGTTTTAAATCCTGAACTTTTATGCTCATTACACCCAACTCAACTTACTCAAGTCAGAAGCACTGCAGAATTAATAAATCTTTGGTACACAGTAATGCACGTTCTTAGAATGTTAAATTATATTGTAAAAATGAATCAAAATTGATTATTAATGTATTTTAACTCTCACGTTTACTCAACCTTTTCTACACTTATTGAACCCGTGGGGCATGAGGTCCTTGCCTGCTCAACACAGTCGGCTAAGTCTTCAGGAACTAAACCCTCACTTGGTTTACTACCCCTATAACTCTCTACTATTTGGGCCTTACCGTCAGGACCCGCCTCAAATACTTGAGGACATAATGCGTAACACACACCGTCAGCTATACATGTATCCCAATTTATAGTTACCTTTAGCTTAGCCATTTTAAAATACCCTCAATCTAACTCTAAAAAGAAGAATTTAAACGTTAAGTTCTTTAATATTGATTAAACCTTTAAAAGCAGTTGTAAGTATTGTTTTATGGCGGGCCCGTAGCTCAGCCAGGTAGAGCGCCCGGCTCATAACCGGGTGGTCCGGGGTTCAAATCCCCGCGGGCCCACCACACCTTCTTAAGTTTCCCCAAGGTTAACTACTGATTTAGCAAGTTCTTTAGTGATGAACTTCAACTTCTTTCAGGTGAGCCCCGTAGTTAACCTACTCCTTAATCCTTGCTATCTGATATAGCCCTACCATCTCCTCAAGGAAACA
>Ga0190367_1002111_pt1 | contig 10520 bp, 12 predicted proteins | sample 4872181011_MG_FD_171838 | JGI IMG/M metagenome (GOLD analysis project Ga0190367, IMG submission 171838) | Hydrothermal vent microbial mat bacterial communities from Southern Trench, Guaymas Basin, Mexico - 4872-18-10-11_MG | ecosystem: Environmental > Aquatic > Marine > Hydrothermal vents >... | reverse complement strand
GCCCTATTTGAAATCGATAAAGAAAGAGGATATAGGGTTTTATCGAGATATCGATACATATTCGATTTCTACTCGGATGTAATAATAGACATAGTCGAATACAGAAGTGCTGTGGAAGTTTTAGAGTTTTGTGAGAAAATCAATGGAAAAATCGTTAACGACTTCAACGGAATCGTTTACGGACATACAATAGTGGACAGTATAAAGGCAATCTTAAGCCTAAACGCGTTCGATTTCTATAAGTTATACGGGTTGACAAATGAGAGGGCTTTAATATTCACAAAGGTTTCGACCGGGAGATCCCCAATGGTTGCCGTTAGGGTTTCAAATCTAAAGCCGTCAGCAGTTGTGTTACACGGGATAAGAGATGTAGATGAGATAGCAAAGAAAATAGCTGAAATAGAAAGAATACCTCTGATAACTACTCAAATGGAGATCGATGAGATTATAAGGGTTTTGAGGAGGTGTTTTGCTTGATTGGAATAGTTTCATATGGGACTTACATTCCAAGGTATAGGATTAGTGTCGACGAAATTGCGAGGATATGGGGGGAGCATGCCGAAACGATAAAATCTGGACTTGGAATTCTTGAGAAATCCGTGCCGGATTTGGATGAAGACACAGCTACGATCTCGGTTGAAGCAGCGAGAGAAGCTATAAACAGATGTAAAATAAACCCCAAGGATATAGGTGCCGTGTTCGTTGGAAGTGAATCGCATCCATATGCAGTTAAGCCAACTGCGACTATAGTTGGTGAAGCTTTAGGGATTGGAAATGAGTATTTCTGCGCAGATCTCGAATTCGCATGTAAAGCTGGGACTGCGGCAATTCAGATATGTTACGCAATGGTAAAAGCGGATATGATCAAATACGGATTGGCAATTGGTGCAGATACCGCTCAAGCAAAACCGGCAGATGCTTTGGAGTATTCTGCATCGGCTGGAGGAGTTGCGTTGATAATCGGCAAGAGCCCAATAGCTGAAATAGAGGCTACATATTCCTTCACCTCTGACACACCAGACTTCTGGAGAAGGGATTTGCAGAGGTATCCAAGTCACGGTGGAAGGTTTACTGGATTACCAGCGTATTTCAGACATACGATTTCAGCAGCAAGGGGGTTAATGGAGAAATACGGTTATAAACCAGGAGATTTCGATTTTGCGGTGTTCCATCAACCAAATGCAAAATTCCCGATAAGAGCGGCTAGAATGCTTGGAATAGATACGAAGAAGATTGAACAAGGGTTAGTCGTTAGGCTAATCGGAAATACGTATTCGGCATCATCCCTCATGGGTTTAGCAGCCGTGTTAGACGTCGCAAAGCCAGATCAAAGAATCCTACTTGTCTCGTTTGGCTCAGGAGCTGGTAGCGATGCCTTCAGTTTAAGGGTTACGGATAGAATAGAAGAATTTCCAAGGAATCCTTCCGTCTGGGATAAGATTTCATCAAAGGAGTACATAGATTACGGATTGTATCTAAAGCATAGGGGAATGATAGAATGAGAAGGGTTGCAGTTGTTGGAGTTGGTTGCACGAGATTCGGCGAGTTGTGGGATAAGAGCTTTAGAGATTTATTCATAGAGGCTGGAATAGAGGCTTTAGAAGATGCAGATTTAGAGGGTAAAGAGATCGAAGCGTTATACGTTGGAAACATGAGTGCTGGAAGATTTATCGGGCAAGAGCACATAGCCGCACTCATAGCAGATTACTCCGGCTTAGCAGAGTTCAACATCCCTGCAACGAGAGTTGAAGCCGCTGATGCAAGCGGTGGATTGGCTTTAAGACATGCCTATATAGCTGTAGCCTCTGGATTGCACAACGTAGTGATAGCTGGAGGGGTTGAAAAGGTTTCAGATGTCGGAGATGCGATGGGAATTCTATCTTGCGCAGCAGATCAGGAATGGGAGAACTTTATAGGTGCTAACCTTCCAGCTCTGTTTGCGTTGATTGCAAGGTTACACATGAAGGAGTTCGGAACTACTGAAGAGGACTTAGCTTTGGTAGCGGTAAAAAACCATAAAAACGCTGTAAACAATCCAAAAGCTCAGTACAGAAGAGAGATAAGTTTAGAAGACGTCTTAAATTCGCCATATATAGCTGAGCCACTAAAGCTTTTAGATTCCTCACCGATATGCGATGGTGCTTCAGCCGTAATCCTTGCAAGTGAAGAGGTTGCAAAGAAGATAACAGACACACCAGTCTACATAGATGCCTGCTGTCAAGCGAGCGATTACATAGCTTTACACAGTAGAAGAGATGTTTTGACAATGACTTCAGTTGTTAAGGCTTCAAGAGAGGCTTATAAGATCTCTGGATATTCGCCCAAGGACATCCAAATTGCAGAGGTTCACGATGTGTTCACGATCGCGGAGATAATAGCTTATGAAGATCTTGGATTCGCTAAGAAGGGTGAAGGAGCAAAGCTGATTAGGGAGGGTGAAACCGAAATAGGTGGTAAAATCCCAGTAAACACGTCTGGCGGTTTAAAGGCTTGCGGGCATGCGGTTGGAGCTACTGGAATAAGGCAAGTGGTAGAAGTCGTTACACAGCTAAGAGGGGAGGCTGGAAAGAGGCAAGTAGATGCAGAGGTCGGATTAACACTAAACATTGGAGGAACCGGTGCAACTGCAATTGTTACGATCTTTTCGAGGTGATGTTTTTGATTCCGAGGTTTTGGAGGAAGATAAGATATAGATACAACTTAATCGGGAGTTACTGCGAAAACTGCAAGAACTACTTCTATCCTCCAAGAAACCTCTGTCCAATATGTAGAAGGAAGGGGAAGATCAGAGAAGTTCCGTTGAGTGGAACTGGAAGAGTTTTAAGCTTTACAGTTGTCTATGAAGGTGAAAACGAGAAGAAGCCGTATGTAATAGCATTAATTGAACTCGATGAGGGAGTAAAAATAGTTTCTCAACTCGCATGCAAGCCTGAAGAAGTAGAAATAGGAATGAGAGTGAAGAGCGTATTCAGGAAGTATGGAGAGGATGGAGAGGAGGGAATAGTGTACTACGGAACTAAGTTTATTCCAGTAAATCCCTAAACTGGGAGAAGACATCATCGACGATTTTTGCCAATTTTTTCCTAAACCTGAGCTCTGGCAAGCAGTTTTTGCAGAGTGGTATTGTTTCCTCGTACTCCTTATGAAGGGACTTCCTTTTTACGACTTCGTATCTAATGCAATCTAAACATATTGGAGATTTGCAAAAGGTGCAATACCTCACATCTCTGAGTTCTTTACCGCATATCGAGCATCTCATAATGCGGGGGGTGGGATTCGAACCCACGAACCCCTACGGGACCGGACCCTGAATCCGGCGCCTTTGTCCGCTCGGCAACCCCCGCTATTCATTGTTACGTAAAATCGATTATAAAGCTTATCGATCGTAAATACTTATATACAACTGTTAAACCATATAGGATGATGGATTGGGGATTGAAGTTCAGGATGTATCTAACAATGGTAATACTTGCATTACTATACTTAGCATTCCTAACAGTATTAGCACTGTTAAACGTTAGATTTGAGTTCTTAATGATTATAGCGGCATTACTACTGATAATTCAATACTACTTCTCGGATAAGCTCGTTTTAATGAGTGTAGGTGCCAGAGTCGTTAGTGAGGAAGAAGCTCCAGAACTCCATGCAATAGTCAGAAAGCTCAGTGCTGAAGCTGGAATTCCGATGCCAAAAGTCGCAATCGTTAACACACCAATACCAAACGCATTTGCAACTGGTAGGGGTCCAAGTGCATCTGTTGTAGCCGTTACAACTGGATTGCTGAACACGTTAAGCTGGGAGGAAATAGAGGCTGTGCTTGCCCATGAGATAAGTCATATAAAGAACAGAGATGTTGCAGTTATAACGATTGCAAGTTTCATTTCAATGGTTGCGTTCTTCGTAATGAGATGGGCTATGTTCATGGGTTTAGCAGAGGATAGAAGGGAAAGCTATGCTGGCTTGTTGTTTGCAGTCTCAGCAGTGGTATGGTTCTTGAGTTTCTTACTAATAAGGGCTTTGAGTAGGTATAGGGAGTATGCAGCTGATTACGGAAGTGCAATGATCACGAGAAATCCAAGGGCTTTGATCTCAGCTTTGGCAAAGATAAGTGGAAAGATGAAGTATATAAGCAGTTACGAGAAGAAGAAGGTAGAGGGTTTAAACGCGTTCTTCATAATTCCAGCTATAAGTGGTGAAACAATTCTATCGCTCTTTTCGACTCATCCACCCGTAGAGAAGAGAATTGAGAAGTTAGAACAACTTGCAAGGAGAATGGGGTGGTAGTTTGAAGTTTAAAACTGTTGACTTACCGTTTTACGTTTACATAGGCGAGGGAGTTATTTCAAAAGTTGAACGCATCCTAAAGAAGTTGTCGAGTCAGAGTGTAATAATCCTTACAGATTCAATTGTCTACGAAATAGTTGCAAGAAGTATCGAGGAAAAGCTTGGAGACTTTGTGTTTAAGACTTTCTTCGTCGAAGAGGCTAAGATGGATGAAGTCAAGAGAATTATTATAAATACTGGCTATAACGACATAGATGCAGTTGTTGGAATCGGTGGAGGAAAGGTTTTGGATGTATCAAAAGTCGTAGCTTCTGAGATAAACGCAGCTTTTATAAGTGTTCCAACTACCGCATCGCATGATGGCATAGCTTCACCCGTAGCGAGTTTTAAAGAGAATGGAAAGCCTATATCTATTACAACAAATCCTCCAGCAGCTGTTGTAGCGGATGTAGATGTAATAAAGAAATGCCCTATAAGGCTTATAAGGTCTGGATACGGCGATTTGATTTCGAATGTAACGGCAGTTAAAGATTGGCAACTCGCGAGGGATTTAATTGGAGAGGATTACAGTGAGGTTGCAGCTTCAATGGCTATAATGCCAGCTGAACTGATGCTTAGTAAAGCCAAAGAGTTGGATTTGACGATTCCTCAGCACCTCACAATGCTATTGAGGGGATTGATAATGAGTGGAGTAGCAATTGCAATAGCTGGAAGTAGTAGACCTGCAAGTGGTTCAGAACACAGATTTAGTCATGCGTTAGATTACTTAGGCTACGGTAGTGGAACTCATGGCGAGCAGGTTGCGATAGGTGCTATAGTGATGGAATACCTTCATGAAAAACACTACGGTAGAGGTAACTGGGAGTTGATAAAGGCATCACTTGAAAAGGTCGCCGCACCGACAAAGGCTAAAGAGATTGGATTAAATAAAGAACAGGTTTTAACTGCTTTGATGTATGCAAAGAAAATCAGGAAGAAGAGGTATACGATTCTAGAGGCTGTAAATCCATCAAAAGACGACTTTGAGATAGCGATTGAGAAGACTGGGATTTGTTAGTCTCTTATACAATCCACTTCTGGGTAGTAGGGTTTGATATCCAAAAGTGGAGTCCCATCGATTGCATCTACTCCTTTGACTGTCAACACATTTCCATTCACGTTTACAAGTTTTACAACGGAAAAACCTATTGGATTCGGCCTGTTTGGACTTCTTGTTGCAAATACACCTCTATTCCTCTCCTTAACGAACAAAACTTCTCTGTTTGATAAATGCATCCAGTAGAGCAGGATTAGATATCTATAATTCTCTATTCCTTTTAAGCCTTCTGCGTACTCTTCAAAAACTACTACTTCTCCGATTTCACCACTCAAAGTGCCTTGCCTTGGAGCCTCATTCAAATCCTTGAACCTCGATTTGATAACTCCAATCTGTTTTAGGATCATAAAAAACGTATGAAGTAATCTTTGATAACGTTTTTACAGTTCAACTACTTGTTTATCACTTGCATATTCATAGAATTAATCATAGAGAATTAATTAAGGTTATATTAGTTGTTAGAGTGCGTTACAATTAATCACTTATCCAAGCAATAGCATCACAGGTATTTCAAATCGACAACTCTTATTCCAGATTTGTTTTGAAATATCCAAACTCCCTGTTCTACTTTTATCTTTGTATAGTATTTATCCATGTTTATAACTATTAGATCCCCCCCATTTCCGTTTTTCTGAATTAGAATTATTATTACTGTTGGCTTCACTGGTGTTGTAACCACAAGCATGTTATCTTTTGGCATAACGCAGTAGTGATGCTTTTTAATCCTTTCAGCTATCTCCTTCAAGCTTTTAGAGTTGTCAAACTCCCACTTATATATGTAAACGTGTTTTATCGGAAATATCGGATCGATCGGGAGTTTCATAGAAGTGAGTCGTATTGAAACTTTAAATCCGTTACCGAAACGTATTTATTCAAATGCTGAGGAGTCTCAAAGAATGACTGTAATAAAATTCCTTGGAGGTTGCAGAGAAGTCGGAAGGTCTGCTGTAATGGTAGATTCTATTATCATCGATTACGGCTTAAAGCCATCTAATCCTCCAGAGTTTCCATTAGATGGAACATTTCCATCAGCCGTTATAATCTCCCACGGACATTTGGATCACGTAGGAGTTGCACCAAACCTCATGTACTACGATCCTCCAGTTTACATGACTCCACCTTCAAAAGAACTGTCATCGATTCTGTTAAAGGATTCGATGAACATAATGCATCCACCGCCATACACTAGGAGGGAGTTCATGCAGTTCGAAAGCAATACGATAGAAGTAGACTATGAAGAACCGTTTGATGTGAAGGGTTATGAAGTAGAATTCTTCAACGCTGGGCACATCCCAGGGAGTGCAAGTGTACATTTGAGAGGAAAAGACGTAAACGTATTGTACTCTGGTGATATAAAACTTGAAGAAACCCGCTTACTCGAACCAGCTGATTTAAACTATCCTGAGACCGATATACTGATAGTTGAAAGCACTTATTTCGGAACGAAGCATCCAGATAGAAAAGAGCTTGAAAAGGCTTTTGTTGAGAGTATCTTAGACACCTTAGACATGGGAGGTCATGCGATTGTTCCAGCGTTTGCAGTTGGAAGAACGCAGGAGGTTTTGATGATACTCGAAAGATACGGAATTACACCATACGTAGATGGAATGGGTAAAGAGGTTGGAAGAGTTCTTGAGAGGTATCCAGATTACATAAGGAGTCCAAAAGAGCTTAGAAAAGCTTTGAAGAATGCGATACCAGTTGAGTGGAAGAAGAGGGAGAAAATACTTGAAGAACCTTGCGTTGTAGTAACGACTGCTGGTATGTTAAACGGAGGCCCAGCTTTGTTCTACATCTCAAGACTTTACAACGACGAGAAGTCAAAGATAATACTAACCGGCTATCAAGTAGAGGGCACAAACGGGGATCTCGCCTTGAGGAAGGGCATCATAAACCTTGGAAACAGAGTTGTAAAGCTGAAGATGAAAGTTGAACAGTACGACTTCTCAGCTCATGCGGATGATGAACAGCTAAAGGAGTACGTTAAGAGGGTTGTCGATAAGGGTGCTGAAATAGTTTTCACGATTCACGGAGAAAACACTGAAGGCTTTGCCGAATGGATTAGAAATGAATTGGGAGTTCAAGCGTATTCGCCGAAGATTGGAGATGTATTCGTAATCTAAATGAGGTTTTTAGTCTTATCGGATATACATTCAAACTTCTACGCATTCGAAAGGATTCTCAAAAACGAGGAATTTGATGTATTACTCATCGCTGGAGACATAACAGATTTCAGAGCTTCTGATGTGCTATTAGCTGATAAGATAGTTGGAAAGTATTGCGATTGTTGTTTTGCAGTTCACGGAAACTGCGATCCTGAAGAAGTTTTAAACTTTGAATTGGAAAACATAGAGTTTATACATGCAAAGAGCGTTAAGCTTTCGAATTACACCTTGCACGGCTTAGGGGGATCAAACTATACTCCCTTTATGACACCCTCTGAATACTCTGAGGAGCGGATAGAATCTTTTATGGAAAACTTCAAGTTTTCAGATTACAACATACTTCTAACACACTGCCCACCCAAGGGTGTTTTGGATAAAACCTATCACGGCGAAAACGCTGGAAGTGAGGCGATAAGGAATGTAATTGATAAATTCGATTTGGTTTTCTGTGGACATATACACGAAGCGTATGGAATTGAAAGGATTGGTAAAACACTCGTAGTAAACCCTGGCCCAGCTATGTGGGGAATGTACGTCTTATTTGATTTGGATAGGTTTTCAGCTGTTTTTAAGAGTATAAGGTAACTTTAAATATTGTTCGTTAAACCTTAGAGACGAATGAAAGAGATCGAGGTTTTAAAGCTACTCGAAGAAAACGCCAGAATAAGCGTTAACGAGATTGCGGAGATACTGGGCTTGAGTGAGGAGGAGGTAGAATTAATAATTAAAAAATATGAAGAAGAGGGAGTTATACTGAAGTACAAAACGATAGTAGACTGGGAGAAGTTGGGGGAAGAGAATATATTTGCGATAATCGATGTAAAAGTCTCTCTTTCAAGAGAAAGAGGGTACGATGACATAGCTAAAAGAATTGCCAAGTTTCCAGAAGTTCACGCTTTAAGGCTTGTGAGTGGTGAATACGACTTTCAAGTCGTTATAAAGGGTAAGAGCTTGAAGGATATATCCTCTTTCATAGCTGAAAAGATATCTACAATTCCAGAAGTTAGAGATACAGTTACACACTTCGTTCTAAGAACTTACAAGGAGGAGGGAGTAACACTTTTTGCAGATGAAGAGGACAGGAGGCTCGCATTTGTCCCGTAGAAGAGTAGCAAGAGTCGTTGAAAACTTAAAGCCGTCTGGTATTAGGAAGTTTTTCGATTTAGTTATAGGTAGAGAGGATGTAATAAGCTTAGGAGTAGGTGAACCGGATTTTGCAGTTCCTTGGAGGATAAGAGAGGAAATGATATACTCTCTTGAGAAGGGTTACACCTCTTACACCTCAAATCATGGATTGCCAGAGCTTAGAGAGGCTATAGCAGAATACTACAAGAGGTTTGGATTAGATACAAATCCCGAGCAAGTTATAGTGACCGCTGGCGTTAGTGAAGCGATAGACTTGGCTTTGAGAACTGTTGTAGAACCGGGTGATGGCGTTTTAATTCCAGAACCATGCTACGTTAGCTATAAGCCCCTAAGTATCCTATGCGGAGCTGAAGTCGTAACAATTCCAACTAATCCCGATTTCAAGCTTAACTACGATAGGATAAGGCAATATGTCAATGAGAAGTCTAAGGTTTTGATAGTAAACTACCCTGCAAATCCCACGGGTGTGAGTTACTCAAAAAAGGAGCTCGAAGAGATTGCAGATGCAGTATTAGAATTCGATCTGCTAGTTATTTCAGATGAAATCTATGCAGAGTTCACGTATAAGGGGAGACATATGTCAATAGCTTCGCTCAACGGGATGGAGGATAGGGTTGTAGTTCTAAATGGATTTTCAAAGGCTTTTGCAATGACAGGCTTGAGAATAGGCTATGCAATAGCTCCAGCTGATGTATTGCTTGGTATGCTAAAGATACATCAATACTGCATGCTCTGTGCACCTATAACTGGACAAATAGGTGCGTTAGAGGCTTTGAAGTGCTTAGATGAGGTTGAGAGAATTAAAGCTGAGTATATGCGGAGGAGAAATTACGTGGTAAAAAAGCTTAGAGAGGTTTTCGATGTAAATATGCCCGATGGAGCTTTTTACGTGTTTCCAGATATAAGTTCAACTGGCATGAGCAGTGAAGAGTTTGCCGAGAAGTTGCTGATTGAGAAGGGTGTAGCAGTAGTGCCCGGAAATGCGTTTGGGGAATGTGGAGAGGGATACATAAGAGCTGCATACGCAGTAAAATTCGAGAGGTTAAAGGAGGCTGTTGAGAGGATAATCGATTTTGCAAAGGAGCATGGTAAGAGTTAAACTCTTTGCAAACTTCAGAGAGGTAGCTGGAGTTAGGGAATTGGAGATTGATGCGAATACAATTGAAGAGGTTTTGAAAAAGTTGGTTGAGATTTTTCCAAGACTTGAAGAGTATTTTAAAGGGGAAAAGCTTAGGAGTTACGTTCACGTAATGGTGAACGGTGAAATAGTTCGAGATTTTAAGTTTGAGTTAAACAACAGCGATGTAGTAGCGATTTTTCCACCCGTTAGTGGTGGTTGAATAGAAACCATACATATATTTGTAGTCGTTCTCGAATATATCTAATGTTCAGAAAAGTGCTCGTAGCGAACAGAGGCGAAATAGCAATTAGAGTGATGAGGGCATGTAGAGAACTCGGTATAAAAACAATCTCAGTTTACTCTAAAGCAGATGCTTACTCTTTACATAGGTTTTACGCGGATGAGAGCTATTGCATCGGAGATCCAGATCCAAAGGATAGCTATCTGAACATCGACAGAATTATAGAAATCGCTAAGAAGTGCGAAGCCGAAGCGATTCATCCGGGCTATGGATTCCTTGCAGAAAACGCCAAGTTCGCTAAGAGATGTGAAGAGGAGGGAATAGTTTTCATAGGCCCAAAATCGAAAGTGATTGCGGCTATGGGTTCTAAGGTGAATGCGAGAAAGATTATGAGAGAAGCGGGAATTCCAGTCATACCCGGAAGTGATGAAGTCGAGGATTTAGATGATGCGTATAAATGGGCTGAAA
>Ga0190367_1002110_pt1 | contig 10526 bp, 18 predicted proteins | sample 4872181011_MG_FD_171838 | JGI IMG/M metagenome (GOLD analysis project Ga0190367, IMG submission 171838) | Hydrothermal vent microbial mat bacterial communities from Southern Trench, Guaymas Basin, Mexico - 4872-18-10-11_MG | ecosystem: Environmental > Aquatic > Marine > Hydrothermal vents >... | reverse complement strand
AGGAGAAAGCGAGGAGAGTGAAGAATAATTAACTTTTTAACTTTTTTAAACTACTACTTTTGTGCTCGTTTGCGGTGTTGACGTTGGGCTAAAGCGCAGCTACATTGCAGTTCTGCAGGGTAGAAAGCTTATTCAGTGTGATGTTTATTCTGGAGTCGTTGAATGCGATGCAGTAGGAATAGATGCGCCCCTCTCGTTCCCTAAATCGGGTCAGCTTAGGGATTGTGAGCGACAGCTTTTAGAAATGGGAATACGGCTTTTTCCATCTGGTGCTGAATTTTTTAGACCAATCGTTGAGAGGGGAATGCAGATTGCTGAAGATTTTAGGAATGCAGGAATAACAGTTTTTGAGGTTTATCCCTATGCTACGAGAAAAATTCTGGGTATAGCCCCTAAAGCCAAGAAGTTTAAAAGGGAAGGAAGGGAGAAGATACTGCAAGAACTATCAAAGCATGTCGAAGGTGTAGAAAATCTTTCAAAACATGACGAAATTGATGCGGTAATATCTGCATTGACCGTCGTACTTTACTTTGAGGGAAAGGCGAGGGTGATAGGGGAAAATGGTATTCTTATTCCGAGTGTATAACTATTCAAGTGATTTGCCGTTTGTTTGACCTGTTGAATTAGTAGAATCTTTGAGCTTGAAGGATTTTCTAAAGCTTCTGCTTTCTTTTTGCGAACTCATTGAAATCTATCCCTTCGGTAAGCTCATAAAATTTTTCTGCTCTTTCTTTTTCAAACATACATAAACCATCTATCAGTTTGTCCAGTTCTTCCCTCAGACCATCTATACTCAGACTATCTATATAACCTGCCTTTTTTGCCCAGATGAGCAAACCAACGGTTCCCATAACCTTAAGTCCAAGCTTCTCTGCGAGAGCTCTTGCATCTTTCTCATCAAGCAGAACAATAGCGTTAACTTCTGACGCGAGCGTTATTGCCTCGCTCTCCGCGGCTCGTTTAGTTTAATACTGCCCGAGGAGGGCGGGGAAGGTGCTGCCCGCTTCTAAGGCACACGACGGGTTGCAGGTAAAAGCACGATCAGACCCGAGGATGAAAACCTTGGAAGTACGAATCTCCCTTAAAGCAGGGAGAGGTCAAGTTTTCCTAGTTGTACTTTCTTTCATTAGAATAAATTCACAGAAAGTATGCGGAAGAAATGTTTGTTTTTGCAGTAGAGATGAAAGCAAAATAGGAACCATAGAAGAGATTTAGATCAACTTAGACATGCAAAAAACAAATATATTTCTTGAAAATATCAAATACCATGGTATATTTCCTCAATGAGGTAGAACACAAATACGTAATTCTAAATCTAAGGCCTAAAATAAGGGCAAATCCTGTTCCGGAAGAGCTTAGAGGTTGGAACTGGCATTCTCCCCCGCTAAAGCCATACTACGATGTCAGGTTGCCCATGTACCTCATATGCAGTACTTACTGCAAGACAGCCAGAGATGTTTACCTCTCGATGGTTGAAAGAAAGAAAGGAGAGGAGGACTTTAGCATAGTTTTGGGCAGAGCAATCCACGAAAGCGTAGCAAATGCAATAAGGGAGGCTAAAAAGCTAAACTTTGATGCAAAGCCAAAAATAGAGGGGAATGAAGCCATTCAACGTGCAGCAAATCTGGTATGGGATTATACAATGTCCGCCTGTAAGTCAGCCTTTCTTAAAGCAAGAGCAGAACAACCATATGCGAGCGAGGAGGATGTGGTATCAACATCAATGCCATTTCTCGTTGAGCACAGAATGGACGGGAGCCTTCTAGGCTGTTCTGGAATTATAGCTGTGGATTGTTATGACTATCTACGAAACATCGTCTTTGACCTAAAGCTAGCCTCTTCAACCAGCACAAGGCTTTACACAACAGGTTACGCGTTGGTAATCGAGAGCCTATACGAAATTCCCGTCGACATAGGCTGCACGGTCTCCATCTCGTTTAAGGAGGATAGAATGACGATTTCAAAGGACATCTATTACATCGATGCAAATCTGAGAAGCTGGTGGATTGAAGAACGAGATAAAAAGTCAGAGATCGTTTACAATCAAGTCGATCCAGGCAGGCCTGCCGAATGTCATCCGAAATGCATGTTCAGGAGTATTTGCCTATGAGGCTAGTTATAGATGGTTTTGGTAAGTTTGTTGGAAAGGAGAACGAATTAATTGTCGTGAAGGAGAGGGGAAGGGTCGTTAGGAGAGTGAAGCCCGACGAACTCAAGCAGGTCGTTATAACCGGAAAGGCCTCGATAAGCAGTGATGCCATCAACCTAATGCTCAAAAATGCCGTTGACGTTGTTTTTTTAGATAGGCGTGGCGAAGTAGTTGGAAGGCTCATGCATCCGTTTGTAGGCACAGCCAAGACAAGAAGAGAGCAATATTTAGCTTACAACGATAGGAGAAGCGTTACTCTTGCAAAGGAATTTGTAATTGCAAAGCTAAGGAATCAGATTTCGGTTTTGACAAATCTTGCAAAGGCCAGAAAGGACAGCAAGCCCGAAATAGCCGAAAAACTCATGAACGCAAGGGATGAAATCAAATCCTCCATCGACACTCTTAACTGCGTTTCAGGGGATAAAATAGAAGATGTAAGGGAGGAAATACTTGGAATTGAAGGAAATGCAAGCCAGGTTTACTGGAACAGCTTATCTTTGATATTTCCTCAAGAGTACGGATTTAAGGGGAGAAGAGGACTCGAGGCTGGCCAGACAAGGTATGCACAGGATATAGTCAACGCGATGCTCAACTATGGCTATGCGATTCTCCATTCGGAATGTATTCGCGCCGTAGAACTTGCAGGCTTAGACCCGTATGCCGGATTTTTGCACGCTGACCGTTCCGGCAGAACTTCTATTGCTCTCGATTTGATGGAGGAGTTCAGACAGCAAATTGTTGATAGGGCTGTAATCAAGCTTGTATCGTACAGGCAAATTAAGCCTATAGACTGTGAAATGAGGAACTTCGTTTGCATGCTAAACGACTCTGCAAGAAGAATGCTGCTCGGAGAAGTGCTGAAGAGGCTTGAAACGAAAACGCAGTACATGGGCAGAAATATGAGCTATTCCTCGGTAATCCTTCAGCAAGCAAGAAGAATAGCCTCCTTTTTGAGAAAAGAGAAGAAGTACTCTGGATTCTGGCAGGGATGGTAGAAAATTCTTTAAATAATTAAAAAATAATTAACTGTATGATCGATGTCAGCGACGTGGTTCAATACCTCTACTGCCCCAGAAAGCTCTACTTTATCAAGGTAATGGGCTTAAGAATTACAAGACCAAAGATGGAAGTCGGGAGAGAAATTCATGAAAACGTAGCAAAGTCTCTCAGGAGGAGAAAGATAGATGGTGAAATACTGGAAAACGTTTACCTCGAAAGTCAGAGGTATGGGATAAAGGGCTGTGTTGATGCAATAATTAGAAGGGGCGAGGAGTACATACCTATTGACATAAAATTCTCAAAATTCGGGGGTTTGTTTTATGGTTGGAAGATGCAGCTCGTTGCATATGCCATCCTTGTTGAAGAGAATTTTGGATGTAGGGTAAGGAAGGCCTACATTTATCTTACAGAGGAAAAAGATTGGATTGAAGTTGAGATCATGCCAGAAGATAAAGAAGCTTTAGCGAAAATAATTCGAGAAGTGGAAGAAATAATACGCAGGGAGAAATATCCACAAGCGAGCAAATCCAAGAAGTGCAACTATTGCGAATTTTCAAAGCTTTGTGTTTAGCAATTGCTAAGCGAACTCAACCTTGCTATCCTTGACGAGCTCCACACCCGTGTTACTAACGACTACAGCAGTTTCAACACACCTCTTGCAGAGGGGAATTATGAAGATACAATCATGTTCGTCTTTCACAAACCTCTTGACCTGTCTGGATAACGCCTCTCTATCGTTTGGATTTAATTCGCCCCTGAATGCTGAATACTGTACCCTTTCAAGGCCGTATCTCTCAAGCAATTTTGCAAGTCTTGTTCTGCTTGTGTCATCGCTTATATCGTACACGATTAGGTGGATCATAAACTATTTTTGTTTTTGATTTTTTGATTATATGAATCTTACGTTGCATAAAGAGAAATTATAAATTATTTAATTTATTGAATTGATACACTATGCAATCAAGGAAAAAGTGTTCAGCTTTCTTAGAGAACTTGCAGAGCTATTTAGCGATGAGGAAAAATGAGGAAGAGGTCAACTTTTGGTTTAAAAGAAGGTAAGATGACAACAGTTATTAGAAAAGAAAGCTACGAATCGCAAACAATCTTCCATAATACAATCTTCCATAATACTAGGAATGTGAAAAACTACAAATGGTTGACATCAGGTAGAAAAGTATAAGTAGTATAAAAGTAGACAAAGTCTCATGACTACAATTAAAGTCAGGGACGTGGACAAAAGAAAGTTTGACAAATTGCAGCACGAGTACATTGCTTTGCACGGGAAAAAGATAAACCAGCAAGAGCTGTTTTCCATGATCATCGACTACGTTGAAAGGCTAAAAGATGACTTTCTTAGGGTTAAGGTGTCAATGTTAAGTGAGAAGGAGATAAAAAAGTTCAGAGAACTTCAGCAGGATTGGGGTGTAGAGACTAAGGAAGAGGAGATAGATTCGATGGTGTATGAGTGTCTTCATTGACACGGGCGTATTCGTTGCTTATATCAATAAAAGAGATTCAAACCATGACAGAGCCGTTCATCTGCTAGAGGACATCATGAGGGGTAAGTACGGCAAAGCATACACCTCCGATTACATCTTTGATGAAGCCGTGACTTTTTCGCTGCTGAAAACAAAAGACGTAAGAAAGGCACTGGATGTTGGCAGGCTGATCTTGGGAGATGAGGAACTTCCAAGGTTTACCGACATTTTGTTTGTGGACAGGAACATATTCAACAAAGCATGGGAAATTTTCCTTAAACATGGCAGGTTGAGCTTTACAGACTGCACATCCGTTGCGTTGATGGATGAATACGAGATTAAGTATATCGCCAGCTTTGATTCTGGATTTGATGGTGTGGTAACGAGATTGTACTAGTTGTTTTTAGGCTTTCTTTTTTCGAAGACCGGCGAAAAGCTGCAATGCAGGCTTCGTAGCTTCCAAACAATACTTCTCGTAGCTGCTTCAGCTTTTGCTCCTGCATGGTCTTCCCTTCAGCGCAAGGAACGGTTTCACTTTGTTCTTGATTTCTCACGCTCTGAGCTTGTAACCGTTGTAAGAAAATTTGCTGATTGAGAAGGCTACCCTCTACAACGTTGTCGATTAGATTTTGACGAGATGGCGAGGAACACCAAGAACGCAATAATGTACTCACATCTACAAGAAAACTCGTAGTCGAATCCGAGTGCATAGCTGATACCTGCATTGTCGGCAGAGAGATAGTCGTAAAGGCATTTCTACTAATGATTTACAATTATAATTAATTTTCATTTTCGAAAAAATTATATACTATTGTCGTTAACATCGGAGTTAACGAAATGAGTCCGGTATTGACATCATGGAGGTGGTAGAGTTGTTTTGAAAAGGTGCTGTATGCGACGGACTTCTCGAAAGCATCTAGAAAGGCTCTGGGATATATTAAAGGATTAAAAGGCGCTGGATTGAAGGAAGTCGTGCTACTCCACGTAATTGATCTTGAAAACTTGCTTGATGAATTAAAAAGTGCGAATACTGCACTTGTTAACTTAAACGAAGAGAAATTCAAAGCCCTAACTAAGGCGTGTTCAAACTTAGAAATTTGGCTCCACAATTTAAGAAAGATTGAGGAGGAAGCTAGAAGGGAGCTTGAAGAGATAGAAAAGGAACTTAGGGTTGAAGGTTTTGAGGTTAAGAGCGTAGTCAGCGTGGGTAAACCCTTTGTGGAGATAGTGCATCTCGCCAAAGAGGAAGACGTTTCTGCAATCGTTGTTGGCTCTCATGGCAAGGGCGTAGTGAGACTGACGCTTCTCGGTTCCTGTTCTGAGGGTGTTGTCAGGCATGCAACGAAGCCCGTACTTGTGGTCAAGTAGGAGTACTGATGTTCGAAAAAAGTGCTGTACGCAACGGACTTGTCCAACCACTCCGATAACATAACGAATGTACTTGTCGAGTATGGAAGTGCAATAGGGGCGTTCGTAGTCGTAAGGGTTGTGAACATCAACAGATAATGGGTTCTGATTTCAGCAACGTAAGCGAGTGGGTGTCTAAGGAGAGAGCGATTTCGGAGAAGGCCTATCTGAACCTGTCAACTACCTTCGCAACACGGAGTAAATGCCAGATACTACACGCCCATCCCATTCGGTGATCCAGCTACGAGATCGTGAGAGTTGCTGAAAACGAGGACGTTTCTCTCATAATCGACAGAATACTTTACGTCCACTATCCCTTAGAGGTCTCTAGCAAAGTGCTTGAGTACGTAAAGCGCGCAGCAAAGGTAGGTGGCAAAGAAGTAATAGTTCTGCTTGTCGTTGAACCATTGCTACCCCCTAGAATCGACAAGCAGAAATCCGAAGGAGATGCAGAAGGAAGCCGAGGAAGTCGTTAATTCAGTGAAGCAGGAGTTCGAGAGGAGTGGAATAAAGCAAAAGCCGTGATAAAGATGAGCCTACCATGCAGGGAAATCTCACGAACAGCAAAGGAAGAAGACTCTATTATAATGCTCCGCTCCCCAGTTAAACGTGGATTACTCAGCAGCACGACTGAAACTGTCGTGAGACATTCAGAAGTTCCTGTTTTCGTGTACAAGCTGGGTGATAGGATTTCGAACTCGCTACGGCCCTTGGACCAATCGTACATTGCAATTTACTTTCCCCAATGCTGGCCGCAGTTGTTGGAGCCTTTTGATATTGGCTCGGAGTGTTGCTGCTTAGCGGTAGTTATCTGACTGTCGGAGGGGTACAGTCAGACTCGATGCATATTCAGGCTTTGCAGCTGAGTTCGGAGCTGGATTGTGTGTTATCATCTCTACGACTCCAGGTATGCCCATTTCGACGACTACTTTATAAATTGGCGGTATTCCTGGGTTGGCACACTTAAGGGAGTGGATACAGTAAAGGTTGACCTTTTGAAGAGAATAAAAGAGAATAGTGTTGAAATTCTAACACCACTGTCTGCTTTTTTGGCATGTTTTATCCACACGCTAAGTGTTAGTTTGATATTCTCTATGTTTATTGTTGTTACATTTCTATTCATGCAAAGCCTGATACTCTTTCTCGTGAGTAAGTTTATCTTCGTTGTTTCTCACCTCAAGTTGTGACTGCTGTTCGTTTGGCAGTACAAGCACCCTGTCAACGGAGATTATGACTGAGTTAGTGGAAGCACTCCTGCCCACAACCACTCCGGCGATCGTTAGACCATTAACGGGTGTAGGGCCTACAACGATTCTGTCTCCGTAACGAATCACACCTATATCACCTAAGATTCTCACTATTGCCTGACAGACTTTGGGATTGGAGAGTGATGGCAAGACTATCTCTTCTGCACTCAACCCCTCTACCGGTTCGTCATTGACAATGACGGGGACTGCTATCGAGGTCTCTGCCCTTGCTGCTGTAAGAATCTTATAGACTTTAACTGTTGGTGCATAGCCTCCCTTTGGTCCAGGCACTCCTTCAACGAGTCCCAAAGTCCTTAGAGTTTGCATCTGGTTTCTCACAGTCCCAGGACTTCTTTGTATAAGCTCTGCAACCTCCTCCGCCCTTACCGGTGATTCGCCCTTCCTTTTGTAGAGTGTTATTAGGGCGTGAAGTATATCTACTTGAATCCAGCTTAGCTCGAGCTCTTCAGCCTGCATACTAAACACCTTAAATACTTTACATCGGAGTTAAGTCCGAATCTAATAACGTTGTTAATGTCATCATATATAAAGTTTAATAAAAACTCTTGCTTAAGGGTCTCCTTTTTACTCACTCCAATAATAACCCAGCAAGCTTAACTAATTTTATAGACAACTAAAACTTGATTACACGAGTGTAGGATGAGTTAAACCCAAATCAAAAAATAAAGATTCTAAAGAAGGCAGTGACCTCCTCCCCGCCCTATCGGATGGAGCTTCCTGCTTCATCGAGCTTGCCCCCCCGATCACGCTTCTACAGCCGATCACAGGGGTATGGTTCTCTCTCCATGGCGTGGACCGTCCCAGCCATCCAAGATGTTTAGGCGTTGAGATCTCTGTCCGCCTCCCATCCACAAACCGGGCAGGCGAACCATCTGTCTTTCAGAGTCAGGCTTTTCAATAACCACATTTAGACATCTCTTAGTTGGTCGGCTTAACCCTCACACGCATACCAGCTTTCAGCCTTGTAGGCGAGTAGTGAGAGGAATTTAGACCATGCAGAGTTTAATGTGCCATCGAACATTCGAATTTCTCAGCGAGAAAAAATAAGGAAATTTTGAAAACCTATCACTTCGTATGCATAGGTTTTGATCTAGCACTATTCAGTTTGAAACGAAAAACTTAACGTCGAAAATTATTACTATAAGAAGTGAGTAGAAAATGGAAGGTAGGAATCGTAAATATCGTGGCAACGTCCCGGATTGGAGAAAATCTGGACCTTAAAAGGATAGCGAGGCTGAATGGGGCGAAGTACGATCCAAAGGTTTTCCCCGGAGTTATCTTGAAGGTGGAGCAGCCTAAGGCAGCAATCCTCGTGTTCAAGAGCGGAAGAACGGTCTGTACGGGCACAAAGCGCATTGAAGACGCCGAAGCAGCGTTAAAAAAAGTCGTCGAAGATATCAGTAGGCTGGGAATTGAAGTTAAGCTTGGCCAAGTAAAAATTCAGAACATCGTTGCATCTGCCGATTTGGGTTTCGACGTTAACCTCAACGCCTTAGCACTCGGACTTCTTGAGGACACGGAATACGAACCGGAGCAGTTTCCCGGACTCTTTTACAAGCTGGATGAACCAAGGGCCTTGGTTCTCGTATTCAGCTCAGGAAAGATTGTCATTGTGGGCTGCAAAGATGAGGAATGTATAGAGAGGGCAGTCAAAAAGGTCTACGACACGTTCTCGTCCATGGGCTTCGTTTGAGAACAATTCTCCTTTCTCTTTTCTGAGCATGATAAGGTTTAACTGTCAGCTTCGGGTGAGTTCGAGCTTTCAGCCTTCGTAAACTTTCGCATACAATGCTGATGTCTTTGCCGAAAATTATCGAGTTGAAGCCCGTCTACAGCATCTTCCGGCAGTTCATCCAGCCCGGCCTTTTTAGCTTCTTTCGCAATGATTCCTATAAGTTCGGCCGTCATGAAAAGTGAATAGTGAAGCTTCTCTTCAAATTCTTCAAACGGAATTACCTCTATCTGCTCTTCCAGAAAATTCAGGACAACTTCTAATTCTTCTTGAGAAAGTTTAGCCTTTTCAAATATTTCGTCAAATGTTCACGAATTTCGATAAACAGATATTCTAAGCCGAAATAAAATTTCCTCAGAATCTTGTTTGTTACAAAAACTCTGAATGTCCCTCCTTTAGCTATAAGAGCGGCAAATACTACGTTGGCATCAATCACTGGTTTCCTAAACCTCTCAGCAATCGACATGGCCGGATTCAGAAATATCCTTGTACATGGTTATGCGAGGGTCGATAATGCAAAAGTTCTCGAAATAGTTAAAGAAGAACTAAAATAATATAGCTTGCAATTTGAAAGTGGAATTATGACATTCACACTCAAACTAACCAAACTCAAAGCAATTCTGAACTTTCCCCACTACGAACTACCTTACTGGCTCGGCAACAAGTTTCGAGGAGGGTTTGGAAGCGTTTTACTCAAAGCAGTATGCGGTTACCTCAAACCTGAATGCAAGAGCTGCTCTAACAAAGACGACTGCCTGTACTACGTTTTATACGTTAAGGACAAGCAGAAGAGGGGAAAGAGCCAGCCTGTCAGGCCGATAGTCTTCATTCCACCATTCTTTGGAAAGAGCGTTTCTGGAAGTGGAAGGCTTGAGCTGGAGATAAACGTGTTCGGAGATTACGTAAAGTATCTCCCCCACCTAATCTACGGCCTCAGATTCCTCGGCAAGGTAGGGCTTAACGCAAACAGCAGGTACGAAATCGAGAGCATAACCGATTGCTTTTCCGGAAAGGAAATCTACGATGGCGAGAGCATAAAGATGAATCTTAAAACGATAGATCTTGCTGAGATCGCAGCAAGGAAGTCCAACTCCATCAGAATCGACTTTCTGACGCCGATCGAAGCGAAAATTCCTGTAAGTCTGAACCACCTCATCCACATGGTTCGCAGGAGACTGGTTTTATATGTAAACGAGTATGGTGAAGGCATAGTTCCCGACTACACGTGTCGGGACGAAATAGTGGAATCAAAGTGGAGAAGTCACAAGTTAACGCACAGATCGAAGAGAAGCGGCCTAAGGGAATTCTACGGCTGTACGGGCTGGGCAACGTACAAGGTCAAGGCGGACGAAAATGCGTTCAAGCTGCTCTCAATAGGTGAGCTGATTGGAGCCGGAGCTAAAGCAAGCTTTGGTATGGGATTCTTTAAGATTGTGGAAATGTGATTTTAATACTATCGAAAGGCTTGCATGCGGTGAAGTGAACGAAACAAA
>Ga0190367_1002109_pt1 | contig 10530 bp, 14 predicted proteins | sample 4872181011_MG_FD_171838 | JGI IMG/M metagenome (GOLD analysis project Ga0190367, IMG submission 171838) | Hydrothermal vent microbial mat bacterial communities from Southern Trench, Guaymas Basin, Mexico - 4872-18-10-11_MG | ecosystem: Environmental > Aquatic > Marine > Hydrothermal vents >... | reverse complement strand
CCACTTCGTAGGGCTTAATGAAAAGGCGGCTCACACTCCAACGTTCCACGCTGGGTATCACCAGCTCCTCGTAGAGGATTAATTCACCCTGCTGGTTAATGGGCCAGTCATCGTCGCCCAGGTATATGTCGCAGGTTACCGGGACCTTTAAGGTAAGATTCCCCCTCTTAGCTCCACTTGTCGACTTAGCCCTCCCCCTCTTACCTGTAAGCTTAGTTCCACACAGAGGACGGTAGTTGCGGCCTTTCCTCAACCTTGCCCCCGCTCGTTAAGCCACGGTATTTATAGAGGCCTAGCTAGGCTAGTTACGAGTAGGCTTGGCCACCTACGACCCCTTAAGGTACGCGGAGCAGCTTAAAAGGATGGTCTTAAGGGGCCTCGAAAGGAAGTACTACAGGGTGGCTAGGGGAGGTAGGTGGTACGGTGGCATCGCCACGGCGGATTGCGTAGGCTGCCCGTTAAAGTGCGTGTTTTGTTGGAGCAACGTGCCCCGCGACAACCCAGCAAGCGTAGGGCGCTTCTATACACCCGAGCAGGTCTTCAAGGAGCTCGACAAGGTGGCCTCGAGGAGAGGTTATAGGCAGCTGAGGGTTAGCGGCAACGAGCCTACGCTAGGCCGCGAACACCTTCTAAGGCTCCTCGAGCTAGTGGAGGAGTCAAAGCGCTACCTGTTCATCTTGGAGACCAACGGCATCCTCATAGGCCACGACCCCTCCTACGCCCGCGACCTAGCCAGGTTCAGCAGGGTACACGTAAGGGTCAGCTTAAAGGGGGCTAGCCCAGAGGAGTTCTCACGGCTCACAGGCGCCCACCCCGAGGCCTTTAACCTCCAGCTTAAAGCCCTAGAAAACCTGGTCGATGCAGGGGTCCCCTGCCACCCAGCGGTCATGTTGTCCTTCAGCTCCAAGGACTCCGTTGAGAAGCTCAAAGCTAGGCTTAGGTCCATCGACCCGCGCTTAGAGGAGGAGTTCGAGGAGGAGTACGTGTTCCTATATCCACACGTAGCCAAGCGGTTAAGGGAAGCTGGGCTGCAGCCGCGGGTAGCCTATAGCCCCAATAACATCCCGGAGGAGCTAATCTAGCTAAGCCTTAACCAGCCTGTAGGTCTTACCTCTCTTCTCCACCACGCCCCTCGAAGCCAGGTCCTCTAGGGTCCTCACCGCCTCCATTAAGGTGACTCCAGCCTTCTTAGCTATTAACAGCGCCGCGGCGCCTGACGGCTCAGCTCTAAGGGCCTCTATGACCTTAGCCTCCACCTCGCTCATCGAGCCGAGCGCCCGAAGAGGCGATTAATAACGGTTGCGCAGCGAGGCTCTAGGCTTAAAGCCTCATCAACCTAGCGGCGTTGCCACCAGCCACCAACCTAAACTCCTCCTCGCGTAGCCCAGCCTCCCTAACTTTACCCAGCTCGCTCCTCATGTAGCCGAACGGGATGTCGGAGCCGAAGAGCACCCGCTCAGCTCCAAGCTCCTCCACGAACCTCTTAATTAAGCTGGGCGAGCCTAGCGAGGTATCAAAGTACACGTTGTCGCAGCGCTTAAACCTCTCAAGGAAGGCTAGAGGAGGCCCTCCAAGCATGCCTAAATGCGGTACCACCAGGATCACGTCGGGGTAGCGGTCTACGAACCTAGACGTGAACTCGAGCTCCTCCTCAAAGATCACGGGCACCCTTAGCTTAGCTACCTCCCCTGCGAACACGTCAAGCTTAGGGTCTGATAGGACCGAGTAATTAGACTTGGTATCGGATACTCCGCGGACCCAGTGCCACTTAACTCCCTTAAACCTAGGGTCGCTCGGAGGCGTTAAGTCGTCAGGGGCGTAATAGAACGGTATGAGCTTGCCGCTGAACCTCTCAGCCTCCTCTAGCACCCATTTCACTATTGAGGGGTCTGACACGGCGGTCGAGGGGAAGGGGAACACCACCGCCTTATTCACGCCCGCCTCAACCATCTGCCTCAAAATCTCCTCTGAGGATACCGAGATCCCCAACGCCAGCGAGGGCCCTAGATGCGTGTGGAAATCTATGATCACCTAGACCACCTCATAGAGGCTACTACCACTTACAGCCACACTCTATAAAAGCCACGGCTCAGCGTCGATAGGCCGCGGCGCACACACTTAACCAAGCACCCCTACACCACTACCGGGTGGCCTAGATGGCTAAGAGAGTGGTCCTAGACCACGTAGCCATCCTAGTCTCCAGCTTAGACGAGGCCCTCAAAGACTTCATGGAGCTACTAGAGCTAAGCCCCGAGGACGTCATCGTAGCCCGGGGGCTTGAGGACGCAGACGACGTCGTGGACGCGGCCTTCCTAAACCTTGGAGGAGCCTGGCTTGAAATCCTCGCCCCAGCCAAGCCCGGCGGAGCCATGAGCAGGGCGCTGGAGAAGCGAGGTGAAGGGCTACACCATATATGCTTCTCCACGACGGACGTCGACGAGGAGCTCACGAGGGTTAAAAGGCTCGGGTTAAAGCTGGTCGACGAGAAGCCGAGGATAGACAGGTTCGGGGTCAAATACTTCTACATACACCCCTCCTCAACCCATCGGACCCTGGTATGCTTCATCCAGCGCTGGGTGAAGACAGGCCCCCATTCATGGAGCCCCTCCAAGTAGACAGCAGCTTTAAGCAGCCCTCTCCACCAGGTATACCCGGTGGAGAAAGTGTCGGAAACCATAAAGGTCTCCAAGGCCACAAAGGAGGCCCTCATAAAGGTTGCCGCGAAGCTTCAAGAAAGGCTCGGGAGGAGGGTCGACCTCGACGAGGCTATCAGGCACCTAATAGCCTCCAGCATCAAGAAGCCCGAGCTCCTAGACCGGGTCTTCGCCTCAGCGCCAAGCCTCTCCTCGAGCGAGCTCTACGAGGAGAGGAGGGTTGACGAGGAGAGGTTTAAGAGGAGATATGGTCTTTGACACGAGCGTGCTAGTTGAGCTCATCGCTGGGACCAAGCTGGGCTCCATGGTCTACGAGGCCCTTAAAGAAGACCTCGTTAAGCCCGTAACGAGCGAGCTAAACATAGCTGAGCTGAGGTACATCCTATGCCGTAAAGTAGGGTGGGCTAAGTCCACGGAGATAGTGACTGACCTACTAAGCTCAGGCTACCTACAAGTGCTACCTATAAGCGGCTTAATCGAGGACGCGTCGCGGTTAAAGTGTGAGAGGCCTCTATCCCTAGTGGACTGCTTCACCATCGCCCTAGGCGAGAAGCTTAAGCTAGCTGTAGCCTTCGCCCGCAGGGAAAAGGAGCTTTTAGCAGCTCTCTCCTTAAAGCCCTTTAAGGTTCAAGTGTTCTTCCTCGAAGAGCTACTAGAGGAGCGTTAAGGAGGGCGGGTCCACGTCCAGGCTGAAGGACATCCTCAAGCTGGACCTAGACAGCCCCCTCGAGAAAATAGCTCTTAGGCTAGCCAGGCGCCTAGACGAGGTCGTCGACAGCTACGGCGAGCTAGCCAGGGAGGAGAGGGTGTTAGTAGGCCGCTGCATCCCCCTCATCTACCCAGATCTATCTAGTGCGCCGCCCGAGGTACAAGCCCTAGAGTACGTCGGAGCCTACTCGGAGGGCCTAGTGGTCAGGGACGGGAGCTACGGTGCCTGGGCCCTATACAGGGCTAAGAGGCCAGTAGTACTAGGAGGAAGGTTCGGCTTCGGGGCTCTAGGTGAATCCGAGGACGCCCTCATACTTGGAGGCAGCTTCGCCAGCTCAGCCCTATGGATGGCCAGAAACCCTGTGATCCTAGGCGGCCGCCTAGGAGAGGACGCGTTAATCAGGGCTCAAGGAGTTAAGTGCTTCACCGACTACATAGGCTCGGTCGCTGAAACCCTAAGCGGCGTCATAGTAGCTAGGAGGATAGGCTCAGCCACCTCCATCTCCCCAAACACCTTGATCTACTGCGTCGAGGTAGGCTCAGGCGCAGAGTACTGCATCAAGGTAAAAGAGGAGGACTTAGAGTTAAAGGTAACCGCCGAGAACCTAGACGAGGTTATAAGTAGGCTTAAATCCAAGTACGGCCCTTAAAAGGCGTTGACATGCAGCCCGTAGAGGTCAAAGTAGAGGGGGAAGGCCCCCAGAAAAAGGTGGTCATCGACCTAGGCGAGTACCAGGTAACCCTCGAGGTTAAACCTAAAAGGCAGACCGCCGCCCCCAGCGAGGTCAAGCTAGCCTTAGTCCTAGACCAGACGCATAGAGGCTACAGCCAAACCCTCGAGCGCTACACTCCACCAAACGTAGAAATACACGAGATAACAGGCATAGGGTTAGCGGGCGTAGTCAAGGCCGGGGAGCGAACCTATAGACACGCAGCCTCCGACGACTACGACGTATTAAGGCTACTTGAAAGCCTAGCCAAGAAGTTCACGGTAACCCTCTTCATCACAGGCGATAAAACCCTAAGCGAAGAAGCCAAGCTGTTAAGGACGGCCAAAAACCTAAACGTAGAAGTACATTACATGCCCCCCTCCGAGTTCACAGGCAAAGAAGCCGTTATACAGGCTATCTTAGACGTGGTACACAGACATGTAAGCTAAAGATTAAGGTTATCGTGGAGCCTTCAAGCAGCCAGCTCCTCAATAAGGGCGTCGACGAAAGCTTTATGGTCTACTTCCCCTTTCCACCATTTAGGTGGACCTCTTGGGTAGGTATGTAACGGTGTCTACCAAGGTTCGAAGGGAGCTTAAAGAGGAAGCTGAAAAACTTGGAATAAATCTATCAGAGTTCCTTAGACACTCCCTTGAGGAGGAAGTAAAGAGGCTTAAAGTGGAGCTACTTAAGAGTAGACTCAGAGAGCTCCAAGGAACCCTAGAGAAAATAGACGTAGAGCGTGTGGCTAGAAGCATCAGGGAAGACAGGGAGAACAGATGAGAAACCTGTTATTTGACGCCTCCTCGCTAATCCTAGCCCTTAAACTAGGTAAGGTCGAGCTTCTCCAAGGTAACTACCTTCAGTGGTTGACGATATACGAAGCCGTCAACGCTCTATGGAAGGAGGCCCACTTAGTAAGGAGCTTGTCTCAGGAGGAGGTTTTCAAGCTGACCGAGGTCCTAGAGGAGATCGTAGGACTCATGGAGATACTAGCTCTACATCCACACGAGCACGAAGTGCTTCAAACAGCGACGAGGCTAAAGCTGACAGCGTACGACGCCTCATACATCGTATTAGCGGAGAACCAAAAACTGACGCTAGTAACTGAGGACAGGAAACTTAGAGAGGCCGCTCAGCCAAGGATCAAAGCCGTAAGCTTAAACGACCTCTTAAAGACAGCTAAAGAAAAGGTAAATGGGTAATAGTAGCCGGGCCAGGATTCGAACCTGGGTCCGCGGGGCCAAAGCCCGCGATGCTTGGCCGCTACACCACCCGGCTTCGAGTTGGGTTTTTGTTCGGGGTGTTTTTAGCCTTTCTAATCTTAGTGATGGACTTAGGCCGACTGTCGATGGGTTTTTAAGTGTAGGTGGAGGTTGAGGGCTGTGTGCTTCGAGGATTTACTGTCGAGGCTCGTGGAGGAAGCCTTGAAGAAGGGTGCTTCATACGCTGACGCTAGAGCAAAGAGAGTTATTGGGGTCAGGGTCGAGGTGGTCGATGGTTATCTTAGAGAGGCTAAGTCGGGGGTTGAGGAGGGGTTAAACGTAAGGGTCTTGGTGGGCGGCGCGTGGGGTTTTGCTTCAGCGCCTTTAAGCCTCGAGGAGGGGTTGAGGGCTGTTGAGGAGGCTGTTAAGGCGGCCAGGGTGCTTAAGCCCAGCGGCCGCCTTGAACTAGCCCAGCAGCCTAGCGGCAAATCCAGGTTTAAGGCTGACGTTAAGCGCCCCCTCATGGACGTACCCTTCGAGGAGAAGGTGGAATTAGCCTTAAAGGTAAACCGTGAGATGCTCTCCTACAACGAGAGGGTGAAGAGCGCCTCCACCGTGTACAGCGATGCCTTAGAGACTAGGGCCGCCTACACCTCCCATGGAAGGTGCTCCGAGGTCGAGGCCAGCTACGTCTACTTTCTATCCTCAGCTTACGCAGAGGAGGCAGGGCTAAGGCAGAGGGGGTTTAAGACCCTAGCCGGAGTAGGCGGCTTCGAGGTAGCCGGCGAAGCCTCTAAGGCAGGGGTCGAGGCAGCCTCGCTGGCGGTACGCCTACTAAGCGCTCCTCCACCCCCAGCTGGCAAATCCACCTGTATCCTAGACCCTGAGATAGCTGGGACCTTTATCCACGAGGCCTTCGGCCACGCCTGCGAAGCAGACCTAGTATTGGCTGGGGCCTCCATACTAGAGGGCAGGATCGGGCAGAGAGTGGGCAGCGAGCTAGTAACCGTCATCGACGACCCCTCCATCAAGGGCCTCTACGGCTGGACCCCTGTTGACGACGAGGCCACTGAGGGCCGTAGCACCGCCATCGTGGAGCGAGGCGTGCTTAAAGGCTACCTTCACAGCCTCGAGACGGCCTCCAAGATGAAAGCGGCGCCCACCGGCAACGCTAGGTCTCAGGGCTACGCCAACCGCCCCATCGTCAGGATGACCAACACCTACATAGCTCCAGGCGACTGGAAGCCCGAGGAGCTAATGGAGGACACTGAAAGCGGCCTCTACATTAAAGGGAGCAGCTACGGCTACGTGGACACCGCCAAGGGCCTATTCTCCTTCAAGTGCAAGGAAGCCTACTTAATTGAGCGCGGCGAGCCCACTAAGCTGTTAAGGGACGTAGCCCTCTCAGGCTTAACCCTCGAAGTACTAAGCAACGTGGACGCCGTAGCCAACGACCTACGCTTTAACCCAGGCATCTGCGGCAAAGAGGGGCAACACGTACCAGTAACCGACGGCTCACCCCACATAAGGGTTAAGGAGGTGCTAGTAGGCGGAGCCACGTAAGACCTTGTGTCTCTTAGTCAGCGAGTCTCAGCTACCTTTAGCCCTAGACCGCCATTCTCTACGCCTTACGCAGTCATTAACACTTTAACCCCACTAATAGGTTGTAAAGTGGAGGAGTAGGCTGTGGAGCCCGTGGACTTAGCCGTGGAGGAGGCCTTGAGGGAAGGAGCTGAGCAGGCTGAGGCCTTAACTATGGAGGCACATAGCTTAACTCTCACAGCTGAGCGCTGGGAGCTTAAAAAGGCCTCTGCGTCCACCGTTAAGGGCCTAGCCGTCAGGGTCTATAGCCGTCGCCGCCTAGCCACCGCCTACACCTCAAGCCTAGATCCAAGCTCAGTAAGCGAGGCGGCTAAGAGGGCGGTCAAGCAGTTAAAGGCAAGCCTCGAGGACGAGTCGTTGGAGGGCTTCCCTCAACCCTCAACCTACCCGCGCGTAGACGGGTTATGGGACGAGGAGACCGCCCAGCTAAGCCTAGAGGACGCAGCTAGGCTCGTGGAGGAGGCCTTAAAGGCGTCTAGGATCGACGATAGGCTGGCCTCCATCAACGCCTCCTTAACCCTACACCGCAGGAAGATAACCCTAGCGAACTCGCTAGGCGTAGAGGCGAGCTTCAAGGACACCTGGGCTAGAGCGGACGTAGAGGCCTCAGCTAAGGAAGCCGACAACTACGCGTCAGGCTACCAGCCAAAGTGGACCAGGTCGGTTAAGGAGCTAAGCCTCACGGAGGCCTCAATACAGGCGGCTCAAGAGGCCCTCGAAGGCTTAAAGGCTAAGAAGGTGAAGACCCAGGAGCTCCCCCTCATCTTAACAGGCCTAGCCCTACACATGGTCGTGTCCTCCATAGCCACAGCCCTAGACGCCGAGCTAATACTACACGGCAGAAGCTTCTTAACAGGCCGCCTAGGTGAAAGCGTAGCCAGCCCCCTCATAACCCTCGTAGACGACGCCACAGCGCCAGGAGAAGTTAAGAGCAGGCCCTTCGACGCTGAGGGAACCCCTTCAAGGAGGGTAGCGTTAATTGAAGACGGCGTCCTCAAGAGCCTCCTACACAACCACTACACCTCCCGTAAAATGAAAGCTGAGCCTACAGGCCACGCAGCTAGAAACGGAGGCTACAGCTACGTAGGCCGCGTAGGCATAGCCCCCACCAACCTCATCTTAGAGCCTAGAGGCTCAGGCGGCGTTGAAAAGCTAGCCAGCGAGGCGGGGAGGGCCTTAGTGATGAAGACCACCTTCGACAGGCCGAACCTAGCCAGCGGCGACCTCTCAGCCATAGTCATGTCTGGCTACATAGTTGAGGGCGGCTCCATAGCATACCCTGTTAAGCAGGCGGCGGTCTCAGTGAACCTCCTCGACCTCCTGAGGAGGACCGTGGCTGTGGGCGGCGAGCCCGAGGCCGTCTTAAACGTTAAGGCCCCGCCCATAATGGTCGAGGGGGTTAAAGTCGCTGGGACAGCTATTTAGTCCCCCGCAGCTTTATGAAAGCTTAAAAATACGGGTAGCCTAACTAAATACATCGGGTAGTCGTCTATATGGAGAGCCGAAGGGTTCAGCTTGTAGGCGGAGCCACCTACACCGTATCCCTACCTAAAGCCTGGGCTCAGAGAGTGGGGTTAAGGCCTAGCAGCCAGGTCTACATGCTCGAGCAGAGCGACGGCTCCCTCATAATATACCCTGGAAGGGCCCCCGTAGGTAAAAGGGAGCTCACCATAACCACCACCCCCGGCGAGAAAGCTAGCATCCTCTCACGTAAAATAGTGGCCGCCTACCTAGACGGCTACGACGTGTTAAGGATCCAGTCAGTGGGCAGGCTAACCTACGAGCAGCTCAAGGAGATAGACGACTTCGTTAAACGCATGAGTGGGCTGGAGGTAGTCGAGGAGTCAGCTGAGGGCGTAACCATCAACGCCCTGGTAAGCATCACTGACTTCCCCGTGGAGCGGGGCTTCCAGCGAGCCCACCTGATAACATCGTTGATGTTCCAGGAGACCATGAACGCCCTGAGAAAGGGCGACGTGGAGCTAGCTAAGAGCGTAGCTTTAAGGGACGGCGACGTAGACCGCATATACTTCCTGGTAACCCGCCAGCTAAGAGCGGCCATCTCAAACCCTAGCACCGCTAAAGCCCTAGGTATAGACGCCGGCGACGCCATAGACTACCTCATAGCCATCAAGCGCATCGAGGACACCGCCGACAGCATAGAGAACGTAGCCAACATGATAGAGAGCCTCCACAACTCCAAGGTAGTCATCCCCGACCCCCTACTAAACGACCTATTAGCTGTGGGCGAGGCCTCCTTCAACGCCTACGAGAAGGGGGTAAAGGCCTTCCTATCCAAGGACCCCGTGCTGGCGGACGAAGCCCTAGACACCAGGGTAGCCGTAGAGCGCATGCGCTGCCGGGTCGAAGGAAGCCTAGCTGAGCAAAACCAGCTACTAGTCCTACACGTGGGGGTTATACTCATTAACCTCAGGAACATAGCCTACCATGGAGGAGATATAGCTGAGGTCGCGATTAATAGGGCGGTTAGATCTAAGTGAATGTCTGATTCTTAAAGAACCGATCCGCCATGGTGTAGCTCGTGGCGTCGCCTATGTCAAACCATACACCACTAAATAGGTAACCATAAACTTCGCGTTGCTGAACCAACCATGCTATGAAACGTCCAGGTGCGTCACGGCTTCCGCCCTTTCTCAGATATTCTTCAACTAAAAGTAAGTCTTTGAATGGCAGAGCATAAATACATATGGCTACCAGCGTGCTCCAAGGCTCCTCTGGTTTCTCTACCATTCTCCTAATTCTCCAGGAAGAGTCTACCTCCACTACCGCGTATCGTCTAGCTTGCTCTAAGCTCTTTATATCATATAGCCCTATCAAGGGTTTATTTAACTCAATGAAGCGCTTTACGAAATCGTTCAGATCGAAGTCAAATACGTTATCCCCTGCTACTATTAAGCAATCTTGGCCCTTTAGCTTAGATAGCGCATTGGCTATGCCAGCTACAGCTCCGAGCTTCTCCTCCTCACGAGTCGCTTCCTCGACGATCAGCTCCACGTTGCCATAGTTCCTAGCCTCAAGCCAGTTCCTAAACTGTGGCTCAAACCTCTTATTGATGGTTATCACTACCGCGTCAACCTCCTTAATTCTAAGAAGCTTCTCCATCAAGTAATCCAGCGCAGGCTTACCAGCTACCTCCAATAGTGGTTTTGCTACCTCTAAAGTTATGGGCCACATTCTTTTGGCGAAACCACCAGCTAATACTAGAGCCCTCAACTGACCCTCCCATAGAAGAATTTCATAGTTCATCCTTTAAAGCCTTTAATGATGGTCAGAGTTGCAAGAAACATAGACTCTCCTATCAATCTTAGACTTCTCAGTCGTAACCTAGATGCGTATAAGGGGCTTATTACCGGAACCATAGCTTTTTGAAGACGTGGACGGAAGAATCAAGTTTGAGGTCTAAGAAGTAAGGTAAGGCCCGCGCGGAAACCCTTAAGCCTAGAGGTTTAAAGTAGCTCTGGGTTTGGATTGTCAGCTCAGTTAAACTATAGGGAGATGGAGGAGAAGTGGCGGCGTAGATGGGAGGAAGCTAGGGTATTTGAGGCTGACCCTAAGCCTGGTAAGGCAAAGTTCTTCATAACCACAGCGTTCCCGTACCCTAATAGCCCTCAACATATAGGTCACGGTAGG
>Ga0190367_1002108_pt1 | contig 10531 bp, 9 predicted proteins | sample 4872181011_MG_FD_171838 | JGI IMG/M metagenome (GOLD analysis project Ga0190367, IMG submission 171838) | Hydrothermal vent microbial mat bacterial communities from Southern Trench, Guaymas Basin, Mexico - 4872-18-10-11_MG | ecosystem: Environmental > Aquatic > Marine > Hydrothermal vents >... | reverse complement strand
TCTGTGTACTTCTCTCCTACGGGTACCTTCTCGCTCCATAGTGGCTCTCCGTCGCTTCGGTAGACGTAAACTTTGTCGCTCCCCACAGCTAGCCTAGACCCGTCGGGGCTCCAGGATATGCTGTAGACCGAGTTCTTAGTCTTGTGGCTCCACTTCACCTTCCCCTCGGGGGAGAAGACGTATATCTTGTTGTCAGCGTTGCCCACGGCTACCTGTGACCCGTCGGAGCTCCACTCAATATCTAGTATGCGCTCTTTGGTCTTGTAGTCCCAGAGGAGCTCTCCCTCCGATGATAAGGCCATCACGTACCCGTTCCACAGCCCCACCACCAGCTTAGACCCGTCAGGACTCCAGGAAACACGCCTAACTTTGCTCTCGGTCTTGTAGTCCCATAGGAGTTCTCCCTCGGAAGAGAACACGTAGACCTCTGCTCCCACAACCGCTAGCTTCGACTTGTCAGGGCTCCACTCGACATCTAGTACCTCGTCCTCGGTCTCGTTACTCCAGATGAGTTCCCCGCTGGGGGATAAGACGTACACTGTCCAGTCCTCGCATCCCACCGCTATCCTCGAGGTCTCGTAGCTCCAGTCTATAGCCTCTACGTTCCCCCCTACTACTTTTTCCTTCCACAGGAGTTCTCCCTCGCTCGTGAACATGTAGAGGTGGTTGTCCATGCTCCCCACGGCCAGCTTAGAGGAGTCAGGCGACCAGTCTATAGCCCATATCCAGCTCTTAGTCTGGTAGCTCCAGAGCAAATCTCCTTCAGGAGAGAATACGTACACCTTGCCGTCCGCGCTGCTGGCAGCTATCTTCTCCCCGTCGGGGCTCCATGAAACCGCTAGGACGTAACTACCAGCAGACCTCTTCCATAGGAGTTCCCCGTCATTGGATAACACGTATACGTTCTTGTCCACGCTTCCGATGACCAGCTTAGACCCGTCGGGGCTCCAGGAGACGCTTAATACGTAGTGCTGAGTCAGGTAGCTCCATAGGAGACCTCCATCTTTTGTGAAGACGTATACTCTCTGATCGTCGCTCCCAGCCGCCAGCTTAGAGCCGTCGGGGCTCCACTTGACCGTTCTAACCCAGTCCCCGGCCTCGTGGCTCCAGAGCTTAGTTCCGTCGGAGGAGAATACGTATATTTTACCGTCTCTGGTGGATACGGCTAGCCTAGAAACGTCTAGGCTCCAGTCGACGCTTAGGACGTACCCGATCTCGTAGCTCCAGAGGAGTTCCCCCTCGGAGGAGAACACGAAGACCCTCTTGCCCAGCTCCTCCTTCTTACGTACGATCACCTCCTCCCCGGCTGCGAGCTTCGTCCCGTCCGGGCTCCAAGCCACGCACACTGTGCCGTTCATGTCGTAGTTCCAGAGCTCCTCTCCTTTAGACGAGATTACGTATAACTTCTCGCTGGCTATGGCTACTTTGGAGGAGTCCGGTGTCCAGGAGATGGAGGTTATGTAGCCGTATCCCGTCTTGAACGCGCATATTAACTCCCCGTCCGCCGAGAATATGTTGACGTAGGTCTCTGAGCCCACTGCAACCAAGGACCCGTCTGGGCTCCAGAAGACGGAGTAAGCTGGCCCCTTGGTCTGGAAAGTCCAGACTGGCTGTGCCGACGTGGTCAGAGTCAAAGCCACTACCGCCATTAATACAGGGACTAAGATCCCACTCTGCATCAATATTCCTATGTGTGACTAGTTGTTTATTAGTCTGTTGTAGCTAAATCATCCTACTAAATATTAGTCAAAACAAGAGTTCTCAAGTTATCCGCGTTTAAATATGCGTCAAAGACAACGATATAAAGGCCCAGCCGCCTAGGTCTTTTGTGCCAGCGGAAGTCGTTGATATGTTCTCGGACTTTGAGTCTTGCTGGGAGGAGATGAGGAATAAGGACGCCGAGGGTAGGCTTGAGGTTTGGCTGAAGAAGTACATGTCTAAGTACCCCGAACTCTTGAGGCTCCAGGTGGAGTGCTACGAGGGGGCGAATTGGAGGAGTATAGCCGTCGAACGAGTCTTTTCGAGAATCGAGGAGTTAATGCCAGCCATAGCAGTTGCGCACAGGAACTCTCTGAGGGCCACGAGGGAGGCTTACTACCTAGTGTCTGAGTTCTGGGGCGGGGCGTTCGACGTCGTATTCGTGATATACGTGGGTATCGGGTGCGGGGCTGGCTGGGCCACGGAGTATAGGGGTAAATACGCCGTCCTCCTCGGACTCGAAATGATAGCGGAGCTGGGCTGGCAGAGCCTCGAAAAACTGAGGGGGTTGGCGGTACACGAGTTATCTCACGTAGTCCACATGGCTCTACGAGGCCTTTCCCCGAGGGACTTTGAGGCTTTAGAGAAAGACCCCTACTTCCTGTTATACAGTGAAGGGTTTGCAACGCGGTGTGAACATATAATTCTAGGCGAGATGTGGCGTATAGCGCCTGACCCCTCCTGGGTTAAGTGGTGCAGGGATAACTTGTCCCTCCTAGCCTCTGAGTACCTGTCCCGCGCCTCGAAGGGCGAGCCAGTCAACGACTTCTATGGTTCGTGGCTAAGTATTAAGGGTAGAAGCCAGACGGGGTATTTCTTGGGGCACGAATTCATTAGGAACTTAGAGAGCGAGATGGGTATCAGGGAGATAGCCAGGCTTGCCGTGAAGTCGGTTAGGGAGAAAGCGCAGAACTTTCTTTGCGCATTAGCTAGCGAGGGTTTCGCGAAGTGAAACCGCGGTTTCACTGTCAGTTTCAGTTGAAGTCTCTCCGTGTCCCTCTTTTACTCTCCTGTCATTCCCTAACTTGATGAGAAGTAGTAATGTAGTGGTAAGAGTATTAGTTGCAGTAATGACAGCTGTGTTGATAATGCAAGTAATAGCACAAGCACAGCCGGTAGACGTGCAAGCGCAGGTAGCGGCTAAGTTAATAACAGTGGCTGAAGCGGCCAGGGACAGAGCCGTTAGTCTGGCATTTAATTTAGAACTACTCGTTAACGCGTCCTCTACGTTAAACCTTACAATTAATATTAATAATACTGTATTGGGGCTGGAGACGGTTTTAAGTCAGGTGAGAGAACTTATAAGCCAAGGAGATCTGTACCTAAGCTTAGCTAAGGAGGCTTATAACGCTAGTAACTACGACTTAGCTAAAGAGTACGCTGTTACGGCTATAAAGTACTACGGGCAGGCATCGAAGCTGGTCATTAACACTTTAAAATTGATAGAGGAGAGCGGAATCAAGCACGTCGTTGTGAGTATTAACGTAACAGTAACACGTGAAAGAATGAAGATACGTAACTGTACGGGTTGTATGAATACTAGCCTGTACGTGGCTATCGAGAAGGCCTTAGACCTGGCTAAGAGGCTGAACTTCACTCTCTTAGTGTCGGAAGCTGTCAATGAGACCGAAGTCATGGAGAACTACCTAGACCTCTTAGCTAAGTTAAAAGAGCTTGCGGAGGAGGCTATAAGCCTACTAGAGGAGGGCAGAATTAACGAGACAGCTCACTTGATAGGTGAGATGCACAGGTTGATAGCCTTCTTTATAAACGAGAGCGTACACAGTAAGTTAATGCCTAAGTGCTTTAAGTTCAAGTTTAAGAAGTGGGTTAACGCGACGGGGATAAGCAACGAGGTAAACGCTACTGTGGATAATATTGATGAGTTACTTTCAGGCCCTAAGGGCTGGGATAAGGTTAAAGACATATTCGAAACTCTCAGTCAGAAGGCAAAGGAGAAGATGGGAGGGAAAGGCAGACCTAGCAGGGGTAAAGGCGCAAGTGGGAAAAGCGGGCACCACGGCCACCATTAAACCCTTATCTTACTCTCTTTTTCTCTTTTTATGAGGTGATATGGTGCTAAGCGGGCGTGTAGCGGCCGTTTTAGCCTGCTTGGTATTGGTCGTGTTGTCAGTGGGGGTTGTCGGCCAGCCGCTCTCGTGCTACGCAGTTAAGGTAGTAGTGTATAGGGATGGTAGCGCGTTAGTGGAGGAGTATGTGGATGTGTCTGGGATTAGTGCTTCTGAGGTTGAAATCGCTCTTCTCGCTGAGATGGACCCGTCCATCCCTCTAGTAGTGCTAGACGAGAAAGACATGCCTATGCCCTTTAAAGTAGTGGATGGAGTAGTAAAAGTATTAGTTGTGAACACTTCGGTTATTAAACTGATATACGCTACTCAGGCCTTAACCTCTAAGGCCGGGGAGACTTGGAGCGTCAGAATTTCAGGCCCTAAGGAGATCATGATCACACTACCCTCGGAGGCCACAATCCTCTATATGTCCCAGATCCCCGAGCTGGTAGACGTGAGCGATGAGGGGCTGGCGTTATTCTTCAACTCATCTGAGCCCGTTGACGTCCAGTATATGCTCGAAATATCCGTATACGTGAACGTAACTGAGAAAAAAGAACCTGAGACTAGCCAGACCACTGGTACCCAGGAAACGCAGCAGGGACAACAAGCCCAGCAACCCACCCAGCAGCCTACCCAGCAGCCCACACAACCTCCTAAGACTTCTCCGACTCCCTATGTACCTCCGAAGAGGGAGGAGGGGCTTAACAAGTACTTCATCTTGGTGGTGGTAGCAGTAATAGCCCTCTTAGCCGTACTCTTGGCGTTGAAGGTTAGCAGGGGTAGTTCCGAGGTCGAGTTAAGGCCTGAGGAGGAGAACGTCATTAGGCTGTTGAGGGCGCACGGTGGTGAGGCTTTCCAGCACGTTATAGCTAAGGAGATGGGGCTACCTAAGACTACTATGTGGAGGGTTGTGATGAGGCTGAGGGATAAGGGCGTCATAGAGGTTGAGAAGAGGTACGGGATGAACTACTTGAGACTTAAGAAGCGTATGTTGTTCTAATACTTCCCTTATTTATTTATTATTTTTTATTTTTCTTCCGTATATAGCAGAGTAAGATTTTTCGATAATATTATGCCTATGCTAAGTGGTGAACAGGGATTCCGAAGACCTGTTTTGACTGTAGACTCTATGATCGCAAGGCTAGGTATTGCGTTAGCCTAGGGATTAGGGTACTTGACCCCTTAAAGCCGCCCTGCTCCGCTGGAGTTGTTAGCCCTGGAGACGTGGACTCCGAAACCAGGGTCTACGACGCAGAGCAGAGAACCAGCATGCCTAGATTACACAGGCCTAAACCTTTGACAACTGTAAGTAGTGGGCGGGCTTCCGGTGTGAGCACGGAGACGAAAGTTATCAGTAAAGGTTCCAAGAGCTTAGCTACGTGGAGGGACGCCGTAACCGCTAAGCTTAAGGGTAAGAGTGAGGTGGGTAGGCGAGCCATAAGCGACATTAAGGATGTAGCTGCTCGGTATAGTTCTTTCAGCGTGCTCGGGGGCTTAGCGACAACTACGGGAGCTTTAATAACCCTGATCGGGTTAGTAGTCAATAGGGATCCCTTTATATTCCTCGGAAGTATGTTGATGGCTGGCGGGATAGGCGTACTGATAGGCTCCTCGATAATTAATATGCGTTCGTCTCGGTGAACGATTAGCAAGTTTTTTATAGCCTAGCTGTGGTATATTCCTCGGCGAGGGGTGCGCGTTGGTTTTCACGTATACGGCTTTGGGTTTGGCTGATAGGTTCAGGGAGTTCTACGAGAACTTCTTGAATAGGCTCGCCGCGAGCGGGGTAAGTATCGAACATAAGAGCTACACTCCGAGCCGCGTAACCCTGAAGCTTAAAACCACAGAAGAGGAGGGCGACGTTGAGATTACCCCTCGCGGAAACGACATTGTAGTCTCGTTTAAAGTCGCTAAGCTTGCAGAGAAGAGGAAGTTGGAGACCCTACGAGCGGGAGTAGACATCCTAAGTAGGGCGCTGAGCGGGGATATCATAGGGGCTACTCTAGAGGCGGCAGAAGAAAGTATCGAGTCTGCGCTTTCTGGGGCCAGCGGGTACCTGGCGTCTACTATCGCTAACGCTGCTAAAGATACTGCCGAAGAACTAAGGTCTAAGGCTCCGGGTGGGGTTCCAGAGGAGGCTAGGGAGTTCCAGGAGGAGGCCGAGCGTGTGAGGTCTCGACTCATAAGCTTGGGGGAGGAGTTAGAGATAGCTAAGATGGAGAATAAAGACGTTAGGGGGGCTGAACTGAGGTACGAGAGGGCTAGGAAGCTGTACGAGGATGCCGTGGCCGATGCCCAGCGCGGGGACTACTCGCTGGCTAAGTCTAAACTGGAGGCCGCGAGCAAGTTATTAGAGAAAGCCGAGGAGATAGTCTGGAGAGCATAAAACGACTAACATTTTATTTTCGGTGTTTTGTAATTAACCCATTTAAATATGGTAGGAATATAGACTCATATGCCGGTATTTAGGGATAGGGAGAAGCTCTCCTCCAGGTACATACCCGAGAAGCTCCCCCACCGGGATAGGGAGCTCAAACTGCTAACAAGGTTTTACAGAGACTCGGTTAAGAGGCCAAACTCGGCTTACACTAAGGTTGTCCAGCTACAGGGTAGGCCTGGGCTTGGGAAGACGAGTGTGGCTGTTAACACGGGTAGGAGGCTCACAAACCTGGCCAAGAAGGCCGGAGTGAAGCTTAAACACGTCCATCTGACTCTAGGTGTCGAGGCTGCTCCTAATTCTAAGTTCGTCTTCTACAGTAACTTGGCAGGGAAGGTTGATCCCTGCCTAGTTTCTAGGAGTATGAGCCCTGAAGAGCTGTTGATATCCATGCTTAACTACCTGAAGAAGAAGAATATCTACCTCTTCGTGGTGCTTGACGAGGTAGACTACTACGTCAAGAAGACGGGGGATAGGGCTGACGTTGTCTACGAGTTAACGCGACTGAGCGAGGTCGAGCCCGGCGAGCCGACTAATATCATCGGACTTGTTTTCGTGGCTCGTGACAATAAGTGGAGGTCTAAGCTAGACCCAGCCGTTAGGAGCTCGCTGGGTAACATAATACTAGACTTCGCGCCATACACTAGGGATAACCTGTACGACATCCTTAGTTACAGGGCTAGACTCGCGTTTAGGGAGAGGGCTATTAGTAGCGAAGTATTGGAGTACGTGGCCGAGATAACTTATGAGAGCGCTGGTAGCGACGTCAGGTACGCACTTGACATCCTGAGCTACGCCGGTACGCTGGCCGAGAACGAGGGTATGAACAGGGTGACGTTAGACCACGTTAGGGAGGCCGTGCGTAGGTTCGAGCCACCACTCACCAGCGAGGATATAGAAGCCCTGACTAAGACTCAGAAACTCGTACTGCTAGCGGTCGCTAGGTCTCTCAGCATCTCTAAGACCCCATACGTGGACTTAGAGGACGTGTGGGGCGAATACGTCGCTATATGTGAGAAACGGGGCGTCAAGCCCAGAAGGAAGGAGTTCACCAGGGCTTTAGACTCGCTCTACTCTAGGGGTATCATAGCTACCAAGGGCTTAAAGATCGAGATACCGGGTGTGCCAGTCGAGAGAGTTAAGAGGTTCTTAGAATCGCTCCTAGAGAGGCTCGGCGTTTAGCTCTATTAGCCCTCCCTGTGGGGTAGTATTGATGGCTGCTCCTTTACTATGTTGAGGACTACGTGTGTGTTCGTCCTCTCCACGTACTTCATCAAGAGTATGGTCTTCACGAGGTCGTTCAGCTCTTTTCTGTTCCTAACCCTAGCTATGATTATAGCGTCCGTTAGCCCAGTTACGTCGTAGACGGCGCATACGCTCGGCAACTTGGCTATCTCCCTCTCCACCTCTAGCAGCTTGCCCCCCTGAACGGTCACCTCTATTATGGCCGTGAGGTCTAGGCCTAGCTTCTCGTGGTCTAGTTGGACTGTGTACTTCTTTATCACCCCCGCCCCCTCGAGCTTCTTTATCCTGTTAGAGACCGTGTTGACTGAAACTCCCAGCTTCCTAGCTATGCTCCTAGTCGACTGCCTAGAGTTGCAGACTAGCTCCCTGAGTATCTTCCAGTCCAGCTCGTCTATCTTCACGTTCGTCAATTCCCTCTCACCCTGGTGACAAATGCCCATAGACTCTCGGTAATACTCTGCATATGTCTTTATTAAGCTGTAGCAAAGATATATATTTGTCCTGTTAAGGGAGAAAATTATGAACACTGAAGTTAGCGCGGAAGCCTTGAAAAGAGAGGGAGTTAAGTTTGTTGAGGTGGGATTCCTAGACTTCCACGGGGATCTAAGGAGCAGGACTTTCTTCGTCGATAGGCTCGACGAAGTCCTGGCGGAGGGGTACGGGTTCGACGGCTACTCTGTCGGCTACCTAAACATCGAGGACTCGGACTTAGTGGCTGTGCCAGACCCCTCCTCCTTCTACGTGTACGAGGTAAGCGGGGTTAAAGTAGCCTTTTTCCACTGCGACCTCTACAAGGAGGGGAAGCCCCTTGAGACCTACCCTAGGTACATTCTCAGGAAGCTCGAGGAAGAATCGCCCTACGAGGCGTTAGTGGGGCCGGAGGTCGAGTTCTACGTCGTAGACTCAGAAGGGAGACACGACGAAGGGTTCTACATGGCCTCACACCCGGAGGACGGGTTAGAGCTATTAAAGAGGGAATTGCTAGTCGAGCTGGCTAAGATTGGGGTTAAAGCTGAAATAATGCACCACGAAGTGGGGCCGGGACAGCACGAGATAATTCTGCCAGCCCTCTCACCACTCAAAATGGCGGACTTAGTCACGTTCTACAAGAAGTTCTTGAAGACCTTCTTCCACATGAGGGGGTATAGGGTGACTTTCATGCCTAAGCCCTTTGAGGGGCTGGCTGGCAACGGTATGCACGTACACATAAGCCTGTGGAGAGGCGGAGAAAATGTATTCTACTCGGATGGGGAGCTGAGCGAGGAGGCGCGGTACTTCATAGGGGGTTTAATGAAGTACACCCCCAAGATATGCGCCTATACGAACCCCACGGTGAACTCCTATAAGAGGCTGGTGCCGGGGTTTGAGGCCCCCGTCCACTTGGTGTGGGATTGGGGTAACAGGTCTGTCCTGGTGAGGGTGCCGAGCTACAGGAAGCTGAGTCCCAAGAACGCTAGGGTGGAGTTCAGGGCCCCCGACTCCTCAGGCAACATCTACCTGACATTCGCCGCTATGATTAAGGCTGGCCTTAGGGGGATTAAGGAAAAGATAGACCCCGGAGAAAACTTCAACCACAACGCCTACGCGCGGGAATACGCCGGTAAGTTGAAGACGTTACCGTCCTCGCTCATAGAAGCTTTGAAGCTAGCCGAAGACCTGGACTTCTTCCCCGAGGAGATGGCTCGCAGGTACTTAAGGCTGAAACTCAAGGAGTGGAGGGAGTACGAGAACTACGTCAGGCGGAGCGGCCTAGACGTGAACACCCTGAAGGTGACTGGCTGGGAGGTGAAAAGGTACTTCCACAGGTAGCTCTGTACAACTATTTTTACCACCGCTACGTAGACGTTACTGGGAGGTATGAGGAAAGTAGAGTTTAGAGACGCCTTAACTCTAGTGCTCGTGACCCTAATCGTACTACTTCTAATACCCCTGTTCTATGCTCCGAGCGAGCCTGCAAGGGAGGGGGGAGGAGAGTTGGGCAAGCTCCCGGAACTATTCGTTGAGTCTATATATCACTTAAACTACTCCTCCAGCGCCGCTCTCGAAGCCTTAGAAAGCCCGTTGAACAACATCACGGGCAACGCGTACAGAGCTGAAGAGGTTCGAAAGAAGCTCTCCGAGTTGAGAGAGGAATTAATGGGTAGGGAGGGGGATTTAGCTAGGAAGCTTGAGAGAGCTACGGAGGAGTACATACGCGTCGTAGGGGTCGCCGGGAAACTCTACGGGACTGCCCAGCTCATCAATAAGACCCGAGAAGGCTTAGAGGAATTCCTCGGCTACCTACTGAACTGTGACGTGGCGAGCGCGCTGTCTACTTGGAGGGAAGTGAGGGGAGAAGTAGCCGAGGTTAAGAGGGAGCTAAGAAATGTGCTCCTAGAGCTGTCCGACGTAGACCTAGGGGAGCTGCTCTCGAAGAAGCACGTGGAAGCCGTGGACGAGGCCTCGGAGAAAGTAACTAAGATTCTAGAGGTAATAGACGAGGTTGAGAAGCTGGCGAGCATAGTGGAGAGGAATTCCGAGGCCATAGAGTTCCTCTGTAAAGCGAGGAAGGGGCAGGGCGGGGCTTGTCCCAGTGAGGTGTGCGTCTTCAAGCTTGCCAGGGAGATGCGGGACTTAGACCCCAGGAGGGCAGGCCCCTTCAGCTACGAGATCTCTAGGATAAAGGGCTTGCTGAGGCAGGGTACGAGTAGTATGGGTCAGGGAGGTACTGGTGCCGGGTATGGTGAGCCCAGTACAGACGATTAGCCTATCTCTGGGCAGGCCAGAGGCCCTGCTGGTGCTTGTCCCCACGTTCATATTAGCGCTGGTATTATTCGTCAGAACTGCGAGGACTAGGAGGAAGCTGGCAGCGGCGCTTGGAGGACGGTTTAGAAAGGAGTACTCGGGGTTAGCCTTGAAGCTCGCCGTGGCGGCTCTGATATGCCTATCCCTAGCGGAGCCCTACGTCTCATACAGCAGGAGGGTGGATGTACCCCTGGACAAAGCGGACTTGTTGTCGTCGAGGCCAGTCCTCCACGTA
>Ga0190367_1002107_pt1 | contig 10535 bp, 9 predicted proteins | sample 4872181011_MG_FD_171838 | JGI IMG/M metagenome (GOLD analysis project Ga0190367, IMG submission 171838) | Hydrothermal vent microbial mat bacterial communities from Southern Trench, Guaymas Basin, Mexico - 4872-18-10-11_MG | ecosystem: Environmental > Aquatic > Marine > Hydrothermal vents >... | reverse complement strand
GCTTAAGTGGTTTGGCTTGCCCGTAAAATGCTAATCCTTCCAATTCATCAAAAACCTGTCCCTTCTGCTCAGGCAGCCTAGCTGCCTATAGGGGAAGGTTTATAAGGTGTAAATGTGGTTTAATTGCAGATAGAGACGTTGTAGCTGCTAAATCTTAGGATGTGGGGCTTGGGGGTTACCCCGAATGGGGACGAGCCCTTGAAGAGCGATGTGTCCCAAGGCGGACGTATGTCTTATCAAATGTCCGCTGAACCCCTTACTTAAGTATATTCACATTAAACTTTTCTCAGCAAGGTACACATTGACTTTAACTTTCTAATTTGAAAATTGAAAGAAAAAGATTTTTAGCACATCCAAACTAAATGTGAGCGAGCTTCTGATTTTTTATCGTTTTGTGTTTTGAAAAAAATAAAATCTATAAAGTAAGCAATAAGCAGCAGATTTTTAATAGAGTATCTTACATTCCTTAGGAAAACATCTTTACCTGTTTGTAGTTCTTAAATATTTTTATGAAAATTTTAAAGACAGTAGTGATGAACTCAATTTCTTTTTAGTAGTGATCTTAATTTAGCTAAAATTTGCTTTTTATCAAAAACACCAAGCTCAGTTTGCTTTACAACTTCCTGCATAAACTCAATAACTTCATCATAGCGTTCTCTATGCACAGGAAATGGTACACCATCTTTTCCACCCAAAGCAAAGCTGTATTTTGCAGGATCTTCCTTGTCGTAGTTAACATTGTATATTAGATCTGATATTAAAGCCAAGGCTCTCAAAGTACCCTTTCCTATACCTTTAATTAAAAGAAAATCCTCAAAATTATCAGGTTGTAAATTATAAGCCTTTTCAACTGCTCTCCAATCTATTTTTCTCGGAATTAAGAAAACATTAGATGAATCTCTTACTTTTATGATCGAAATTAATTTTCTATAATCCTTTTTGAAAGATCTATCTTTTATTATATCTAAAATTAATTTTCTACTTTCAGAGCTTTTTTCTGACAATAAATTTATTACAGATCTCTCTTTACGCTCTGCAACTATACCAGAGTGAGTATTCCAGTCAATACCTTTCCAATCCTTTGAGAAGTTCCAGTGATATCTTCTAGCTAATTTTAAGTTCACATTCATTCCTTGTTGAATTACAGTCCAGTATTTCCTTGAAAAAATGAAAGCATGGTGGTACAAGTCATAACCATCTTGTAAGGCAGAATTATCCATTTTTGCTACCAGTCTACTAATTTTTATATACTGTTCAGCTTTTTTATCGCTAATTCCAAGTTTTTCTGAGAATTTCTTTATTTGATCTGGAGTTCTCAAGGCTTCAGTACCTTTTCCACCAGAAATCTTTATATCAAATTCATCTGAATTGTTAAAAACGGATTTTAACACACCTATTAGAACTGTTGTAGATCCTGAGGAATTCCAGTCAAATCCCAGGATGTTCGAAAATGATTGGAAGAAAATAGGATCAGATAGTCTTTTGAATATTTCTTTTTCACCATATTCATTTATAATTAGCCAAACTATTGGTCTAGCTAGTTTTTTCATGCGAGAAAGTAACCAGTAGGGAGCTTTTCCGTGGTGCAATGGTAAATAAACTTCTCTAGTTTCCATAAATAATCAGCTTGTTCATCTTCCTAAAATTTTTAAATGGATTAAACCTTTTTAAATGTTAACCTTGAATTATGTGAAAGTCCACTATATTAAATGAAAACATATATAAAAATATTTGTATATAAATTATGTTAAAATTTTACACTTCTGATTTTAGAAAAAAATCAAGAGTAAATTTTGGAGATGGCATTTTAAGTTCGATGGGAATACTAAAATTGTTAAAACAAAGCTTTTAAATTGAATATAAGACCTTACTGTTTGAGATTATTTTAGTTAAATTATTGAATAGTAAATATTATTTTTAAAAAAGATGTTTAACCTCGCTTTATATGCCAATAGAAAAACCTAAATCTACCTTTTTGCTTATTAAAGGGAAATAGTAATAACTAAAACTTATAATGGAAAAAAATTTATATAGTCTTTAGTATAACTAATATTAGTTTTTAATGAGGGTGTTTTAAAATGGTAGAGGAGCTTACAGAAAAGGATGAAAGAATAGTTGGGCTGCTTACGGAGGCTGGTTTAAACAAAAATATAGCTAAAGTAATAATATTCTTATCAAAGAGTGGAGAAGCTATTTCAAGAGATATAGAAAGAGCAGCAAATCTTAGACAACCAGAAGTAAGTTTAGCTATGAAAGAGCTAAAGGAATGGGGATGGGTAAAAGAAAGAGAACTAAAGAAGAAAGGAAAAGGAAGACCACTAAAAAGTTATAAGCTAACCTTGGACTTAAAAGAAATAGCATCTGAACTTATTGAAAAGAAAAGAGAAGAAATTAGAAAAATAGAAAAAGATCTAAAGGAGCTTGAAGAACTAGTAGGTTTAAGCTAAAGTTATTTAGATTTTTGTATATTTTCCAAAATCTCTGCAATACTATTAAAAACTTCATCTACATCCCTTTCACCATTTATAGTATATAGTATTCCTTTTTCTTTGTAGAAGTTTATTAATGGTTCAGTGGACTCTTTATATACTTTAAATCTTCTTCTAACCACATCTTCTTTGTCATCATCTCTTTGATACAATGGTTCATTGCAAAAATCGCAAATCTCATCATTTTTTGGCGGATTATATATAAGATTATAAACAGCTCCGCATTTTCTACAACTTCTTCTGTAGGCTAGTCTTCTAATTACTTCGTCTTCTGAAACTTCAATGTTTATTACTGCATCAATTTTCATATCTAGTTTTTCTAGTATTTCATCCAGTTTTAATGCCTGATTCAATGTTCTTGGAAATCCATCGAGAATAAATCCGTTTTTGCAATTCTTTAATCTTTTTTCAACTATTTTTATTACTATTTCATCCGGCACGAGCTCACCTTTGTCCATGTACTCTTTTACTTTTAACCCTAGTTCAGTTCCTTTTTTCACTTCCTCTCTAAGTATATCTCCTGTTGAAATTTGTTTAATGTTGTATTTCTTCTCTATTAATTTTGCTTGAGTTCCTTTACCAGCCCCAGGACAACCAAGCAATATTATGTTCAAGTCTAACACCTTATTTTTTAAAGATACTTGCTAATTAAAATACCAAGTTTCTCTTTAACATCTCTACTAATTCTTGATGGATCCGTAGTTATTGCATATTTTAGCGCATCTTTACATTCACATCTTCTCTCTTCTGGAATTCTCGGAATTAGCTTTCTCAAAATTTTTCTTACCTTTTCCTCGTTCTTTTTGGCATTCTCTATTACCATTGCAACATCAACTGGTTCTCCCCTCCATACATCATAGTCTGTTACAGTAGCAATAGTTACATAGCAAATTTCCGCTTCTCTAGCTAATTTAGCCTCTGGTACAGCGGTCATACCAATTATATCGAACCCCAGTTTTCTATACGTCTCAGATTCAGCTTTAGTTGAAAATTGTGGCCCCTCTATACAGACATATGTACCTCCTAGGTGATAACGGTATCCAAGCTCATCTATTACCTCAGCTGCAATCTTTGATAATTCTGGACAGAACGGATCAGCTACACCTACGTGTACAACTATATCCTCAAAAAATGTGCTAACTCTAAATTTTGTTCTATCGTAAATCTGACTTGGAATAACTATGTCAAGAGGTTTTATTTCCTCTTTTAACGATCCCACTGCAGCGACACTAATTATTCTCTTTACCCCGAGTTTTTTTAACGCAAAAATATTTGCTCTGTATGGCACATGTGTGGGTGAGTATACATGCCCCCTGCCATGTCTTGGAAGAAACGCAACTTTTCTACCCTCAAAGGTACCTACAATAATAGAATCGGATGGTTTGCCAAAGGGAGTATCTATCTGGATTTCTTTGGCATCCTCGAAAGCCTCTGGGTCATAAACTCCGGTACCTCCAATAATTGCAATTTCAGCCTCCATACTTTTACCTCCGCCTTTTTATTTTCCTAATTTTATTCTAAATCTGGAAGAGTGAGTAAAAGAATTTTTTGAAATTGTGAAAAATAACCCTTAAACCATCTTTTAAAAGATGCAGTACCCTTCGGTAATTCTTTAAGACTCAAAGTAAAAGAAAATTGACATCTTCCCTGCCCTTTACAGTAGATCGGAAAGTGTGCTGGTGACTCGTAAATTCCTTGAATACTCCTAATGGCGAATATTTTATATATTATCAACACACTTTCCGATCCACTGTAAAGGGCAGGGAATTCCTAGCGGGGAGGTTTTGCACCCCCTCTAAATGAAGGATTGAGAGGCGTGCCAGCACCTCACCCGCCACCCCTAGTTTATCCTCTGCTTTGAAAAGCAAGACACTCTTAGCGACATTCTGTAGAAATAAAATTATCCGAAAACAACTGCTTTTAAGTAATTTCAGCTCCAACCACGGTTTGTGTTTTTATTACACCATCAATATTTCTAATCTCATCCACAACTTTGTTCAACTCCGATAAATTTTCTGTCTCTATTATTACAACAAAATCAAACTGCCCAAAAACATGGTAAACATCTTTAACGTGTTTGAATTTTTTAATTTCTTTGTAAACTTCCTTTTCCTTTCCAGGAATCACATTTACCATTGTCACTCCGACTACCATGCTTGACATTTAATGTAAATAATAACAAATAAGCTTTTTTTTAGTAACAACTCTAGCTAATAATTTCAAAATAATCCTGAAAATAAGCAACAAATTTTTAAAAGACTTTTCTTTAAAATATATAAAAGCCGAGGTGGCCTAGCTGGTTGGGGCGTCGGACTCATAATCCGAAGGTCCCGGGTTCGAATCCCGGCCTCGGCATTTTGTTGGATTTTCTGAATGCTTATGCAAAATTCTTAATTTTTATGGAACTGGGCTAGATGTTTTTTCTGTTGGTAAACAGTAAATTAAGCTTTTGCAAAAACAATTGGTGTGCTAAATTTGACGCATCTTTTTTAATCAGTCTCTACGGTGTTAAGCTTTGCATAATTAAAGGTGGTAATTTTTCCCATTTACCCTTTGAACTTAACATTTTGAAAATTATTTTTAAATATCAAACCAGCTAAACTAAAAATGGTGATAACTAGAAATGGCTAAAAAATTAGTATTAGCCATAGATCGAGACGATGACCTTGGAAGAAAAGCAGGAATAAAATCGCCAGTAATAGGTAGAGATAAGAACTTAGATGCTGCAATAAAATTAGCATTATCTGATCCTGAAGATTCTGATGTAAATACTATTTTTGGTGCAATTAAAGTTTACGATGAACTAAAAAGGGAAGGAGAGGATGTAGAAATTGCAACTGTTTGTGGGGATGAGAAAGTAGGAGTTGTATCAGACTCAAAAATATCAGAACAACTAGATAAAATTGCAAAGAAAACTGGAGCAACAAGAGTAATAGTTGTAACTGATGGATCTGAGGATGAATTTGTTTTACCTTTAATTTCTTCAAGATTCAAAATAGATGCAGTTTCAAGAGTAGTAGTAAAACAAAGTAAAACCATTGAGAGCACGTATTTCATGATTAAAAAAATGCTAAGCGATCCAAAAATAGCAAGAATAACCCTTGTGCCAATAGGAATAGTACTTTTAGTTTATTCAATATTCTCTATAGCGAGATACCCCGAGTGGGGGTCAGGGGCAATAGCGTTAGCTTTGGGATTATATTTAATATTAAAGGCATACGGATTAGAAACATCTATTGAAAATTACTTTTTAGCTCTGAAAACTGCGCTAGTTGAAGGAAGAATATCCTTTATAACGTATGTATTATCGGTTATGCTTTTAGTTATCGGAATAGTTCAAGGTATAGGGTTTGCATCCTCTGTATATGAGTCATATCCTGCAGTAAGTCTTGTAGTAACAGTTTCAGCCTTTATATATTCTGCAATATGGTGGATAGTTGGGAGTGGTATCTCTACTGCAATGGGAAGAGCTTTGGATCTAATAATTGAAAAGAAAAGCTTTAGAAAATACATAACGATATCTGTACTTTTAATATCTGTTGGATTAATTTTCTGGGGAAGTTGCGCTTTTATTTTATCGGGATATGGTATTCTAAACATTCCAGCTGAAACGGCATTTCAATACCTGATTTTCTCCATATTTGGAGCAGCAATTTTGGCATTCATGGTAGTAGTCCCATCTTGAGTTTAATTTTGAAAGGAAAGTTTAGGAAAACAAATATGAAGATAGTACCTCTAGGTTTTGACTCGTTTGGAGTAAGAAGTATGTGTACATTTGTAGAAACCAAAGATGTTAAAATAATTATAGATCCAGGAGTATCTTTGGCTCCTATAAGATTTGGATTACCACCGCATCCGCTTGAGCTTGAAAGGGAAAACTTGGTTTGGGAAGTTATAAAAAAACATACGCTTGAGGCAGATATAGCGATAATAACCCACTATCACTATGACCATCATAATCCTGCCGAACCAGAAATCTTTAAGGATAAGATACTGTTAATTAAGCATCCCAGGGAGAATATAAATAGAAGCCAGATGAGAAGGAGTGCATATTTTTTAGACAGACTCTCTGATATTCCAGAGAAAATAGATTTTGCTGACGGTAAGGAATATGATTTTGGTAACACGTCAATATTGATTTCAGATGCGGTTTGTCATGGAACAAATTCAAGACTAGGTTATGTAATTGAAGTATGCATAGATGATGGTTCAAGCAGATTTCTATTTTCATCCGATGTTGAAGGACCATCTCTTGAAGAGCAAATTGAATTTATGCTTAAATGCGATGCCGATATTGTTTTTGTGGATGGACCTATGACATATATGCTTGGGTTTAGATATCCTGGTAAAGCTTTAAAAAAGAGCATTGACAACTTAAAAAAACTGATTGAAAAAACAGGTGTAGAAAAGCTAGTATTAGATCATCATTTAACTAGAGATGGGGATTGGAAAAGTAAACTGGATGAAGTAATTAAATGTGGTGAAGAACTGGGAGTTCATGTTCTTTCTGCAGCTAAATTTATGGGATTGGAAGAAGAGTTACTTGAAGCATCAAGAAAGGAACTATATAAGAACTTTCCAGTAAATAAATAAAATTTAAAAATTGTATAAATTTTTATAATTTGACTAGAAAGTAGAATAGCTCCAGTCAAGAGTAATTTTTAATGACATCATCACATCACTGTTTTTAAAATAAAAATAAAGGGGATTGTTGCAATGTTTAGAAGATTCATAAAAGACGTGAAAAAAACACTAAAGAAATATGATCCAGACGGAAAATACATTAGAGAAAGTGAGCACGCCGATTTAGCTAGCACAATTGCTTTTAAAATAGCTAAGGAGGAAAAGAGAAATGCTGAAGAGATTGCAGAGGAAATAGTATGCAATTTATCTATAAAAAGTGATTATATAGGATCTGTTGAATCAATTAACGGGTATATCAATTTTTTTGTTAGCTCTGAGTTTTTAGAAGATACTGTAAATTTAATTTTAGATACAGATGAAAATTACGGTTCCTTGGGGCTTAAAGGAGAAATATTGATCGAACACACTTCTGCAAATCCTGATGGACCTTTACATGTTGGACATATAAGAAATGCAATTATAGGAGATGTGTTGGCCAGAATTTTTAGAAAAGCTGGTTTTAAAGTAGTAACACATTATTATGTCAACGATATGGGCAGACAAATTGCCACAGCACTTCTAGGAGTAAAAAAATTTGGAATAAACAAATCTAAGAAAGGTGATCATGCTATAGCGGAAGCCTATGTTAAGATTAATGAAGAAATTGAAAGCAATCCACAAATTGAGAAGGAAATAGAAGATCTAATGATTAAATACGAAAAAATGGACGAAAATACAGCATCGGAGTTTAGAAATTTAGTTAATTTAGCGCTTAGTGGAATAAAGCAAACCTTGAAGGAGTTGAAAATTGAACACGATGAATTTATCTGGGAATCAGATTTCATAAAAAATGGCTATGTGGATAAAGTATTCAAATTGCTTGAAGAGAGAGGATTAATTGAAAAAAAAGATGCATGGTACATTCCAGCAGAGAAAATAAACCTAGACAGAGATATTATTTTAAGAAGGAAAAATGGAACTACGCTGTATTTGACTAGAGATTTGGCATATCATTTATGGAAAAATGAACACTACAAGAGATTCATAAATGTGTTCGGAGCTGACCATAAGCTTGAAGGAAAGGAATTATGTAAAATATTGGATACACTTGGATTAAGAAAGCCAGAAATTGTGTTTTTCGAATTTGTAACTTTACCAGAGGGGTCTATGAGCACTAGAAAGGGAATATACATCTCGGCAGACAATGTAATTAAAGAGATGTACAAGGAAGCTTACAACTTATTAAAAGACAGAGACATCAGTGAAAATGAAAAGAAAAAAATTGCCAAGGAAGTAGCTATAAGTTGTTTAAGATACGATTTTATTAAAGTCTCCCCCGAAAAACCCATGACCTTTAATTTAACTCAAGCGCTGGATTTTGAAAAGCAAACTGCTAGTTACATACAGTACTCCTATGCAAGAGCCTGTAGCATACTCAGAAAGGCTGTTGAAATGGGCATGCCAGAGTTAGAGTTTAATGGGGAATTATGCACGAAAAAGGAAAGAAAGTTAGTTGTGGAATTATCTAAATTTTCATATTTAATTGAAAAAGTCGTGAATGACTTAAAACCAAACATTTTTGCTGAGTATCTCATAAATGTTGCAGCGTTATTTAATGATTTTTACAGAGATCACCCAGTGTTAAAAGCATCAAGTGAATATAGAATGCATAGATTGGCAATAGTGGACTCTACTAGAATAGTACTTAGAAATGGTATGGAACTTTTAGGCATAACTCCACTAGAGAAAATGTAATAAGAAAATTGAATTTCTCGTACAAATATTGATTAAGGTATCTTTTGATCAGGAAAAAAGTTTAAAATGTTGAAATTTCACTTATTTATAAACTTTTCGTGTATTTTCGCGATGTTTCCGCAAAAGATTAATTGAGAATTCCTAAAAATAGAAATAAAACTAAAAATCATCGTTGAAATTTTGGTGGTATAAATGGCAAGAAAAAAAGCAGAAGTTAGTGTGGAAGAAAGAATATACGATTTGGAAGATTTACCTAGTGTGGGACCGGCAATAGCTGAAAGACTCAGAGAAGCAGGATTCAGCACGATCGAATCTATAGCGGTAGCATCTCCAGCGGAAATTTCTGCGGCTGCAGAAATTGGTGAGGCTACTGCAGCTAAGATTATATCAGCGGCTAGAAAATTGGCTGAAATTGGAGGATTTGAGACAGGTGAAGTAATTTTAGAAAGGAGAAAGAAAGTAGGCAAAATAACAACAGGTAGTAAAGAATTAGACAGACTTTTGGGTGGGGGAGTAGAAACCCAAGCTATTACGGAATTTTTCGGTGAATTTGCTAGTGGTAAAACTCAAATATGTCACCAATTGGCAGTTAATGTCCAGCTTCCAAGAGACATGGGCGGATTGGAGGGAAGTGTGATAGTAATTGATACAGAAAACACATTCAGACCGGAGAGAATAGTACAAATGGCAGAAGCTAAAGGTTTAGATCCAAAGGAGATCTTAAAAAACATATACATTGCACAAGCCTACAATTCAAATCATCAAATGCTTTTAGTTGATCAAGCAAAAGAATTAGCAAATAAAATAAAGAAAGAAGGAAAAGCGCCAGTTAGATTATTAATAGTGGACTCATTAACTTCTCATTTCAGAGCTGAGTATGTTGGTAGAGGAACCTTGGCAGATAGACAGCAGAAGCTGAATAGACATTTACATGACTTAATGAGATTTGGTGAGTTATTTAATGCAGCCATAGTTGTGACAAATCAAGTACAGGCTAGACCAGATGCCTTTTTTGGAGATCCAACCAAGCCTGTAGGAGGACATATAGTAGCTCATACGGCCACATTTAGAGTATACTTAAGAAAGAGCAAAGGTGACTTAAGAGTAGCAAGATTGATTGATGCACCACATTTGCCTGAAAGCGAAGCTGTATTTAGAATAACAGAAAGAGGGATAGAAGATAAGTAAAACCATTCCGTTTTTAAAATAAAACATCTTTCTCGTTCTGACTATTCATTAGAGTTTTGAAGCTTAGAAATCTTTAGCTTTTAATTTTATGTTTCTCCTAGAGTATAGGATGTTAATAGTATGTTTATTTCCATGCAAAACATTTTTTAAAGGTTTCTGCACGCTGAAAAGCATCTAAAACAGTTTTCAAATCTTCTCTTCTTTTATTAAAAAAATTTAATAATTCTACAATATTAATTAATTGTAAAAAATTCTCAGCGATCTCTAAAGTTACTTAAAAGTTTAATTTAAAGATATCTCTTAAAACTCTTTTGAAAAGTGCTTATGATAACTAAATGTCTACATCAAAATGATTTTGTAAAATTTTAAATTTTACTTCTTTTCCTTTAAAATTCTCTTTATTTCTGGCTCTATGATGTTTCCAGCTATTCTGCACACATTAGGCCTCTCCTTACCACTAGCAATAGCTAATGCTAGATC
>Ga0190367_1002106_pt1 | contig 10536 bp, 11 predicted proteins | sample 4872181011_MG_FD_171838 | JGI IMG/M metagenome (GOLD analysis project Ga0190367, IMG submission 171838) | Hydrothermal vent microbial mat bacterial communities from Southern Trench, Guaymas Basin, Mexico - 4872-18-10-11_MG | ecosystem: Environmental > Aquatic > Marine > Hydrothermal vents >... | reverse complement strand
ATAGTAGGTGTTGATGGAAAAGTATACGTTATAAAAGATGGAGAGACTATTAAGCTACCTAAAAAGAATGCTGAAGCATTAATCAAAGCTGGAGTGGCTAGATTGCACAATTAGTAGTTTAAAAAGTAGATATAATGACTAATTTTTGGTATTCTGCATTTTTTACTTTAGCTTAAAATTTTAAATAAAAAGTAGCTAAAGAATTGTAGGACCAATTTAGGGAGGGTTATATCTGAACTACAATGACACTAATCTTAAGAGAAAATTGGATAATATTGAACGTAAATTAGACAAACTGGATAAACTGGAAAAACAAGTAAGAAAGTCCATAAAGAGCTCACAAGTTGGACTCTCACTAGCCTCTTTAGGTGTTGCGGTGGCGTATCTTTTTTTTGCAATACAAAATCTCAAAAACGAAATTTTCTCTAGCAATCATCTTATTCGTTTTGCAGGACTTGCTTTTGTTTTAGCATCAATTGCAATAGTACATGAATTCTGCGAGTTTATTGAATTTATTGTTTATAAGTTTACTCGTAGGAGTATTAGTTTAAAAATTACTAAAACTAAATTTATCTTCCTTCTTTTAGTGTTAACATTGCTTGTATATTCTTTACTTATATGCTTTTTTCTTGCACGCTTTTTGCAATATCCAAATTCTTCTGATTTAGGATTTGCAACGATTTCTGGCATAATTTTTAGCATTTGTCTCTACTTGCTAAGGAAGTTTTGGAAATAATCATAGTAGGCTAATCATTTTAGTATAGCTGAGGTGATATCCTTGAATGATGAAATCTTAAGGGAACTAAAGGAAATGCGGGAAAAATTGAATAATTTAGAAAAAGAGGTTAAACAGAGTATAGAAGAGAATAAAAAGTTTACGCTATAATTATTGCAGCTATAGCACTGGCATATTTATTTTTTGGTACACAAATTCTAAAAGCGTATAACAGCATAGATAACACGGTTTACTGTATACTTGGATTTTTCCTTTTCCGCAGGTCTTTTAGTTCTTGTATTGTGGATTTTCAAATATGAAAATCAGCCGATAACAACTGATTTTAAACTACTTATAATAGCTACATTTGGTATTGCCATTATTTGTTGTTGGTACTCTGGTTGTATCTTACCAAAATTTTGCCTACAGTTCACACTTGCATCTCCTCTAGGAATTGTATTACTTATACACTTAACTTATACACTTATTTTTAAAATTAAAAAATAGTTCGTAAACCTATTATTCTTTTTTCTTAAGAAAAGACTTCTCAGAAAGCCAAGCAATAACTATATTTCTTACAATTTCAGCATCCTTATTTCCCATTTTACCTTTTAGGTTTTTCTCTATGATTTCCCAGGTTCCCCAGGGGATTGTAACTATTATCCTCTTGCCTTTATATTTACTATTTTGACTCATATTAGATTCTAAAAATGATAACATTTATATACTTAATCACTCTAATTAGAATCTAATTAGAGTCAAAGTTGATACTAATGTTTGCCTTAATTACCTGCCCATGCTGTAAGAAAGAGCTAGTTGTGGAGTTTACGTCGAGACAGAAGAGTACATTATATCAAATACCAGCAAAATTCTTTTCAGGTATATACTGGAAGGCATTGAAGTTAGAGATGCATATCCAGCAGACACTTTCGTTAAAGAAGTTCAAAAGATCTTGAAATCATCTAAAGTTGATAACAAAGATCTAAAGAAGGTCCTTAGCGATATTTTCGGGATATCCGAGAATCTAATATCAAAAATTATGGGTGCGTTAGAGTGAAAAAGCTATACCTTACTGATAACGGGAAAATAATAGATATACGGTAGGTTAATTCAAATAGAATTAAGAAATAGAAAACTCTAGAAGTTTTTTTATTGCTTTAGCTAGATATTCCTTCGATAAAACAAATAAACCTTGAAATTTTGGATTAATTATCTCATGTATTTCCTTGCAAACACTACAAGGAACACCGCCCACATATAGGTGCCGAAAATTGCCTCAATTGATGCAAGAATTCTTCCAATTCCAACAGGATGCAAATCGCCATAGCCAAGAGTTGTGGCTGTTACTATGCTAAAGTACATGCAGCTTAGAAAATCATAGGCGTTTGGAACGGTTTTTGTTATGAAGTAAAGCAATGGAAATACGAGTAGAACTATAAAGATCCACAGAATTATAGGTCTTTTCCAGTTTGTTCCATATACGCAGGTTAAATCTGCTAGTAGAAATTCAATCAAGGAACTTGCATAAGCTAAAAGAGGTGTCCACAAATATTCTAGTTTTGATTTCCATGTGGATTTTTCACTTTTACTTAACTTGGTCTCTCTAATTCTAGCTCTTCTTAGGGCTCTTCTTTCTCGAACAAATACCTTATCGGCATCACCTTTTTTTCCTTCTTTTTCATAGTGCATTCTTTGAACCCTACAAGCTTCAGCCTCGGCTTCTGGAAGTTTAAAAGCACTCTTAAGAATATCAATTGCACGGATTTTTGCATTAGCGAAACTTAATTTTCCATGGAATTTGCAAGTAAACTCCGCGTATTTTTCAAAGGTAACCCTCTCAAGCGATGTATCGCTTTTAAAAGTACCCTTAAACCATGCATCATCCTTAAAAGTAGCACCATTAAAGCTTGCTTCATTCTCAAAAATAACACCATCAAACCGTGCAATATCCTTAAAAGTGGCACCTATAAACAATGCATAATTCTCAAAAGTAGTATCATTAAACGACGTTGTGCTCTCAAAAGTAACACTAGTAAACCATGCATCGTCTTTAAAAATAACACTCCCAAACCATACCTCATCCTTAAAAGTAGCACACTCAAACCAAGCCTTACCCCTAAAAGTAGCGACACTGAAACATACATTGCCCTTAAAGATAGCATACTCAAACCATACGTCACCCTCAAAGGTAGCTCCCTCAAACAATGCATAACCCTCAAAAGTAGCACCAATAAACGATATATCGCCCTCAAAAGTTACTTTACTAAAATCTACGGCTCTTTTGAACACTGCATTGTGAAAAAATCCAAATAATAGTTCACGATCGTATCTAGGAAAAACATAACCTTTACAGTCCATTTCTGATTCAAAAATAAGACTTCTGCGGCGTACGACTTTTTCACCTTTTTTATCTTCAAGAATAATCTCGTACTGTTCTCCTTTTCTATGTTTAAATTTTTCTAGAAACTTTCTCCAAAATTCTTCGGCTTCTTTTTTGTTCTTATTCGGTTTGTGGAAAATGCAGTATTCTTGATCTTTTGTTTCAGGGTCGCAATTGCCATAGTGTTCGCACTTGCACATAGTTACATTAACAATATTGCTTTATTTTTCCTTTTGCAAATAAATCAGCTTTTTACACTATCTCAAAATTAACTTTCTCAGCTATTTTTTCCTGCGTATACGATAAAATGAAATCTAGCTTGCTGTGCTTGATTATCTTAGCAACTATTGAAGGATTCACTCCCTTTTCCAGCAGAAAGGTTATCCTGGTATATCTTAAACTATGAGAGTTAACCTTGAGTATTCTTAAGCATGCAACTTCATAGCTGTTAACTCTTATCTTCAGCTTGTACTTTTTCAGCTCCTGAACTATCTTAAAGGCTATGAATTCAGACCATATTACATCTCTTGTCGTATCTTTCCTCTTTCTAACCCTTATTTCCGTGACCTTCTTTCCATTAACATTCCTGTAATTTTCCGTGCATAAACTGGTAAAAAGCTTCTACAGCTTCACTAGCTCTAAGAGTATTCCTCAGCTGTATTGCGGCAATGCAAAGATGAGTCACTCTTCTAATCTGTCTAATCTTATTTAACTCCAGTTTTTTAAGTTCCTGAACTATCTTCTGCTTCACCTCCTCGTATTTTAAACCTATATCCCATTGCATTAAAGCTAATTTGTAATCTTACGGTTTAATGTTTACCCTAAGCTTACGAAAGTTGAAACAAAACGTAAGCTTAGAGTCTTAAGCTTACATTTTTCCTATGTGTCAAACAGAAAGTAGATTGAAGCACATTATAATATCATTATTATATTATTAATAAAGGGGAGCCGTTATCTTGTCTCAATTCTAGCATTTTTATGAAGCTTGTAAAGCTCGGAAGTGTTAGAATTGGTATGGAAAGAATTAGCAGAAATCTTTACTGCAGAATAAGGCTTCCAGCGGAGATTTTCAAAATTGTAGGCAGCAATGCTGAATTGTATAGCGATGGCATAATTTTGATTGCGAGAGGAGAGCTTTTGGCTAAAAATAAGGCAAATGAGAGCTCAGATTTAGCCAATTTAGCCAAATATGTTGAAAAAGATCTCAGCAGAGATAGTTTAAAAATAGAGAAGCAAGCGTTTAACCAGCATGAAATTTTTGCAGAACATTATTCTGACTGCTTTAGAATGCGGGGGGTGGGATTTGAACCCACGAACCCCTTCGGGAGGAGATCTTGAGTCTCCCGCCTTTGGCCTGGCTCGGCAACCCCCGCAGTTGAATTTCATTTAATTTTTTAAATTTTTTTATTTAAGAAATTTATGCTCAAGTCCAGCATCTCTTATAATTTTCATCTGTTTCAATGCAAGATTTCTAGCCTCTTCTATGTCCGTTTTCTCTAAAATTTTCCCGTTTTCCATAAACTTTTTGATCAAGGGGTCTTTCCCCTCTGGAGGAGTTTCCCTGTACAATTTTACCTCGTCTTCCAACTTTTCCCAATCCCTGTAAACCTGCTTCATTCCACTCCTTTTTCCCCTTTTTGCAACAAATTTCCCATCTTTTTCAACTATATCCAATGCGAAATCTATGGGCCTTGCTCCAGCGATTGATGTTCCAACGCCAAAAACATCAACGATGTCTCTTAACTCTAAAATATCTTTTAAGCTAATACCACCGCTCACAACAATTTTTACTTTCTCTCCACCTCTTATTTTCAATTCCCATTTTACCTCCTCTATTATTTTTCTAAAATCACCTCTTCTTGATCCAGGTGTGTCCAATCTAATACCGTATATACTTTTGATGTTCTCGAATGCCATAGAGGCTTCTACTTTCTCATCGTAATACGTATCCACCAGTATTATCCTTGGAACGCTCTTATCCACAACCTCATCAAATGCCTTCCAAGCTTCAACTTGGTTTCCGAAAGATATTATCAAGGCATGCGGCATTGTGCCTACGCTTTTTATTCCAATGTATTTCTCGGCTGAAAAATTGCTAACCCCGTCAACTCCACCGATGTACGCAGCTCTTTCAATCATCGCAGCCAAGGCCGGATGTTGCCTTCTTGTACCAAACGATAACACCAACTTATCCCCAGCGGCAAGCTTTGTCTTAAATGCAGCAGTGGATACTCCGCTTGAATGGCAGATGAATCCTAGAATTGACGTCTCGTACCTTGCAAAATCGAGATATCTTCCAACTATGGTTAGAACAGGTTCGTGAGGGAAGAAGAGTGTTCCCTCTGGCATAGCATAGATGTCAACTGGCTTTCCCTCCATGAGCTTCAAAACCTCTTCTAACCCTGTAAATATTCCCCAGGTATTCGTAGTTACTTCTGCAACAACTTTAGGATTAACTCCCTTTTTCTTCAGTACCATTTCAGTCCATATGAAATACTTATCAGTAACGACTCCATCTTTAATGTCCTTATTTGAAACTATTAGAAAATCCGCCATTTTCTAATCCTCCTTACACTCACAAGGATTTTTTCCACACTTTAAACAGTAAGCTGGATATTTTTTCATAAGCTCCTTTTCAACATCTATATCATACAGGTTTGCTATGGAAACTGTCCAAGCTATAATGTCTGCTATTTCCTCACCGATGTTCTCATTTTTTCTTATAGCTTCTGCCAATTCCCCTACTTCTTCAATTAACCAAAGCATAGTCTTTTCAACGCCCCTCTTCTTATCTCTAAAGTAATACAGATCCCTTATAAGCTTTTGAAATTCGGCAATCTCCATTCTTTCACCAATTTCAAGGTTAAACTTTATAATAAGCTAATATACGAAATAAGAACTAAAGCCTTACTGGTACGCCTTTGCTTTTCAAATATTCCTTTATTTCCCTGATGCTTAAAATTCCGTAGTGAAATACGCTTGCAGCCAAGCATGCATCAGCTTTTCCCTTTACAAATCCATCATAGAAATGCTCAAGCTTGCCAGCCCCACCAGAGGCTATAACTGGAATTCCCACTCTTTCGCTAATCTCCCTAGTAATTGGTATGTCATAACCATCTTTTGTTCCATCCCTATCCATGCTTGTTAACAATATTTCTCCAGCTCCGTACTCCTCCATTTTCAATGCCCAGGAAACTGCATCAATTCCAGTGGGTTTTCTTCCGCCGTATATCACTACTTCATACCAGGCCTTTCTTCCATCCTCGAGCGTTATGATGTGTTGCCCTTTACTTAAATCATAGTTTCTCCTGCAATCTATTGCTACAACTATGCATTGACTACCAAATATTCTAGATGCCTTCTTTATCATCTCAGGATTCTTAACTGCCGCTGTATTTATTGAAACCTTGTCTGCTCCAGCCTTTAGTAATCTATCAATGTCCTCAATACTCTTAACACCGCCGCCGACTGTTAAAGGTATGAATACATTTTCCGCAGTTTTCTCTATAACATTCACCATTGTCTCTCTTCCCTCTGGAGATGCTGTTATATCTAGGAAAACAAGTTCATCTGCTCCTTCTTCGTCGTACCTTTTTGCGAGTTCAACTGGATCTCCTGCCCGTCTCAGGTTTACAAAGTGTACTCCCTTTACAACCACGGCCTTTTTTCCTTCATACTTCACATCCAAGCAGGGTATGATTCTTTTTGCAAGCATCTAAATTCTAACCCTCCTTTTTTAGGAATTCATCAATTGCCTTTTTTAACTTCTCCGCAACAACTTTTCCATCAATTTTCCCTCTAAATTCTTTCATTATGTTTCCCATAAGAGGTTTAAATGCATATTCTCTTTTTTCAAGCACAAATTTCCTGTTTCTTTCTAGTAAATCCCATATGAATTTGTCTATGTCTACTTTGACTTTCATTCTCTCCAGAATTTCCTCTTTACTTAGCTCGGGGTTCTCACAAAACATCTTCAGGACTTCTTCCGCACCTTCTTTTGCTATTTCATTATTTTTAATCATATCTAAAATAATCCTGTAATGTCTTTCCTCAAGATTTTCCACGTTGTATCCTTCTTTTTTAATTTCCGATGGCGCAATATGCAAAACTCTTGCGACGATCGTGGGGGGTATGAAAGATGCATACTCTTCAAATAGCTTGTAATATTTCGAATCAGCTATGGCATATGCCAAATCTTTCGATATCTTGTACTCCCTAACATACCTTTTTACTCTATTCTCAATCAGCTCTGGAATTTCAATTTGATCAACCATTTCTTTGGTTATCCTTACTGGAGGAATGTCAGTTTCAGGATACATCCTAGCTGCTCCTGGTAGAGGTCTTAGATAAGATGTAGTTCCATCTTCGTTCGCTTTTCTTGTTTCCTCTGGAACTCCTATAAGGCAAAATTCAGCTCTCTCAATTATTCTCCTTAGTGCTCTGTTCATTCTCTCTTCATCCTTTCCAGAAACTAATACAATTGCATCTTCTTCATCAGCATTCAGGTATTCCCTCAACTTCTTTAATTCCTCTAGGGTAATGCCGTATTTTGGTAGCTCATCAGAGTGAATTATGCCTCCCAATCCAAACATTCTTGCAATGTCTGCAAATTCCGTACCTAATCTTCTTCCGGGCTGAATTTCCATTCCCACAAGTCCCGCGAACTTCTTTAGTACTATTGCCTTAACTTTCTTATTCCTAAGTATTTTTGACTTCGTTTCGGAAAAAACTTCAGTTACATCAAATATTTCATCTTTTACCCATGCTTCTCTCTTCTCCAATTCTTCCCTTATCTTTAACAAGCTTAACTGTCTTATAACTTCGTATTCTATTATTTTGTCTAAAATTTCAACATCTTGAACTCCTTTTATCTCTACTCTTGCACCATCTCTTATAGACACGTTTACGTCCTGTCTTATGGTACCCAAACCTCTTTTTACTTTTCCTGTGGATCTTAATATCATTCCCAACTTTAATGCCACCTTTTTTGCTAGTTTTGGTGAATCTATTTCTGGTTTGGTCCCAATTTCAACCAAAGGTATGCCTAGCCTATCCAAAGAGTAAATTGTAGTATCTTCTGTGCTATCTATTTTTTTGCAAGCTTCCTCTTCTAAGCAGAGAGTAGCTATGCCAATTTTCCTTGAATCAACTTCAATTTCTCCGTCAAACGCTATAAGAGCCGTTCTTTGAAATCCAGTGGTATTGCTACCGTCAATTACTATTTTTCTCATCACATGAACTTCATCTACTATTTTCATTCCTAAAATCTTAGCTATTTCCAATGCAATTTTTAATGCTTCTTGATTCAATTCATGCGGAGGTTCTTCGTCAGCTTCTACTAGACAAGTAGTGTTAAAAGCTTTATACACAAATCTCTTACTTCTCAGAATTTCTTCTTTCGCAGCTCTATCTTCTTCGCCAATTTCACTCTTTTTTAATCTCAGATACCTGAAAAATTCGAAATTTGATTCACTTACGTCTCTTAAAGTAGTTGGACAAGAGCAAAAGAGTTTTGTTTTTGTGTCAAGTTGTTGATGAATCTCTATTCCTACTTTTAATCCAAGCTTCTCATAATCAATTTTACCCAGCGTACTAAACATTACAAGCACCCTCAGAACTGCTTCAGAATTTGTTTGTCTTAAATTCAAATACAAAATCTATTAAATCTTTGTTAAAAAATGGTCGTATTAATTTCTTATGACCACAGAAAAATTTTCTAATCTAAAAATAATTAAAAAATAAAATAATACCAAAAATATAAAATAAATGGAAATTTAAACTAATGATGCTTAAAGCTAACAGCCCTTATTGCGGTTACGATTGTAAGAAATATGTAATACAGTATCAGCAATTCTGCAAAACTTAGAGCTATAAAAGCTATAGAGCTTTGCTTTACTCTTAATCCTACTAAAAATTCATTATACATAAAGTACGGTATAGTCGCTAGAGCTATTATTTCCAAAATTAATATGATTCCGAAAATGTAGCAAGCTGAACCAATTTTTCTCTCGGCTTTTTCAATTGTAATTTCTTCTTTTGGCTTCCAGTTCTCAAATTCAACTACTGCCCTCTCCTTAGGTATAAATCCACTAAATATAGTTGTATCAACAGGAAATCTACCAGGAGTAAAATGTAAAATTGTTGTATGTGCTATGATTGCCATGAGTAGGAAAAATGATACTGCTGCATGTATATTTCTAGCTATGAAAAACAAAGCAGGATTTTCTGGAATTCCAAAAATGCGGGCAAATATCCAAATGAAATCCCTAGGCAACCACATTACTATACCAGTAATAACCTGAACTATAGCCAAAAGGGGTAGACCATATATATCTGCAACCATTATCCAGTCGTACTTACCAAACTTTGGTCTCTCCTTTACTATGCCAATTGCCCACAGTACATCCTTAACTGCTCCTCCGAACACTTCCTTGAGAAAACTTAGTGAGAAACCAAAATTTTTTATGTTTGAGTCTCCCCTACCCTCTTTTATTCTTTCAAGTATGAAATACGTACCAAAGTACGCCAAGCTAAATATTAGTATCACTGCGAAAATTCTGTGCAAAAGCATGGTAATCTCTGATCCTCCCATGGCCAAAAGTAACCATCTAAGTTGATCTGGAAACATTAATGGTAATCCAGTTAATAATAACATTAATCCAGAGATTGATCCCACAAAGTGCGCCAACCTTTGATGGGGAGAGAATCTTTTAACGTACATCCTTATCACTACTCTTTTTTATAAAGTTTGTAAAATTTAACGTACTCAACTATAACTAACAAAACTATAATCACTGCACTTATTTCTAGCAGGATTTTAAGATAATTACTTAGTGTTACATTGAAGCCAATAGTTTTTTCAAGCAATTTTTGCCTCTCCATTGGGCTAATCTCATACCATTTTGGAATATACTGTCCTTTCATTGTGGAAACTTTCGGTAAAGTTGAAATTAAAGGTGAGACTACTATTATTGCTATTATTACTGAAATAAGCACAATCTCTTTTCGAGTCATGGTTATCCTCAACGCTTATTAATATTATTTAATTTATTTTAATAAAAATTAATATTAGTTTGGATTAAAAAATAAGAAAAAAACCTTGGATTAAACTAGGAATAAGCTCTCTAGTTTTGCTGCAGTTAAAGCTCCAACTCTTTCTCTCATCTTCTTGGTTATCTCTGACATTTCTCCGGCCAAGATTGTCTCGCATGGACAAATTAACGCACATCTTGGTATAGGTTCCCTTTCTATTATGTTTCCTTTTTCATCTCTTGGATTGAAGGGTTGTACACAGAATGTGCATTTATCCATTTTTCCTTTAGTTCCAAATGCACCTCCTTTTGGAAATTGTGGTGCACCAAAGGGACATGCAAAAGCGCAGTATCCACAGCCTATACACTTATCCTTGTCAACTAAGACTATACCGTCCTCTCTCTTATAT
>Ga0190367_1002105_pt1 | contig 10539 bp, 9 predicted proteins | sample 4872181011_MG_FD_171838 | JGI IMG/M metagenome (GOLD analysis project Ga0190367, IMG submission 171838) | Hydrothermal vent microbial mat bacterial communities from Southern Trench, Guaymas Basin, Mexico - 4872-18-10-11_MG | ecosystem: Environmental > Aquatic > Marine > Hydrothermal vents >... | reverse complement strand
TTATCAATTCTTGTTTTTTATCGAGTTAAGTTTTAAATTTTACGATATGAGTGACCACTTTAATTCCCAAATTGGGAGTTTAACTGGATTTTTTGAAAAGCTTGTTGAAGGGTAAATCCGTAAATCGGCAGCACTATGAGAATATAGTTACGAATAGTGTTTATTTAATTGAATATTGCTGGAAAAATCGACAGAATTGGAAAAATTGTGATACAAAATTAAAAACTTTTAATAAAATTATAAAATTAATTTGGGGTTAAGAATTTTTCTTGAAGAGCTATCTTTTAAAGAGTAAATAATTTAAAAGACAGCGATAATTAATACTGAAACCTGAGGAATTAAAGTATACAGAAGTTTTTGGAAATTTTAGACGTAAAAGAAGAAGGTAGTGGGTATGTACACACAGAATGAAGTTGCTTTAATAATGTCTTTGGAGTTAGGCAAGAAATATAAGTTATCGGAAGTGTCTGAAGTTACAAAGCTAAATAAGGATGCTGTTTTGAAGGCTGCACATCTTTTACAAAGTAAAGGAATTGCAAAAGTTGAAAGTGTTGAAAAAAGGAAGTACTTTCTAACTAATGAGGGAGAAAAATATTTAAAAGAAGGACTTCCGGAGGAAAAAGTACTAGATTTACTTAAAGAAAAAAAAGAGGTAAATATAAAAGATTTAGAGAAAGTATTGGGAAGCGATGCAGTTAAGATAGCAGTAGGTTGGTTAAAAAGAAAAGATGCCATTGAAATAAAGAATGGAAAAATTAGACTAGTAAAAAATGTAAACATAGAAGAAAGACAAGCATTAAATTTGATTAAACTTGGCAAATGGCAAAACGTTGAAGCAAACGTACTAAAAAACTTAATAAAAAGAAAGCTAGTCGATCAGGATGTAACTAAAGAGATCTTTATAGAAATTTTAGGTAAGCCAAAAGTTGAAATTAAAGATTATATATCTGATTTAACACCAGATTTAATAATATCTGGAAAATGGAGAAATAAAACATTTCTGGAGTATGACATAAGAATACCATCAAAGGAAATTTTTGTGGGAAAAATACATCCTTATGAAAAAATAATTAGAGAGTGCAGAAAAATATTTCTGGAAATGGGGTTTACAGAAATAAAAGGTCATTATGTACAACCAGCATTTTGGAATTTCGATGCGTTATATCAACCACAAGATCACCCTGCTAGAGACATGCAGGATACATTTTATTTAAACAAGTTTGTGGATTTAGATTCGGATATTGTTGAAAAAGTGAAAAATACACATGAAAATGGATGGATAACTGGATCTACTGGCTGGGGAGGTGTATGGGATATTAGAAAAGCTCAGCAACTGGTTCTAAGAACACATACTACTGCAATAACTATAAAATACTTAGCAGAAAATCCAAATCCTCCAGTTAAAGCATTTTGTATAGACAGAGTCTATAGAAGAGAAGCAATAGATGCTACACATTTGCCGGAATTTGATCAGCTCGAAGGAGTAGTTTTGGATGAAGATGTTGGATTCAGAGATTTGCTAGGTTTGTTGAAGGAATTCTTTGCAAAAATGGGATTCGAAAATGTAAGATTCAGACCAGGGTACTTTCCATATACTGAGCCTAGTGTTGAGCCAGAAGTTTATGTTGAAGATCTTGGATGGATTGAGTTAGGAGGAGCTGGCATATTTAGAAAAGAAGTAACCGAGCCACTAGGTATAAAGGGAAAAGTTTTAGCTTGGGGTTTAGGAATAGGCAGGCTAGCCATGCTTAAGTTAGGTTTAAAAGATCTTAGGAAATTATATATGCCAGATATAAATTGGCTTAGAAGTTTTCCGAGTTTGTATAATTTAAAAGCTAGAGAATAGGTGATTTTAAGTGCCAGTGATATCGCTTGATGTAAAAGAGTTGGAGAGATTAGTGGGAGTTGATATAAATAGTATAATTGAAAAATTACCTATGATCGGATGTAGCATTGAAAGAATTACTGATGAAACCGTTGATGTAGAATTCTTTCCTAATAGACCAGACCTATATTCGATAGAAGGTGTAGCTAGAGCTTTAAGAGGTTTTTTAGACATCGAGAAAGGTTACAAAGACTATAATGTTGTGAAGGGAAATTGGAAAATTTATGTAGATCCCTCAGTTAAGGATGTAAGGCCCAGAATTGCCGGTTGTGTTGTAAAAAACATAAAATTAACGGACGAAGTGATAAAATCTTTAATAGAACTTCAGGAGGATTTACACTGGACTATTGGAAGAAATAGAAGAAAAATGGCCATAGGATTACATGATTTTGATAAGTTCAGATTTCCGCTTAGATACACTGCAGTAGATGGAAGTTTTAGTTTTGTACCGTTAGACTTCAGCAAAGAAATGACTGTTAGAGAAATTTTGGATAGTCATCCCAAAGGTTTAGAATTTGGATTTATTTTGGAGGGAAAAACAAAATATCCAATGATAATTGACTCTGATGGGGATGCTATATCTTTTCCACCTATTATAAATGCTGAGAAGACAAGAATTACTGAAGATACGAGAAACATATTTATTGATGTAACGGGTTTTGATGAAAATGTTGATAGAGCGTTAAACATATTAGCAACAATGCTGGCTGACAGAGGCGGAGTTATAGAAAGTGTGGATATAGTTTATCAAGATAGAAAAATAACCACTCCAGATTTATCCCCAAAAATTATGAAAATAAGAAAAAACGAAGTTTTTAGCTTACTAGGATTTGAAATGGATGATAAGGAAATAAAAACATCATTGGAAAGAATGAGATTTGGTGTAAAAATCATGAACAATGAAATTGAAGTGAAAATACCACCCTACAGAGCTGATATAATGCATGAGTGGGATATAATAGAAGACATTGCCATAGGGTATGGTTATGATAGAATTGAACCAAGATATCCAAGAACTAATACGATTGGAGAAAGTCACATTTGGAATGATCTAAAAGATATAGTTAGAGAGATTATGATTGGCCTAGGATTTCTTGAGGTGATAACATTCACTCTAACTAATGAGAAGATCCAGTATAAATTTATGAATAGAGAAGGTAAACCTTGGGATGACTATGTACCAGTTATGCATCCTTTAACTGAGGAACACACGATTATTAGAACAGATCTGTTACCAAAGTTGCTAGAATTACTATCTTTAAACAAACACTATCCAATGCCACAGAGGATATTTGAAATAGGAGATGTTGTGGTAGGTTTAAAGAACGAACTTAAATTGTGTGCGTGCATAACTCATGCTAAGGCTAACTTTGCTGAAATTAGAAGCGTTATACAAAGCCTCATGAAAGAGTTGAATCTCGAATGGGATGTATCAGAAAGCGCGGATAATGCCTTTATTAAAGGTAGAAGGGCAGATATTATTGTAAAAGGAAAAAATGTTGGAGTGTTTGGAGAAATACATCCAGAAGTACTAGAGAGGTTTAAACTATCAAATCCTGTGGTAGCGTTTGAAATTAATTTAACTAAGATTTTTGATTTGGAGAAGAAAATTATATAAAAATTAGACTATTTTTATAGCCCTCTAGGGTGGGTTGTGTGTATTGTTTGGGCATAGAAGGCACTGCGTGGAATTTTAGTGTAGCAGTGGTCGACGAGAAAGATGTTATTGTACTTGTAAATGAGCCTTACATTCCTAGGGAAGGAGGAATTCATCCTAGAGAAGCATCTCAGCATCATGCGGAAAAAGTTAAAGATGTTTTAACAAAGGTATTCTCTAAAGTTAGTCCTGAAAAAATAGATTTAATTTCTTTCTCACAAGGTCCAGGTATGGGTCCATGTTTAAGAATAGCGGCAACAGTAGCTAGAGTGTTAGCTTTGAAACTAGGGCTTCCTTTAGTTGGGGTAAATCATTGCTTGGCACATCTTGAAGTAGGGAGATGGAAAACTGGAGCAAAAAATCCAGTAACGCTTTATGTAAGTGGTGGGAATACGCAGGTTATAGCTAGAAGAGGTAATAGGTACAGAGTATTTGGGGAAACTTTGGATATAGGCGTTGGAAATGCCTTGGATAAATTAGCTAGATATATGGGCTTAAAGCATCCTGGAGGTCCAAAAATTGAAAAACTGGCTGAAAAAGGGAAGAAGTTCTATAAATTACCATATTCAGTTAAAGGTATGGACCTATCGTTTAGCGGATTGGTTACAGCCGCTCAAAAATTATACGACTCTGGAATCTCTAAGGAAGATGTGGCATATAGTTTTCAAGAAACAGCATTTGCCATGTTAACTGAAGTTACAGAAAGAGCGATGGCATATCTTAACATAGATGAGGCCTTACTTGTAGGAGGAGTTGGAGCAAATAAAAGATTGCAAGAAATGCTTAAAATTATGTGTGAAGAAAGAGGTGCAAGGTTTTATGCACCTCCGAAGGAACTTATGGTTGACAATGGGGCGATGATAGCGTATTTGGGATTGTTGATGTACAAGCATGGTTATGAAACTAGTATAGAGGAATCTGCGATAAAACCAGACTTTAGAATAGATGAGGTAGAAATTCTATGGGACTAAATGAGGAAAATGAGCTAGAAAAAGTGTATATCGGTGGAGAAGCTATAGTAAAAATATACAGAGATAGGGTCGAGAAAATAAGAAAGAAGAAAAAATACAGAATTGATGAACTTGATGAGGCTATAAGAAAATATAGAACTAAGCATGAGGCAAAAATATTATCAATAGCAAGAAAAGCGGGAGTACCTACACCAATCGTATTAGATGTAAGAGAAGATACAATAATTATGGAAAAAATTGAAGGAACACCATTAAAGGATATCATTAATAAAAGTCTTAGCAGAAAAGTAGGCGAACTTGTAGCAAAACTTCACGATGCAAACATAATTCATGGCGACATAACTCCTTTAAATCTTATACTAAAAGACAATAAAATATACTTCGTGGATTTTGGTTTATCTTTTATTGAAGATAGAATAGAGCCAAAAGGAGTAGATATACACGTTTATTTTGAATCTCTAAAGGCATCATTTGATAATTGGAAAGAATTAAAGGAGGCTTTTATAGATGGTTATAAAAAATACAAAAAGTGGAAAGAAGTTTTAGAAAGGGTAAAAGAGATTGAGGGAAGAGGTAGGTATATTGAAAGAAAAGAAAAAAAGAGTTTTAATGTGTCCAGTTTGTAAATCTTTTGACATAGTTTTGGATTCAGGAGGCTATACTGGGAAATACAAGTGTAAGAATTGTGGATATGTTGGGCCTGTGGTTGAATTAGAGTTTGACGAGTAAAAAATCAAAATTTTTTAGTGTCTATAGATAAAGTTAGATATCCATTTTGGAATTAAAAACACAATGCAAAAGATAGTAGATATAAACAAAACCCAAAATGGAGTTGGTATACCAAGTGGCTCAAGGTTCAGTAAGCTAAATAAAATTGCTACAGCGAAACCTGAAAGAATTGATAAGCATCCAGCTAGAGGATTTCCTGATTTTAAATGAATTGAACTTATTATGGTTGGCAGTAGACAGAGAAGTATTGTAGAGGATGTTACAGCTAATTTTACAATATAACTTGGCCTATGTAAGGCAAAAATTGCACATAGCAATGTTAAAATCAATATAATCAGTTTTCCTACGGTAATTTTTTCAGAGCAAATAATGTCTCTTGTTATCATTGAAGATAAGGTTAATATTATTGAATTCGCTGTAGTGACGGAAGCTGCAATAATACTAAATACAATCAACACAGAGAGCTTTAACGGCGCCATTTTTATAAAAGTTGGAGTAACTTTATCTATATCCTTAATTTCTGGAAATACGCCAATTTCTGTCAAAGCTCTTAGCTCTAAACCTAATAAGGTTACTAATACTGTATATAACAATCCAAAAATACCGAAATACTTAACCATTGATTTTATAGCATTCTCATCTTTGGGTATGAATAATCTTTGTAACACTTGGGGATTAGTAAGAGAGAAGAAAAACCAAGGAGTTACAAAAGTTATAAATTTCTTTATTGTCCAGAATTTATTTGGAATTATAAGAAGATCACGTGGTATATGGGATAAATTAGATGCTGGGAGTATACTGAATGTCCAAATTACGGCTGAAAGGGCAGCACTAATCATAATAATTCCTTGTATAGCATCAGTCCAAGCTACACCCCTTAAACCACCTATGAATGCCCATAATGCTATTAAAATAGTTGCAAGTATAATTCCATGATTAAAAGTGATATTAAAACAGGATTCTAGAATTAATGCAAGGCCTATAAACTGAATGGATGTATAAGGTATTAAAGCAATTAGTGCAATTATGGATGCCAATTTTGATGAGATTTTTCCAAAATTTTCCGAAAGAAGCTCCATTGGGGATATATACCCCTTATCCTTCCCAATTTTCCAAATCCTTTTTGCGTAAATGGAAAGCAGGAATAGTGTTCCGACGAAGTAAAGCAGTTCAAATCCAGCAGCACCGACACCACTATAGTAAGTCAATCCCACTAATCCAACCATCATGAATGCTGAATAAGTTGTAGCGGCGTAAGTCAAAGCAGAAATAATTCCGCTTATTTTCCTTCCGCCTATGAAGTAATCTTCTATATTGAGGATCTCTCTTCTAGCGATTAAGGCTACTAATGTACCAAATGTTAAATAAAGCAATATAAGCAAAATGTAAACATTAGTCAACGTTCCACCTCTTTATTACATAAATTAGGTAGAATAAAGATATCAAAATCCAATATAAGTATGTATATACGGTTTTTATGATAATAGGAGCTAGCATTAGACCTATTATTAATATACACTCGATTATTTTAGATTTCATGTCTTTTTAAATTTTATTAAGTCGCTTAAGGTTAAAAGATTCAAAAATTTAAAATTGTTTTTTTCAATGTTGTCTTTAGCTCCTTCTTCTCTGTCAACAATTGAAAAAATACATTCAACCTTAGCACCTAGCTCTTTTATTTTATTTGAAATTGTTAACACAGATGAACCTGTGGTTGTAACATCATCAACTACTAAAATTTTTTCATCCTTATTAATTGTGCCAATAAATTCTTCCTTTACACCATGCTCTTTTCTTTTTTTTCTAAATATGACAAAAGGCTTTTTTGTTTTTAAAGAGAGGGCTACAGCTATAGGTACTCCTCCAAGTTCAATGCAGGCTATTCTCTCAAATTCAATCTTTTCTTTGTTTAATTTATTAACTATTTCATTGCAAAGAATGGTGAGAATTGAAGGATCTGTGTATGCGGATTTGAGATCAACATAAACGCTACTCTTTTTTCCTGAAGTTAGTGTAAATTCACCAAATTTCAGGACTCCAGCGTTAATTAACTTATCAATCACCATGGTACCTCCTTAAGACCTAATTTGTAAGCTATAAAATTTGTTAGAAAATGTAAGATCGGGGTAATTACGAAAGCTATTATTATAATACTTGTAGTAAATATTGACTTAAAATAATCAGGAAAAATTAGCAAAGCTAAACCTAGCGAGAAAACTAGGAAATCTAGCTGATCTAGGAGAGGAACAGGTTTTCCTCTTTCAATGTTAAGCCTTCTTTTTATGAAACTACCGAACATATCACCCAAAAGAGAACCCACAGCTAAAGTTGACGCAAATAACACAAATGAAGTATAGTTTAATACAGAATATATCTTTACATTGGCTACAATTTCAATTAAATACTGCAAATTAGCTATAAAAATTCCTCCTAAGACACCAAATATGAATCCTCTGAATGTTTTTCCATCTCCAAGCAATCTCTTTCCATCAAGGAAATTTTTTCCAAAATCTATTGGTTTTCCTCCTCCAAAAACAACAGCGAAATTATTAGGTGTATAGGATGGTAAAAGAATCCAAATTGTTTTTAAGATTAAAAACATTGAGTGCACCTCAGTATGTTCTTGCTAGAACTGCTAATTTTGATTTAGACCCACAAACTATGCATGACCCCTCAGCACTGCAGTTTAACCATGATGGTATATCTACAAGCCATCCTAATAAACTTCCACCACTTCTGTTTTCAACTTCACTTCCGCAACTTTCAGATTCACATAAATGTACGAGAGCTACACCTTTTTTTAGCCAATCAGCTAAACCATTCAGGTTATTAAAGTACTTTATGAATTTTTTCATGTTTTCCTTGGCTTTATCGTGCAATCTATTTCTCATATCTTCAGCCCATTTTTCAATTTTTTCATAGGTTAATTCATTGGCATTCACTGCAAATTTCTCTCTGGTGTCTCTGAATGAAACTATGACTTTCCCCTCTTTGACTTCTCTTGGGCCTATTTCGATTCTTAACGCTGCACCTTTTAGTTCCCATTTGTAATATTTTGCTCCAGGTCTTTCTTCACTATCGTCAAGAACAGTTCTAAATTTCTGCTTAAGTTTATCATAAATTTGCCTTGAAAACTCTAGTACCTTTTGCTCTTCTCCTTTGTATAGAATTGGAATTATAACTATTTGCACAGGTGCAACATCAAAAGGTAGAATTAAGCCAAGGTTATCGCCATGAATACTTATTAATGCTGCGATACACCTTTCAGAAATACCGTAGCATGTCTGATGAACAAACTTGCGTTGACCATCAACATCCTCATACATTATTTCGAACGTTTTTGAAAAATTATCAGCCAAATGATGAACGGTGCCAATTTGTAGAGATCTACCATCGGGCATTATTGTATCAAATGCTATTGTGTATGCTGCACCAGGGAATTTATCCCATTCTGGTCTTTTTATAACAAAATAAGGAATTGCTAAGGAATCGTAAAATCTTTTGTATATCTCGATAGCATTTTTAACTTGTTCTTCAGCTTCCTCAAAGCTTCTATGAGCAGTGTGAGCCTCCTTAAACGATGTAATCTCTCTTAATCTTATTAAAGGTCTGGTATGTTTGGTCTCGTATCTGAAAGTGTTAACTATTTGGTAAATCTTTAGAGGTAAATTAGCGTGACTTCTAATCCAGAGTTTAAAGATGGGGTAAATTGCAGTCTCACTAGTAGGTCTAAGAACTAATTTGACATCAAGTTCATCTGACCCTCCACGGGTAATCCAGAATACTTCGTTTTCAAAACCTTTTATGTGTTCTTTTTCTTTTTTAAATTCAGTTTCAGGTATAAGTGCGGGAAAATATACTTCCTGATGCCCAGTCTCATCTAATAGGTTCTTTATTTTTGAATATACAAGTTGCCTTAGCTTAAATCCAAACGGATACCAAACGTAGAGACCTTTTACGGGATATCTTATATCCATTATTTCAGCTTTTTGTATTATCTGGTGATACCATTCAGAAAAATTAGATTTTGGCGGTAATTCAAAAGATATTTCTTCCATTTTTAATCTCCTCTTTGTATTTTTGCATGACCTCCTACGATGGAACTACTAAGTTCTAAATTTCTTATCTCACAATCTTCATCAATTATACTTCTCCAAATTCTTGCTCTTCTTAAAACGACACTATTGAAAATTATACTATCACTAACATCTGAGTTTTCAATCAAACTACCGCTGCCTATGTACGTATATGGACCGATTATCGATCTACCTTTTATAACTACATCACTTTCAATTATTACAGGCTCAACTATTTTTGAAACTCTGTCAATTTTTACATCTTCTGAAACACTATGGCTTGAAAATGATCTGAAAGCCTCTATGTATGAATCAGGACTACCAACATCGTACCAGATGCCATCAAAGATGTAACCAAACACGCTAACTTTCTTGCAAAGCCAACTTATAAAATCTCCAAGGTTATCATGTTTAGAATTTGTTTTAATGTACTCTTCTAATAAACTGCCAATATTTTTTGGAAAAGCATAAATTCCGATACCTACAAGAGTTGATTTTGGCTTTTCGGGTTTCTCATGAAAACTTTTGATTTTTTGTCCATTAATTTCTACAGTTCCATATCTTTTAGCCAGTTCTGTATCACCCACATCATAAAGTGCTATAACTGGGCTATTAACTTCGTTGTAAAGATCCAATAATGGATCAATATCAAATGAAAAAACATTGTCTCCCGCAATGACTAGTACATCATCATTAATTTTCTTTGAAACTTCAAAAAGTGCTCTAACTGCGCCAAGCTTTTCTTCTTCCTTGTATGTTTCTTCTACGATCATTTTTACATTTTTACCTAATGCCCAATCTCTAAAAGTATTTTCAAATCTCTTATTCGTTGAAATAACAACGTCTAAGTCAAATTTCTTTATTTTTTTATATATGTGATCTATGATCTTTTCCTTTCCTAAAGGTAGCAAAGGTTTTGGTCTTGTTTTTGTTATTGGCCACAGTCTTGTAGCATAGCCCCCTGCCATGATTACTGCTTTCATGTTAATCCCCAGCTTAAAACCTTTAATGCCGACTTGATTTGAAATTTTTAAATTAAAAGAATTCGAGAAGTATGAAAAATTTTTGTTTAAGGTTTTATTACTTTGCATTTTTTAGTATCGATTTACAATTTTATTTAAAAAATTAAAAATATTTTATTTATAAAAATAAATTATTATATTATTTTGTAAAATTTCAACCAAGTTTATGAAGTCTTTAGATCGTATATCGTATAATATA
>Ga0190367_1002104_pt1 | contig 10542 bp, 9 predicted proteins | sample 4872181011_MG_FD_171838 | JGI IMG/M metagenome (GOLD analysis project Ga0190367, IMG submission 171838) | Hydrothermal vent microbial mat bacterial communities from Southern Trench, Guaymas Basin, Mexico - 4872-18-10-11_MG | ecosystem: Environmental > Aquatic > Marine > Hydrothermal vents >... | reverse complement strand
GTCATCAGATATCTTAAGCAGGTCTACGACGTCTTTTTCATTCCTTTTAAAAAGAGCTGACCCAGAAACTACTCTACCAGGAGGATCTATTAACCTAGTTATGGCTCTAGTCGTTACCGTCTTCCCACATCCAGTTTCCCCTACTAATGCTATTATCTCTCCTTCATAAACATCAAAGGACACGTTAGAAACAGCTTGGACTACTCCAGCATATGTGTAAAACCTTACATCTAAGTTTCTTACTTCAAGAAGCTTATCTAACTTCATTTTCCTACCCTTTTACTTCTTACCTTCCTTTAAGGATTTTGCTCGAGCTTTAACCTCTATAGCTCTTCTAGTTCGTGGATCAAAAACATCTCTGAGGGCGTCTCCTAATAGGTTCCATCCAAGAGCTATGAGAAGCAATACTGTACCATCAGCTATAACTATCCACCAACTTCTTTCAGGAAAATAAAGACCTGCCTTAGATATCATGAATCCTAGTTCTGGAACAGGATCCTGAGGACCTAGCCCTAAAAATGAGAGGGATGCTGCAAGTAGTGTCGCTGTGGCTAAATCAAAGGTAGCCATGACTAATATTGGTGAAATTATATTAGGTAAAAGGTGTTTTAAAAGTATTCTCCATGTTGAGAGACCTAAAGACCTTGCAGCCTCTATGAACGTTTGTTCCTTTACGCTTAAAACAGAGCCTCTTACGATTCTAGCATATCCTGGCCACCACACGATTATAAGGGCAGAGAATACTGAAAGAAGAGCGGCTAGCTGACTATATTCTTGAGGTCTTAGAGCAAATAACCCGAGCAGAAAATCTCGCAGAGCAGGATGAGTATCTAGCAAGCCTCTTATTCTCTCAGGTAACACCGTAGCAAAAGCTATAGACAGTATTAGGCCAGGAAAAGCTATAAACATATCGGTAATCCTCATTAAAATTTCATCTATTATCCCACCTTTGTATCCTGCCATAAGTCCTAATATTATACCAAGTGGTACTCCTAAAACTACAACTAAAAGGGATATAACAAAGGATATCCTCATTCCATAAAGTATCATAGCTAATATATCCCTACCCCATTCATCAGTTCCGAGTAACGGGCAATTGCCCGTAAAAGAGAGACAAGGAGGTCTAAGGTAAAGATCTGGTTCTAATACTGCTCTATAATCCCAATACTCTTCCCATGAAACGTAAGGTCCTAAGATTGCTAAAAGTACTGTTATGAGAACTAGGAACCCTCCAACTAAACCTATATAGGATCTACTATAGGCATATGCCATAAGTTTCCATTCATTTATTTTAGAAATATTTTTTTGAATCCATCCATATTTTACTTTTTCTCTTGATTTTGCATATAAATCTATGATTTTACTCAGTAAATTATACACTGATTCACTCATGTTCTCATCCTAATATCTTATCCTTGGATCTATTAGTGCATACAATATGTCAACAATGAGATTAACTGTAACATAGACTAATGCAAAGAGGAAAGTTCCTGCTATAATAGCAGGAAAATTAAGTCTTATTATAGAATCATACATAAATCTTCCCATACCAGGTATATTGAAGACCGTTTCAGCAATTACAGCACCAGAAAGTAAGCCTCCGAACTGAAGCCCTAACACTGTAACTAAGGGTACTAATGCATTTTTGAAAGCATGATTCCATACCCATCTTTTGGGTAAACCTCTAGCTTTAGCAAAGAGGACATAGTCTGAGCTTAATGCGTCAAGAAGGCTATTTCTAACTATCCTGGCTATAAATCCACCATTAAGCAAACCTAAGGCAAGTCCCGGTAAGTAGAATCTTTTAGCCGTTTCCCACACAATGTTCCATTCACCACACATCATCGACCCAAAAAGAGGAATCTGCCCAACGTAGAATAATAAGTGACCAATTATAGGAAGAGAGGAGGGCAATGAGCTAATGTATGCATAACAAGTAGTGGAGGGTCTAGGTACACCTGCTAGGTATGTGGTTTTAGCCATTACGAATAAAGCAAGAATGAGAAAGTAATACAAAACAAATGAAGGCATTGAGCTACCAAAAAATGCAAAAAATCTAACAAAGAAATCGATTATAGTATCTTTTTTCAAAGCAGATATGATTCCCAAAGGAATACCTATTAATGCAGAGAAAATGAAGCCAAAGATAGCCAGTTCAAAGGTTATTGGGAACCTAAAACTAAGTTCTTGAATCACTTTAACACGTTTTATAGGATCATCGAGCTGACCAGTAAACAACATATAGGTAAGGAATGTAAATTGTTCATACCAGGGAGCGTCAAACTTATACTTTTTCCTGACTCTCTCAAGTGCTTCAGGATTTAGAAGCTTTTCTCCTCCAACCCAAGCTCTCACTGGATCCGTAGGTATTAAATACGCTATAATATATGTTATAAGTATAACTCCTACTATAGTAGGTATAAATGTCACTAGTCTTCTCCCTAAGAACTTTAGCATCCCCAAATATTAGCACCTGCATTTTTTAGGAAGAAGTCAGCTCAGGTATATTTAAATCTTTAGTGCAATATAGTAAAAATAATTTAATAAATTTAGTAAAATATTTAAATAATTTAGATTTATATATGAAATTGTAGTAAAACTTAAATAGTTTTATATAAAGTTCATTATTAAAAATAAGAAGGTTCAGAGTGATGTATAATTTTAAAATTTTTCCTTTAATTTATCTAAAAATACAATAAAAGATGCAAAAGCATTAGCAAAAAAGGAGTTAAAAGATAGTAAAATTGACTGGAAAGCCTTTCTAATCCTTTTCCAGCTTCGTGAACAAAACAAGGTATATTTACAAAAACCCTTTTAAAGCTGCTAAAAGAACACTTCTAGTAGAAACAACGCATCTATTTGTTATCTCCTTAATAATTCTATTGTGATGAAGACTGTAACCGATGCAGTCTAAAACGATAAAATCTACATTTTTCAACTCTTCAGCCACTTTTTTAAATTCTCCATCTCCAGATGAGTAAGGTGATATGTGGGTCACTTCCAAGTTTTTCGAGAATTTTCTCCATTTGTTTTTAGCATAATTTATTTGTTCCCTGAGAGGAATTATTACACCTAGCCTATCACTCTGCCCCACAATAGATGCAACAAATGCTTTAAGAAGCTTCTCCGGAAACAAGAGAGGTACCTTACTTTTAAATTTAGGAAATTCCCCTGAGCAGAGTATGGCTATGATACTTACCTCTGTCTCTAGCTGTTTTATCCTTCTTTGCAGTAAAGGAATTATCTTCTCCCGAGATATCTTAACTTCTCTACCATCCCTGAGTCTAGACACATACACCGTATCACCAGGCTCAGGATGCAGGGAGGAGGTTATCTCCTCATATGAGAGGTCATCTAATGCCCCTGCCTCTACAAAACGCACATTTTTTAATTCCTTAAGGAAGTCACTTGTAACATCTTCTCGAGGACTTTGACCTATAGTTAGTAAACCTATGCGTTCGCTTTTTACCAGTTATATCACCTTCCTTCCTATAATATTCTCTAACATTTTAAGGATCTTTCTATCTTTTACTCCCTGTCCTAAAATTAGATTTTCACCTGCTACCTTAATGATACAGACTTTCTGGCCTGTCTTAAGATCGCTGGATAGTATGGGAATCCCTTTCTCCATATCTATGAGAGTTATTAGATCAGGGAAGGTAGCTATTCTTGAATTATCTAGTTCTAAAGTCATATATTCATTAAGAAAGGTGAGGGAGTATTTACCTTTGCTAGACTTAACTAAAGCTAGTCCTACGTTAAATCCTCCTTTCTCAGCTATCTCAATAGAGGAAACAACTCCCTCATCTATAAACACACCTTTAAGTAACTCAGCGACCTTATATGCAGCTTCCCTTACATCATCTCTATTTCTCAGAAAGACTCTACCCACATTTATTGCCTGAGTCAAAGCTCCGGGAGCTCCGTTCTCCTTAACGTAACTGAGAGAGACGGGATTCCTTGCAACGGCCACTACTCCACCTGCTTCTATAGACGCTTGCCTTACGATCCTTGAAGCGATTTCTAAGTTTCCTTTGACGATAACTTCTGTACGGTTATCTCTGTTACCTCCCACAGCTGTTTGTATGGATACATACTCTTTCTTATTGTGAAGGCCCATAGATCCCATTATTCCTAAAGGATGTGCTCTTCCATCCGCAGGAGAATCGACAACCACCATGTGTAGTGCCGCTGCTTGAGGCCAACCGTTAACCGTAGAGAACGCACCATTCTCGGATGATATCAGACCAGTCGCTTTAATTCCTTCCTTACTTATGAGTAGCTCAACAGATCTTACCAGATGCTCTACTGTTAAAGGATGTCTTGGGTTCAAAACCCCTACGGCAGATACTGTGACAATTACGGAATTAGGGTCTATCTCCTTTACATCAACTATCTTAACCTTACCTAGTTCTAAGGCTTTCTTAGCCATCGTTAGTCCTTCTTCTATCCTGCCTCCTCCTCCACCACCTAAAATAGAGCCCCCGAAAACCGCTGCTTTAGCTGTTTCCTCATCTACTACGATCACTTCCGCTCCCTCTAAGCTTGCTTCCCATATCTCCATACAAATTTACAAGTTTTTTGTATTCCTCTTCATCGAAGAAGCTACATTGGCCTGAGGTAAATTCTTTAGCAACCTCAACGCAGAAGCGCGTTGCTTGTTCAAGACTGTAGATATAGTTCGCGCCGGTACTGCATCCAGCTATAGGTAGTTTAGCAGTAAGAGCTACACCAACTACGGGAGCGCTGGTCATTAACCAGGGTAGCATCATGCTGTTAATGTGATAAACATTGCTGTCAAAAGGAGTTATGTCTTGCATAGTTATAGGAACTACATGGGCAACGTCCCCCACAACCCTCTCATATACGCTAATGAGGTCATCACTCACCTTCAGTAACCATCCATCTTTTACGGTAGGAGTGATAGCGAAGCCTTGTACTTTTATAACCCTATTAGCTTTAGTTGCATCAACTGACAGTATAGCGTCCATCTGAGGGTCAACCTCAAGTTTGAGCAGCTCTGTTATTTCCACAGGAGAGTCCATAAAAGGTACAGGTTTATGAGGTCTAGTAGGAGCTCGAGGGGTCACATGAGTTGTTATTATCACATCTCCAGGAAGAGTATCACCCCTATTTCTCATCTCGCCAAGCTTCATGGCAACGGCTAAAGCGACTATAGCTCCATCGGCATCTGAGACCATTCCTATCAAGGAGGGTCTAGCGCCAACCCCTCCAAGTCTTCCTATAATACCTAGTGTCCTTGCTTCTCCTCCCGAAACTTTCCCCTTTTCCCCAGGTATTATAACTTTTATGAAGTCTGTCTCTCCCTTATTCCCAGTTAGATGTCTTACCGTAATGTTCTCAACTCCATACTCCTTAAGCTTCTTAACTACAGCTGCCCCTGAAACTGACGGGCTTTCAAGAATGTCAGCAGCTTCCATAACATGTCTTATACATGTCATAATCAACCCTCCTTAAAATAAGTGACACGCCACGAAATGTTCTTTTCTAAGCTCTTTAAGAGCTGGCTTATTTTTGTCACATATGTCTGTTCTTGCGTAACATCTTGGATGAAAAGGGCAGCCTGATGGAACGTCCACAGGTGATGGTATCTCTCCCTTAAGCTCAACCTTCTCAGGCAATAACTCAGCTTCCTCATTAGTTATGACCGGTATTGAGGAAAGAAGTGCACGGGTGTATGGATGAAGAGGATTATGAAAAAGCTCCTCAGTACTAGCTATTTCGACTATATTGCCTAAGTACATCACAGCTACTCGATCAGCTACATTCCTGACAATGCTTAGATCATGTGTAATCAGCATATATGTTAATTTATACATTTTTTGTAATCTTATCAGAAGTTTAAGTATCTTGGCTTGTACGGAAACATCAAGAGCTGAGGTAGGCTCATCCAGTACTATGAATCTTGGATTTAGAGCAAGAGCTCTAGCTATAGCCACTCTTTGTTTTTGACCCCCACTTAAGGAATAAGGATATTTATATAGATACTCATCAGTTAGCTCAACTAAGTTGATAAGTTCTCTCACTCTCTTAATCCTATCCTGTTTTGAACCTATTTTATAGATGTTTAACGGTGTCATTACAATATCTATTACACGTTTCCTCGGATTAAGTGAAGAAGCCGGATCTTGGAAAACCATTGAAATATTCATTTTTATTTTTTTAAGAAACTTCTTATTAGTATTAAAAAGATCATACCCATTAAAAATTATCTTTCCGGAATCAGGTTTATAGATACCTACAATAATCTTACCCACAGTAGTTTTTCCGGACCCTGATTCACCTACAAGAGCAAATGTTTCTCCTTCATAAATAGAGAAGGAGATATCATCCACAGCTTTAACATATCCGATTACTTTACCAAATATTCCTCCCAGAATAGGAAAATATTTTTTAAGATTCTCTACATTAAGTAAGACAGTTTTCATACCCTCTTCCCTTTTTCATAAAGATGACAGGAAACATAATGTCCACTTTTAACCTCGGTAAGCTCCGGTTTAACTTTACTACAAACGTTCATTCTATAGGGGCATCTCGGGTGAAAACGACAACCGGAGGGAGGATTTACATAATCAGGTATCCTTCCGGGTATACCTTCCACTTCCTCTTTTGTTAATTTAGGTATAGCATCTAATAAACCACGAGTGTAGGGATGTAAAGGTTCTCTAAAGAGCTCTTCTGTAAACGCTGATTCAACTATATTTCCTGCATACATAACTAATATCCTTCGTGCTACCTGTCTGGCAATGCCAAGGTTATGTGTAATGTAAATAGTAGCTAGCCTTTCATTAAATATCCTCTCTTTCAATAACTTAACTATCTGAGCCTGAGTGGTTACGTCTAATGCTGTCGTAGGCTCATCAGCTATTAAAAGAGAGGGAGATGCTAGGAGAGCCATAGCTATTAGAACTCTCTGTCTCATGCCTCCGCTAAGTTGATAAGGATAGCTATCAAGCACCCTCGCTGGATCAGGTATCTGTACCTTCTCAAGCATCTCCTTCGCTTTTTCTAATGCTTTGTTAATTCTTTCCTTATTTTTTCTAAGAGAGTAATATTTATTCCATCCTACTTTCCTTAAACCTTTAAAGAGCATATGGTCTATCATCTGTTCCTTAATTGTAAAGACCGGGTTTAAGGAGTTCATGGGCTCTTGTGGTATATACGCTATCTCATTACCTCTGAGTCTGTAAAATCTATCTTCGTCCATTGAGAGTAACTCCTCTCCCTTAAAGAATATTCGCCCAGAAATATGGGCTGTAGATGGGAGCATTCTAAGCATAGTTTTTACCGTGAGCGATTTTCCACAACCTGTTTCACCAACAAGTCCTACAGGCTCACCTTCAAACACAGTAAAACTTATGCCGTCAAGAACCTTCATGAATCCGTCAAATATACTGAAGCCTACTTTCAAGTTTTGAACCCTAAGTAAAGGTTTCATGATATCACTCTAGTTTTACATCCAAAGCGTCCCTTAGCCCATCACCTAATAGGTTAAAGCTGAATACCGTAAGAAATATAGCAAGGCCAGGGAAAAACGTAAGCCACCATTTCCCAGGCAAATGCAATCTACCGTTTCCTATCATTGTTCCCCATTCGGGTGTTGGAGGTCTTACCCCTAATCCTAGAAAACCCAATATTGAGCCTGTAAGAATGGCATAGCCCATATCTAATGAGCCTTTCACAATAAGGATAGGAATTAGATTAGGAAGTATCTCTTTAAACATTATATATAATGAGGGGGCTCCTAAAGATTCAGCAGCTTGAACGAATTCTTCCTCTTTTAGGGACAGAACTTCACCATAAACAAGCCTAGTATACCAAGGCCACCAACCGAACGATATAGCGAATATCAGGTTCTCCATCGTTGGTTCTACGACAGCACTTACAGCTAATACTAGAGCCATGGAAGGGACGGAGAGAAACACATCGGTTACTCTCATTATAAGAGATCCTATAAAACCTCCTAAGTAACCAGCTATAAGCCCCAGAACTGTACCCAGTGAAACTGCGACGATTATTACGGAAATCCCTAATATAAGTGAAATTCTTGAGCCGAGAATAACTCTGCTTAACACATCTCTACCCATCTCATCTGTACCGAAAGGATGTTCCCAACTAGGAGGTTGAAATACCTTCTCTATATGTATCTTATAGGAATCCTCCGGATATGGAGCTATTATTTCAGCAAATAAAGCTATGAAAAATATAGTACTAACTAGTATAAGTCCCAATATTGAAAGCTTGTTCTTTTTAAGCCTATAGAGCATTCTTCTGAGCTCTTCAGCCCTATATCCTTTCACACCAACTTCCTTCAATTACCGCTTCACCTCCATTCTTAGTCTTATCCTGGGATCAAGGTATCCATACAATACGTCAACTACTAAGTTCACTAGGGAGTAAAATAACCCTATAACTAGTGTTACACCTATAACTGCGTTAAAATCCTTATAAAGAAGAGCTCTAATACCGTATTTTGCTAGTCCAGGCCATGAAAAAACTGTCTCTACGACGAAAGCGCCCGCGAGGAAGTATCCGTATAAAAGACCTATTATAGTGAGCGCAGCAGAGAAGGCGTTTCTTAAAGTATATTTATATATAAGTATGTTCTCAGGAAGGCCGTTAGCTTTAGCTACAAGGAAGTAGTCTTTTTCCATTTCTTCTAACATACTTGCTCTTACGATCCTCATTATCTGGGCTATAGGCGATAAAGCTAACGTTATAGCAGGAAGGATTATGTGTTTAAGACTACTAACAAATGCCTCCATGTTAAGGCAAAGTAAACTGTCTATTAAGTAGAAACCAGTTATATGCTTAGGTGGTTCTATAAAGGGGTCTATCCTTCCTGTAGTAGGTAATAGCCCTAACTGGTAGGCTACGATTATTTGAAACATTATCCCTAGCCAGAAACGCGGCATTGAAACTCCTGAGAAGGCTAGCACTCTAAATATGTGATCAACCCACGTGTTCCTTTTGGCAGCGGTAATTATGCCTAATAAGGTACCTATTATCACAGCGATTATCATTGAAAATGTTATGAGCTCAAAAGTAGCAGGGAAATAAACAAGAACGTCTTCCATCACATCTCTATAGGTGTAAAGAGAGGTGCCGAGACTGCCTCTCAACAATTGTTCTACATATACTAAAAACTGTATATAAAAAGGCTTATCAAGCCCTAGTCTTCTTCTTAACGCCTCTACTTGTTCTTTAGTAGCCTCAGGACCTAAGGCTAGCCTAGCAGGATCTCCTGGAAGAATCCTGGAGATAAAAAAGATTAATATTAAAAGGCCAAAAAGAGTGGGTATTATCTGTAAAGATCTTCTTATTATGAAATCCCTATATTTCATATTCCTGTTTTATAGCAACTAATAAAGGAGTTTCAGTTGTTGGAGGACTGCTAATCTCTTTTTCTATCCTTAAGTTATACCATACTAGGTCGTAACCAAGTATACCTATATATTTATAGCCTTTGACCCAGTCTCTGTACGCAATCCTATGTATGGGATTGGCTATAAAGAGTATAGCCGCATCTTCAGTCACTATTCTCTGAACCTCTCCGTAAAGCCTATATCTTTCCTCTACATCTATTGTAGCTCGAGCCTTTTCAAGCAGCTTATCTACTACTGAATTGTTATACCAGGCACACGACATATATGTACCAGCAGCTTTAGAGCTAAACATCAAGTATGTATGGCTATCGGGTGAGGGGTATTTTGCTGTATGGAATATAGCTACCATATGAGGAGTTGTCTCAGGTTTCGCCATGAGCTCGGTCATTCTAGCCCAAGTCTCTGGCCTCAACTTTACCTTTATTCCAAGCTCAGCTAAATTACTTTGAATAATCAGCCCTATTCTTCTCTCACTTTCTATATATTCTACATACATATATTCTAATGTAAACTCTCCAACCCTGTCAGCATATTTAGATTTACTTAAGTATTCCTTCGCCTTTTCTAGATCTCTCTTATATACTGTGACATTAGGATTATGGCCTGGCATTAGCACAGGTACGGGACCCACAGCCTGTACAGCTCCTTTAAAAACTACTTTGTTTATAGCCTCATAATCTATTGCATAGGATATTGCCTTTCTAAAGTATACGTCATCGGTAGGTGGTTTTTGATTATGTAAAGATACAAAGAATAGCTGGGGGGCAGGATCTTCCTTAACAACGATGCCCGGTTCTTTCTTGAGCTCTTCAAATGTTTCTGCTGAGACCCACTGTTCTATCATGTCGGCTTCTCCTTTTCTTAACATAGTTACCTCTGTTGCCTCTTCCCCTACAACTAAGACAGTAGCTACGTCTATCTGATTCTCCTCCCATCCTCCCCAATAATCCTCAAACTTTCTAAAAACATACCTGGTTCCTGGCTCGTATATCTCTATATAGTAAGGTCCTGAGCCTGCGTCATGTTTGCTGAGGAACTCCTCACCATAGTCTCCAAATTCTCCGTAGGGACCAGGTTTTAAGTTTGCCATTATTAGATCTTTATTAACTATAAACAGTTGAACAAGGGTTGCTAA
>Ga0190367_1002103_pt1 | contig 10551 bp, 12 predicted proteins | sample 4872181011_MG_FD_171838 | JGI IMG/M metagenome (GOLD analysis project Ga0190367, IMG submission 171838) | Hydrothermal vent microbial mat bacterial communities from Southern Trench, Guaymas Basin, Mexico - 4872-18-10-11_MG | ecosystem: Environmental > Aquatic > Marine > Hydrothermal vents >... | reverse complement strand
CTCCCGAGGGCCGCTCGGGAGAGAGGAAGCCGCTCACAGCGCCGGGGTGCCCCGGCCGTACGCATGTGGACGCCTAAGGCCCATAAGCTTTTCCCGTGCAGGCCTCCCCTGACCGCAGGGAGGGAGCTTGTCCCGTCGGGACGACAGGGCCGTGCTGGGCGTGAGCCTCAACGTGCTTCTCCTGGGCCTGGTGAGCTTCATCACGGACGTGAGCAGCGAGATGATGCACGCTGTCCTGCCGAAGTTCGTGGAGCTCCTCTGGGCCACCGCCCTGGCCGTGGGCCTGGTGGGTGGCGTGGGGGACCTCATGCAGCATGTGCTGAAGGCCCCTTCCGGCTGGCTCTCGGATAGAACGGGCCGTAGGAAGGCGCTCACGGCTGCTGGCTACGCTCTCTCGGCCACCTGCAAGCTTTTCATGCCCTTCTCCACGGGTTGGGGGCAACTGGTCGTGCTCCGGGCCTTAGAGCGGTCTGGCAAGGGCATAAGGACGGCACCACGCGATGCCCTCATAGCCGAGTCAGGCGGGAGGCGCGGGAGGGCGTTCGGCATCCATAGGGCCTTGGACACGCTGGGGGCCGTGGTGGGCGCCCTCCTGGCCCTCCTGGGCCTGCTCGTGCTGGCCTGGGACGTGAGGACCATTATACTCTGCGGCGCCCTCCTGGCCTTCCCAGCCCTGGTGCCCCTCGCGCTCGTGAGGGAGACCGGGCGCCAGCGCAGAGGCCAGCAGGTCGGCCAGGTCGCTCGGGAGGGAAGGGGGGCGGAGGGAAAGGCCAGCCTCCCTGGCTCCTTCAAGCGCTTCCTGGCCGTGGCCACCATCTTCGGCCTATCGAACGCGACTTACATGCTCTTCCTCCTATTCGCTATGAGGTATGTCGTGCCACCCTGGGGCCTCACGCCCCTGGTCTTCGCGGCCCTCCTCTACGTGCTCTTCAACGTGCTTTACGCCCTCCTAGCCGCGCCAGCAGGCGTCCTAGCCGACCGGGTGGGCAAGAAGTGGGTCATAGCCCTCGGCTACCTCGCCTTCGCCCTCGCCTGCCTGGGCTTCTCGGCCACCTGGCTGGCCTGCTCGCCCCTGTTGGCCGCTGGCCTCTTCGCGCTCTACGGCATCTCAAAGGCCCTCACGGACGGCACCCAGAGGGCTTACGCGGCCGACCTGGCGCCAGAGGAGGCCAGGGGCTTCGCGCTCGGGGTCTTCCACGCGAGCTCTGGTCTCGCAGGCCTAGCCGCTGGTGTCGTGATGGGCCTCCTCTGGGACCTCTGGGGCGCCTCCTGGGCCTTCTCCTATGCAGCTGCCTTAGCGCTCCTATCAACGCTCTTAATGGCGGTCGTATGTCGTTAAGGTGAGGTGAGGTGCTTGTTGGACGACAGGCACCTTGAAGCCTTCATCAGGGCCCACGGCTTGGACGCGGAGCTCCTCAGGCTGAGCGTGCCCGTCCGCACGGTGAGGGAGGCCGCCGAGGCCCTATCGGTGCCCGAGGACCAGATAATAAAGTCCATCTTGCTCATCCTCGATGAGGAGAAGCCAGTCCTAGCCATAGTGCCAGGCCATAGGCGCGTGGATCTGGGCGCGGTGGCCCGCCTGATGGGTGCCTCGCGGGCGAGGTTGGCCAAGCCGAGCGAGGTGGTCCATATCTGCGGCTACCCGGTGGGGGGACTCCCGCCTGTGGGGCACGCCAGGCCCCTGGAGACCATCGTGGACGAGGAGGTTCTGGCCAAGCCCTTCGTCTTCGGGGGTGGTGGCACGGACCAGTGCCTCCTGCGCATCAGGCCGGAGGACATAAGGCGCCTCCAGGGGGCCCGCGTGGCTAAGATAACCAGGTAGGTCCTCTCAGAGCTCCACCACGGCGTCTAGGTGCCTCCTATACCAGCGCTCAAGCTCCTCGGGCGTGGCCCAGTGCACCTCCACGGGATACCACCAGGGCATGCCCCTCTCCTCCGCCTCGGCCAGCATCCGGGCCACGAGAGCGGCCCTCTCGCCCGCGCTCTCCGGCACTCTCGGCACCACGAGCAGGACGTCTATGTCGCTATCGGCCGTGAGCTCCCCCCCTGGCCGCGCTCCCGAAGACCAGGACGCGGACCTCGGGCCCGAGGAGGCGCCTAGCCGCCTGGGCGAAGTAGCCCATGTATTCGCGCCAGCGGAGCTTCTCCATGAACATCCTCAGGGCGCGCACGAGCCTCTCCCTACCCGGGCTGCTCAACGCCCCTCACCTCCTCCCTCACCGCGTCAAGCAGGCTCAGGAGTTCCTCCACCACCTCTAGCGTGGCCGTTGCCTCCTCCTGGGTTAGGGCACGTGGCTCATAGCGGGCGTTCGTGTAGATGTCCGTGAGCTCCGCTAGCTCATGCCTGTGCTCCCTTGAGAAAGCGTGGAGGCGCTGCTTGAGGTCCTCGGGGAGGGTCTCGCCTATCAGGCCCAGGATGTCTCGCACATCGTGCGTGGTGGGCACGTAGCCAGCGAGCTCTAGAAGGAGGGCCTTGGCGTAGAGCTGAGCGGCCTGCTCAGCGTAGAAGCCGTCCTGCAGCGCCCTCCTGGCGTCCTCTAAGAACCTGAGCGCCCTCCTGCGCAGGAGCCTGACGCGCTCGGCCGAGCTCAAGCCTAGAGTCCTCTTCAAGCGTGAGCGCCCATGCTTAAATGCCTGCTCTTCACGCCAGCCTCACGCCAGTTCCTCTAGGCCTCCTCGCGGCCCAGCAGGCCAGAGCGAGAGCCATAACCATGTCATCGTGCCCCCTCGGCGGGTGGCCGAAGAGGACGTGCCCAGAGGGCCTCATCTCGCACGTTATGGTCGTGAGCTGGGCCAGGAGCGGGCGGTGGTAGGGGAGCCTCAGCTGGCCCCTCTCCATGAGGACCTTGAGGCCAGAGAGGAGTTCCGCCTTGCTCTCGGCCGTGAACCTGAAGCCCAGCACCATGCCCGCGCCCAGCTCGGCTGCCAACTGCTCGAAGACGACCTCACCAGGCCCGGAGCGGTCCACGGCCAGGGCCACCACGCCAAGGGAGCGCACCACATCCGCGACCTCGGCTATGACGGCCGAGTAGGGCGTGCCCACGGGGAAGGCCCTCAGGAGCCTCAGCAGAAGGTGTCCTTCAGGCCTTCCCTCACGCTCTACCACGGCCAGGTCGCTCTGGCCCCTCAGCTTGGCCAGGTCTAAGCCCGCGTAGAGCTCCACGCGCCTGTGGCCCATCATGGTGGCGAACTCGCCAGCGTCCTCGGCTAGGTGGAACTCCGGGTCCACGCACTTGAGCACGAGCGTTGACGGGAAGAAGTAAGCGCCCTCCTCGGCCAGCTTCCTCACCCTGGGCGTGCGGGAGACATCTACCTGGGAGCTCTCGCCCAGGCCATCTAGTAGGCTCATGGCCTTCCGCACGTCGTGCTTCTTCCAGAACTTCCGGCGGGCCAGGACTATCTTCTCCACCATGTTGATGGGTATGGCGTTGTAGTGATACTCCGGTGCCTCAGCGACCGCAAACTCCTCCTTGATGACGATGATGTGCTTCGTCCGCGAGCCCCTCAGGCCCCCGAACACGCCTATGGACCTCACGGGCGTGTCGAACTCCCTGTCGGGCAGGGAGAGGCTCGTCCTGGCCTCAGAGGCGTCCAGCCAGCGCACCTCTATGAGGTCGCCCACCTCAAGCTCCTCCACCCTCACCACGCGCGGCCTCCCTCCCATCCCCCAGCACCTCCGAGGGAGGGGAGGGCCTCTAGGACAAAAACGAGCCTGTCGGCTGGGCGGTTAGCCCGACCGAGGGCCTAACAGACAACCCAGCGGCAAGATAAGGCCATAATGACCTCCTCTGCCAGAAAGAGGGGCGAGATTCGCTTAACAGACCATGAAGGAGGGCTCTAGCGCGGAGAGAGGGCGGAAATCGAGGGAAGGTGAACTCGTGGCTCCCACGGGCAGAAGGCCGCCTTTTGATGGCCTTCCTCCAGCAGGCTGAACACGCTGCCTTTCGGGGAGAGGGAATAGCTTAGGCGCCAGAGCCGGGAGAGGAGGCAGCTGGCATAAGCCGAGCACGAGCAGCCCCCATCCAGCTCCGCCTACTACATGGGGTTAGATTTATATCGCCCTCCCGCGTCCCTCCCATCTGGGCGCGGGCCCGTAGCTCAGCAAGGTAGAGCGGCGGGCTCTTAACCCGTTGGTCCGGGGTTCGAATCCCCGCGGGCCCGCCACAACATTGAACTCGCCTTTAACCTAGTTTCCCAGAGCCCATAATAGGGGCCTGGAAGCCACGGGCATGGGCCTTGAGACCTCCAAGGGCTGCTTGGACAGGTGAGATGGCCCTGAAGTCATTAGCTATGAAGAAATGCTCTAAGATGAACTCCCGGACCTCATAAAATAACTCACGCATTCGCTCCAAGGCCTCCTCGTCAGGTAGTGCCATCCGGTCCAAGGACTCAAGGAACTCTATCGGCTCCTCTGTCTTCTTAATGCCCTCGTGGACACTTTCTTCCAGTTTCGCGAGGCCTTGTATTAAGCTGAGGTAGAGTTCTTTGCCCTCCCCGATAAGGCGCTTAGCCAGCTTACGATATTCATCGCGCATCTTCTCTAACCTCAAGGCGATTTCCTTCACCTTGTCCAATAACCTCTTTGCCCAATTTATGAGCTTTTCAAGCGTGAGAGCCCACGACTCCTCGGACTCCCTTATGCCCCATATCCTAGCCATAATACTATCCATGACGTGCTCAAGAGCTCGCCTCAGGTGCTCCCAGAACGACATTAGCCCTCCCCTTCCCCGAGGAACTCTGGTATGCTTTATAGATTTTGAGCTACCTGCCTGTTGGTAATCGGTGAGGAGAGGCTACCACCTAGCTCCCATCCGAGGCGTCGCGGCTTAAGGCAGGTAGCGGGCCCGCCACTTCTCTCAGTTATATCACTTAACGCTCGGCTCCTTATCTGCGGGAGGTTGAGCTTTAAGGGTCGCTCCCCCCAAGTTGGGATGTCGAGGAAGAGGGGCGCGGATGGGCTGGGCGCCGAGCTGGTTGGCCAAGGCCGGTAGGTTCCTGGCCTCCAAGCACGTCAGGCCCAGCAGGTGGAAGGCCCTCATGGCCTTCGGCCCTCGGGCGCTGGGCTATGGGGGCCCGTGGGCTGACATGGAGTTCCTCCTTGTGGCCGAGCGCTTTGGGCCAGGCGTGAGGTGCCTCAGGGAAGAGGTGGACGGGCAGAAGGCCCTCCTCATCGTGGTAGATGCCCGCGCCCTGGAGGAGGACGTGAGGAAGGCCATCATGGGCGACCTCCTGGCCGACAAGCTCCTCGTGCCTTACCTGCCCATCACGGGCGCTGACTACCTGAGGGAGCTGGAGGTGGAGCTTAAGGCCCGCCTGGCCCTGGAGCTCTTGCTCGACCTGGCCTCCAACTTCCCACGCTTCGCCACGGAGCTCCTTGTGGACCCACGATACTTCTTCTACGAGGCCGTGGTGCGCATGAGCAGGTTCATGCCCCTATCGGCCTACATGTTCGCCAACGTCTTGGCTAGGCGCCCCGACCGCGAGGTCCACGAGCCCGTGATCATGGAGGGCTTCCGGGAGGCCTTGCGCGGGCTGGCCCGCCAGGGCTGGCTGAGGCTACAAGATGGCCTGGTGAGGCCCACGAAGAGGCTGGTGAGGGCCAGGCGAAAGCTCTTCCTCACGAACTTCCTCTGGCGCCTGAGGAGGGCCGCCCGCGGGCTAGGGCGCTACACGGCCAAGGCCTTAACGGGCCTGGCTAAGACCTACGAGCTGGAGAAGGTGGTCTTCCACAGGCGCCTGGGCCTTGAGGGATCCGTGAACCCCCTTGCAGCCCTCCCCAGGCCAGAGGACTTCCTGCTCCTTAGGACCTCCATGGGCCTCGTGCCAGCCCTTAAGGAGGTGGCCTTCAGGGAGGTAGCCGAGGCCCTAGGGCCCGTGGGGCCAGGCGATGACGTGGTGATGTCCGAGATAGGCGGCTCCCTGAACGTGGTCTACCTGGTGGCCGTGAGGAGCGAGCGCGGCACGGTGCGCTTCGTGCTGAAGAAGTTCAGGAACTGGGATAATCTGAAGTGGCTAACCATAAGGTTCTGGGCCCTCGGAGCCAAGAGCTTTGCCATCTCGGGCCGGGAGCGCCTCAAGCGCGAATACGTGATGTGCAGGACGCTGAGGGAGAAGGGCTTCCCCGTGCCCAGGGTGCTCCACGTGGACCTGCGTGAGAACACGCTCCTTGAGGAGTTCGTGGAGGGCGCGAACCTGGGCAACCTCATGAAGGAGTTCCTCTTCGGAGAGGCGAAGGGCGAGGGCGTGCTGGCCTTCCTGGCCCGGACGGGCGAGCTAGTGGCCCGCGTTCACTCGGCTGGCTTCACGGTAGGCGATTGCAAGCCGGAGAACGTGATAATAGGCTCCGATGGGCGCCCAAACCTGGTCGACCTAGAGCAGGCGGCCAGGGGAGGTGATAGAGCATGGGATATCGCGGAGTTCCTCTTCTACTCCGGCCACTACGTGCCCTCTGTGGCCTCGGCCGAGCCCTTCGAGCTCATGGCCAGGGCCTTCGTGAGAGGCTATCTAGAGGGCGGTGGCGATAAGGAGGCCGTGAGGAAGGCGCCCTCCGTCAGATTTGCCCGCGTGTTCAGCATCTTCACGCCAGCCCAGGTCATAGAGGCCATAGACCGAGTGTGCGAGGAGGAAGCGGCATGAGCGTGAGCCTCACGTTCTATGGGGGCGTGGAAGGGGAGGTAGGTGGGAACCAGATACTGCTCGCCGACGAGGAAACGCGCTTGAAGGTGCTGCTCGACTTCGGCTGCAACCTAGAGCGCCGCGGCATCCTCTACCCATTCCCCATGCAGCCCAGGAGCAAGGAGGAGATGGTGAACGTGGGCCTGGCGCCCGCGCCAGAGGAGCTCCTCTCGCATCCCTTCGAGGCGCCCTTAAGCTGCACGCTCCTCTCCCACCCCCACGCGGACCACACGCTCGCCATCTGCCTGCTGCCGGAGGGGACGCCTGTCCTGGCCTCTCCCGAGTGCCTCACCATGATGGAGGTCAGGCGCTCCACGCGCAGGAGGGGGCCTGAGGACGAGGTAGAGCACCTCTCCTTCACGCCCCTGGAGCACGGGAGGCGTCTTGAGCTGGCCGAGGGCAGGGCAGCCGTCCTGCCGTATTACGTGGACCACAGCGCTGTGGGGAGCATGGGCTTCCTCTTAGAGGCGGGCGGCAGGCTGGTGGCCTACACGGGCGACATCCGCTTCCACGGCCCCCTGAAGAGCAGGAGCCTGGACTTCGAGCGCCTGCTGGAGGAGAAGGAGCCAGACGTACTCATCGTTGAGGGCACGAACGCCCTGGAGGCCAAGATGGTGAGCGAGGACCGCGTGAGGCAGGACATGGCCGCTATCTTCGGGGAGGCGCCCAGCCTCGTGGTCGTGGACGTCCACCCAGGCGATGTCTGGCGTGTCTCAAGCGTGGTGGCGGCGGCTAAGGAGGCTGGCCGCGATGTGCTCATGCCTCTCCGCCTCGTGGCCGCGCTTGAGGAGCTCAGGCGGAAGGCACCTACCTCGCCCGGCCTGGCTGGCACCACCCTGCCGGACGTGAGGGAGCCCAACGTGCTCGTGTATGTCAGGCCGAAGAAGCGCCTGGAGAGGTGGGAGCGGGCCGTGCTCGCGAGGTGCGAGGAAGAGCTTGAGGAAGGCAAGCTCACAGGGCCAGAGGCCGTGAGGGATAGGCCCTCAAGGCTCGTGCTCATCTCGGAGCACCCGGTCGTGGACATGCGCGAGGTAAGGCCGCCAGAGGGCACCGTGCTCGTCCACGCGCAGAGCGAGCCCTTCAACGAGCTAGGCCTCGTGGAGCTGGAGACGCTGAAGGCATGGCTGAGGCAGTTCGGCATACCCACGCTCCACGCGCACAGCAGCGGGCACGCCAGCCTCATGCGCCTCGCCAGGCTCGTGGAGCGGGCACAGCCCGACCTGCTCGTGGTGGTGCACACGCCCGAGCCGGAGCTCTGCCGGAAGTTTTTCGCGCGGTTCTGCCAGCGCGTGGTGGTGCCGGGGAAGGGGGAGTGTATTCTTATCTAGAATTGTGCCCATTTTGTATTTATATGATGATGCTGTGGCAGCCCTGCGTGAGATACTATCAGAATATGACCTTACATCTTGGATTCACAAACATCTAAGCGTTAAAGGCCCGCTCTCAAGGGAGGAATTGATTCGTCGAATAGCGCTTCATATAGATGTCCCTTTAAGCGTGTCCAGATTCAGAGTAGGGATTAATGCCTTCATAGATATGCTGCTGGGCGCAAGCCTGCTCATTCAGGGCGATGACGGCTTATTAAGAGCGCCCTCTGAGAAGATGGTGCAAAAGTCAGCACGCACAGAGGTAATGTATAACGCTCGTCAGAAATTTCTGAAAGTAAGGAATTAGTAGAATTCAGGTATAGGCACATATATGTTACCTTAAAACCATGCCTTGATGACATCGAAATTATTGAGAGATGGCTTAACATGTTGAGAGAACTCTTAGAGATCCGGCGAAGTGAGAAGGCACATGGAACAGAGAGCACGCCAGCTACTAATCCCCGATTGCAGGAGGGAAGCTAATGGCTTTCGTGTTGATGACGACTCGCCGTTTTGAGCGCTCGTTCAGGAAGCTAGAGCAGGCGGTTAGGGAGCGCGTGCTCAGCCGTGTGAGGGAGCTAGCCGATAACCCATATATCGGCCGTAGGCTCGCTACCAGGCCAGTATGGTATATCAGGGTCGGCGATTACCGTGTCTTTTATCATATAGATGAGGAGCGGAAGCTGATAACGCTCATAGATGTAGCGCATAGACGTGCAGCTTACCGCCGCTGATGCTTCTCTTCCTCCTCAAGCTCCCTCAGGAACTCCTCAAGCCTCCTCAGGCGCCCCTCCCTCATGTCCTCCAGCCCCTCCTCTATCCTGGCCTGGAGCTCCTCGTCCATTTCCACCTCCATGATGTCTATTATCTCGTCGAGCATCTCCCTCAGCCGCACGAGGAGCTTGAGCACATGACGGTTTAAGGCCGATATCGCCTCGACCGCCTCGGTCATTTTACCCGCGTTTTGTAGGTCCTTACTTCCCTAATAAGCTTAAGCTATAGCGTTGCCTCACGCCCGGGGAAGGGAGCGCCACTCCCTCACGAAAGCCCTCAGGAGCCTAGCCTCCGGCTTATCCATGTCCAGGCTCAGCAGGCGGACGCGCCCCAGCCTGTGCTCCCTCACGAGCCCGTAGCACGTGAGGAAGCGCAGGTGCTTCTCCACGGCCTTGTGGCTGAGCCTCACCAGCCTGACGAGCCTGGTTATGTTGAGCGAGCCGTGCTCTAGGAGGGCCAGGACTATCCTTAGCCTCCCGGGCCTTGAGAGGAACTCCTCCAGCCTCAAGCTATCTCTACCCCTAGCTCCGCCTCAAGCATCCTCGTGAGCTCGCGCTCCAGCTCCTCGGCGGGCACGGAGGGGAGGCCTATGAGCGTGGTCCGCCCCCTCATGCCCGGCCCAGAGGGCCTGGTGGAGATGAGCTGGAGCTTGGCGAGTTCCTGCACGTATTTCCAGACCTGGGTGTGCTTGCGGGGCTCCTGCCCCAGCTCCTCGCACACGGCCCTGTACGTGTCCTCGGCCTCCCCCATGGAGATGTAGGCCTCGTCCGTGAACCTGAAGGCCCTGGCCAAGGCCAAGAGGAAGAGCTTGGCGTGCAGGTTGAGGGCTTTCAGCACGCTCCTCTCAAGAGGCCACACGAGCGTCCTGGCCTTCCTCACGTGCTCGGGCAGTATCTCGGCTCGCCCTTCCTGCTCGGCTAAGACGCCAGCCCTCCAGAGGAGCTCTATGGCGTAGCGGGCATCACCGCGCTCGGCCGCTATCTCCGCTATGAACTCCATCACCTCGTCCCTGATGACGCCCTCGTGGAAGGCCAGCTCCACCCTGTCCTTCAGGATGTCAAAGAGCTGTTCCTGCGTGTAATCTGGCATGTGGATGGCGAACTCCTCAAGTGTGCTCCTCGTGGCCGCGTCCAACTTCTTGAGCTTCTCCGGCTCCCTGAGGATGCAGATGAGTGATAGCCTCTGGGGGAAGCCAGCCCTCTCCTCGTGCGCCCTGGAGAGGTCGTAGAAGGGCTCTGAGCCGCACTTATCCACCAGGGCCTCCATGTCGTCCAGCGTGATTATCATGTAGGCATTCCGTGCCTCAAGGGCCTCCAGAAGGGCCGTGAGGAGCTCGTGGACGGCCAGGCCGCGCCTGGGGAAACCAGGCTCAATTGTCCTCATGGCCTTCAGCAGGACGTGGAAGAAGCTCCCGCGCTGGATGCGGCAGTTCACGTGCACGTAGTAGAGCTTCAGCCCCCTCGCGGCTGCCTCCTGCTCGACGAGCTGGCCGAACTTCCTGGCCGTTACCGTCTTGCCCGTGCCTATGTTGCCCGTTATGAGGACGCGCCTGCTCGCGCTGCCGGGCTTATCTAGGAGGGGCCTGAAGATGCGGAAGAGCTGTTCGAGCTGCTTCTCCCTGTGAGGCAGGCGCTCTGGCACGTAATCGAGGCTGAGGACATCCTCGTTCTTGAACAGCCTGGCCCGGCCGTAGGACGACCAGCTCATCTCACATCGTGTGCTGGTGGCGCCCAGC